>Ga0265299_10006175_pt1 | contig 10973 bp, 12 predicted proteins | sample AusTroGonzalo_MG_4_FD_193485 | JGI IMG/M metagenome (GOLD analysis project Ga0265299, IMG submission 193485) | Bovine rumen microbial communities from tropical cattle in Woodstock, Queensland, Australia - Gonzalo_02 | ecosystem: Host-associated > Mammals > Digestive system > Stomach > Rumen ...
CCCAATATTTATTACCAGAATCATATACAGTTGAAGATAAAGTTTGTATATAACCTTTATTGTCATCTTCATTAAATGTTACAAATGTCCATTCCCTATCCTCATTGTTTTCCTTATATGTTATCTTAACCCTGATATTTCCCTTTGGTATGTCACCATCCATAACCCTTATTGTATTCTTGGGTTCAAGTTCTATTTCATAGTAACTTCCGGAGGTATAAGTATATTGTTCATGAAAACTCTTGTATCCTGACTGTTCTGGGATATATAATTCAAAACTTATATCAGTGGTGGTATATACATAGTTTCCATAACCATCCACTGTTCCAATAGAAAATGAATTTCCAACATTTCCCCTTCTGACAGACATATTGCCAATGGCAAATTTTGAAATTTTGTCAATGAACCTAAAATGGAAAGTATAATAGTCAGGTTGAATTGGTGTAAGTGCAATAGTACATCCAGGTGTACTTTCATTATCCATTGGAACTACATAATTACCCTCTTCTCCATCTTCATATCCCTCTGGTTTAGTGGAATCATCAATCCTTGCATATATATTGGAAGGTGCTGATATTTGATTTTCCATTGGGATGGATATGAATCCATTTGCATTTGTAGTAGTGTTTATAGTCTGCTCCACAATTATTTGGTTACCACAGTTTGGACAAGTAGCACCAATTACAGAAAGATAATAATCCCCATAAACATATCCACAATAGTTACATTTATACTTTTTCCAGGGAGTTGTACCAATATTTTTATACAACTTGACTCCAACTCCTGATATTGGGTTATCATTATCATTATCTATTACCAATATATTATAATAATAAGTCTTTGATTCCGGTTCAGGTTCAGGATCTGGGGTTTGAGAAGCAATTAATATTACCTCTTCCATATACAAACCTTCATCAGGATCATATTCAATAGTTACAGATGTACTGTTATATCCATCTTTGGTTATTGTACATTCAATAGAAATTACTTCAACATTAGGTATTAAACAAGAAGCAATACCTATACTATTTGTATAAACTGTTCTACTTCTATTTCCAAATGAAAATACGACAGTTGCATTTTCAATTGCCTGACCAGATGTATTTTTAACCCATACACTGACATTATTTCTAATAATTGGTCTAATAACTTCTATGCCTCCATCAATATATTCTGCCATAACTTAATTAATTTTTTTATTAATGTAATACATACTTCCTGCATAAACATATGCCTTGTTGAATCCTCTGTCATCCATTTCATTCTTTATGTCAAAAAGAACAAGTCCAACAATGAATTTATATTTGTCATTCTTTATGAAATGAACAGTATAATTATCTTTTTCTATATTACATACAGGTACATATATGAATGAGAACTTATAATTATTGAACTTTCCGGTATGAACTTCCTTACCACTCACCAGTTCTTCAATTTCAAATTTGACACCTCTGAATAGGGTTGATGACCTGACAGTATCATTTCCAAGTAAGAATCTTGAATATTTCTTGTTGAATCTCTTATTGGAAAATGTCTTACTGGATTCCATACTATCAATTGTCAATTTCCTTTCTGAAGTATTTCCGAACATTTTCTCAAAGTTATTTGTTTCGGTATTGGAGAAATATGTAACCCATGCATTAAGGACATTATCATAATTATCTCCTTCCTTGCAAAGTTCCCACATACTTTCACTTACAGGTATATACTGATACTCATTATTATAGTTGGTATCATTATAATAACCATCATAAATGTTGTTTATATAATAAGGCATTGAGTGAGTATATTCCATAATATCTCCAGACCTTTTGAATGTGTTTGCAGAGAAGTTACATGCTTCAAATATCTTACTGGTATTGAGTCTGTAAGGATTCTCACAACTATCCTTTGAATCATCAATATATCCCCACTTTACAATATGTGGGACAGACTTGTTTACAGTACACAATTCAGGAATAAGATTTTCAAAGTAATATTCATACTCTGTATCAATAGTATTACCATTATGATAGAAAAACCTTCCATAAGGTATGTGATTTATATTCAAAACAATGAAGTCATCTTCACTATCACCAGTATTAACCTTTATTTCAGTATTATCTGAAGAAAGTTCCTGCTGAATCATATCATCATTGCCATATGCTGATGATGATGTGTCAAAATCAAAGTCCTTGACAGGGAAGAAACTGAGTACACCAAATTTAGCATAATACTTATCTATAACTTCAACCTCATCTGTATTGGATACACTCACCTTTGGTCCATTATTATCTGTTATCAGAAGAGAATATTCATCATCAACCACACCATCATGTATATATGGTAATATAAGAAGTATTTCTGCACCAACCCCATCACTACATTTCAGATATCTTGAATGGTTATTTTCAGAAAGGAATGTACCCACATCCTCTGTATGGATTTTGAATATGGTTCCATCTAAGTCTGTACCTCCTTCAAATTTATCTGTCAATTTGTTGATTTTTGTAGAAATGGTATCACTGAATATAACATTGAGTAATTCATTCATATAAGTTCCTGCATCTCTTGCCTGTATGACAATTTTATTATCAATACTATATGAATAAATCCATTTATATTCATCATCTCTATGTGAAAAAGAATCATTTATTGCACTTGATAATGCCTTTGCTATATCCTCAATTTCACCCAAACAAGAATACAGATAATCAGATCCACTACCTGTAAATGTACCAGCATCAGTATATATTGTTCCTCTAAAATTACCTATTTTACTTCCATTAGTGGTTTTAAGATCAAGAATATAATGATTCTCTCTTCCTACAATCTTACCAGTAATCTCAAACACCATAATTGCTCTACCTGGTCCGGAAACCCTTTCGGCATATTCTGAAACAGATGTCAGTTCAAATCCTGTAAAATCATCTGAGTCAAGCATACTTCGTGACTTGAAATATCTTGAATAAGAATTGGAATTAGGTATCTGTTCTATTGAATAAATAGTATTTTCCTTATCTTTTATATAATATAGACTCTCTTCACTCATTTCAGGTTCATCATCTCCCAAATCTACAGTTATACCAGTAATATTATTTTTTTTGTAATAATTGGCATCTGTCATACTGGTAACCTCAAATTCCCACAAGTCAATGTCATTACAATACATACCAAAGTACCTGGCAAACTTATATTCTCCAATTTTGTCATCAAAAAGGAATTCAAAGTTGATGATATATGGAAATATGAGATTGTTCCTCTCAAATCCGGATGTTATCCAGTCATCCATTTTCATAATGGTATTGTCATTATTGAGAAGTTGTTCTTCAAAATTTTCAACCTTCTTTGTGAGGACACCAGATGTCTTGTCTATGCCATAGTAATATATTTCATTTGATGAGAAATTCATATATATTGACTTGTCATACTCAAAGTTTTTCTGTTCAACATATCTCTTGATATAATTACCTATAGGTGTTCCCTCCCTCAAATCAAATGACTTCACAATCTTTGCCTTTTCCAATATATCTGATTTGAAATCATATACAGTATCAGCCTCATTAACAAGATTGATATTCACTGGGGTGTCAATCTTGAAGATGACAAAATAATTAGGTCTCTTCTTTCTCAAATAAAGAGGAGCAATACATCCCATCTCCTGTGGATAAACATCTGAATTGATTGATTCTGTACCACACCAGTACATATTTTCAAACTGATTGTCAAAATTGTCAAGAAGAATTGTATCCCTTACATCCTGACCTACACTATAAGATGCTGTATTTGTACCAATAAGGAACTTCCTCAAGTCCTTATTATACAAACCTGTACCATATACCCTATTGTGTTTATATGTTACTGTTGACAGAATAGGTTCTGCCTGGTATGACTCCATAAAAAGATTTTTACCATCATACATCAACTTGGTGTTTGTTGTGAGTTTAGGATTGGTCCTTAATATCTGGAATGACACATCATCATCCAATCTCACATATTCAGGATATGTGAAGTCATCACCTCCATCTTCCTCTACAGCAGCTATGTTAATTGGAGGAACATATGAGATTTTAAGTTTCCATACTAAAGATTTTGTACCTGAATTGTAATTTTCATCACCTGAAATTGTGACATCTGCTGATATTTCATAATCAACATAAGCACCTTTGGTACCTCCAGGAACAGTAATGATTCCATCTTCAGTACAATTCCAAGTAGTTGTACCTGTAGAAGTCTTGACACTGACTCTTAAAGGCCATTTTACATTACCTTCATAACTGTCACTGATATTTTCCACCTCAAGTTGAACAGGTTGGGAAGCCAAACTATATATTATAGAATCTGGATTCTTTGATGTTAAATTTAAATCAGCCTTATTGATTATTATTATCTTATTTGGATTACCAAATGCATTTGGTGTATATGCTGGATAATAATTTTCATTTTGTGGTTCTAAAGTATAATATATGTGATATGTACCTGCATTTGTTGCTTTGAGTGGTGTATTGTAATTATTGGTATATTGTATATTTCCACCACTTGGAATAGCAGATTCATCCTTTGTATAACCCAACTTGTATCTATAAGTTCCTGTTGGTTTAGTTGCTGTTGCAAGTGTTTTTTCAGAACCATTATATGTTGTAGAAGAATTAACTGTAACAACAATATCTGTTGGAATAGGTTCTACAATAATATCTCCTGTTTGGGCAGTTGCATTTCCATATTTTGCATAGATTTTTCCACTTCCAACATTCTTTGCTGATATGATTCTATATGTAGGCATATATCAATACTTTATTTGATTCTTATAATATAACTATATAGGTATTTATGAGAAAAAAAGGTGGAAAGTTCATCACTTTCCACCTTTCAAGAAGTCTTCCAACTCTTCATAGAGTTTATTCTCTATATGCTTACAGAGTCTGTTCCTGGAATCCAGGATCCTCCTGTCCACAACACTGCTCTTATTGTTGTGCTTTTCCTTGCATTTCTCACACACGAAGTTCTCCACATCACTCTTTGACTTGTCAACGAGAATGGGGTCACTACAAATCGCACACTTCCATTCAATGAGTCCGGCAGTCTTTTCATACACCCATCTCTCCACAACCCTGTCAAAATTGGGGTCATAAATCAGGTTCAGGTACTGGGATTCAATGTTGTCAAAATCCTTTGAGAATCTTTGCAGTCCGAGTTCCTTGAGTCTTTCCCTGTCAGCTATCATAACAGTGTCTGGATATATGGTATGATCCAGTGTATTGAACTGTAAACAAGACCATAGATGACGACTGCGAAACCAAGGGTGACACCAATGATTGACTTTATTGTGACATACTGTCTGTCAAGGTTCCAGGCCGGAGTGAGAACAATGAGATAACCATGCTCATATTCCTCCTGTCTCTCATTTATAATTGTCACTTCCTCCAAAGGTTTGAGTTCATATGCAAGGATGTCAACAATATTGAGTTTTACCAGGACAGCCCATATTTCAGCCATCTCCTTCCTCAGATATATCTCATCCTCATCAGAACCCAGTTCAATCTCCGGGTCTCTGTTGATGACCTTGTAGAGTCTACCACCCCAATCTGCCTTGAGACCGACTGCATCAAAAAGTGCCTTATTTTTCTTATACTCCTTCCTGACTATCCTCCAGGCCTTGAGTTCATTAAAAAAATTCTTCAAAAACATAGTTTTTATATATTGTTCTATATATATTTATTACACAGCAACCGGTGCCTTGATTGCAGGGTATGGGTCATAATCAACCAATGTGAAGTCCTCATACTTGAAATCAAAGATGGACTTGACATCAGGGTTGATAATCATCTTGGGAAGAGGTCTTGGTTCTCTTGAAAGTTGAAGGTCAACCTGTTCCATATGATTAAGATAGATATGTGTATCACCTGTGGTATGAATGAACTCACCTGGCTGGAGACCACATACCTGTGCCAGCATCATTGTCAGAAGTGCATAGGATGCAATATTGAAAGGTACTCCCAGGAAAGTATCTGCTGACCTCTGATAGAGTTGACAGGACAGTTTACCATCTGCTACATAGAACTGGAAAAGACAGTGACAAGGAGGAAGCGCCATCTTGTCAATCTCTGCCGGGTTCCAGGCTGTCACCAGGATTCTTCTTGAATCAGGGTGGTTCTTTATCAAATCAACAACCTGTGAAATCTGGTCAATCACTCTTCCATCAGTTGTCTCCCAGGATCTCCACTGTTTTCCGTACACATAACCAAGGTCACCGTTCTCATCTGCCCATTCATTCCAAATGGTTACACCATGATCTGTAAGATATTTAATGTTTGTGTCACCTTTCAGAAACCACAGGAGTTCATATATAATTCCCTTCAGGAAGACTTTCTTTGTTGTCAGAAGGGGAAACCCATCCTGGAGATTAAAACGCATCTGGTGGCCGAATATTGACTTTGTACCCACACCTGTACGGTCAGTCTTGACTGTACCGTTTTCCTTGATCTCTCTAAGTAAATCCAAATATTGCTTCATATACTAAAATTAAACATTACATATATCTAAATATAACAAAAAAGGGAGAATCATTTCTCCCTCATTTTCTTTGCTTTTCTTTAAATGCTTTCAACTTTTCTTCATGGATTGCAATCAAATCATCCCTATCCACAATATTTGACAGAAACTCGGGTCTGAACCTGAATTTGAATCCCTCTTCACCAGGTCTGTTCCATTGTCCCATTATGTCATCTGTCTTCTTTATATCACCTTTACAGTAAATGAATGTAAGAAGGGATTCCCAGTAGTCATCAGTGACTGTCCAGTCATCATCACTCTGTTTTGGTATATATGTTGTAACAGACAGTGCCAGACCAAAGAACACCAATGTGATGTGTGCAGGAAACTCATACCTGAAATCATCCTCTGACCATTTGGTCTTCCATACAATGTCTGAATTGAAATAGTAGAAACTGAGCCAATAAGGAAGCTGAATGACAGGTTTCCTGAATATCCTTGAAAGGATGGAATGTTTCTTTCTACCCTCTTCAGTCCAGGAACTGTCAGAGAGTCTGGCATAATCCCAGATTTCTTCATATTCACCATACTTGGCAAGTCTTATGATGGGTCCTCTTCTCCAGACAGGGAGATTCGGTTCCCCTCTCCAGGATCCGAAATACCAGGCAAGTTTAGGTCTTATGAATGCCTTATGGCACTGTCTCCACAATTTCAAAAACTTCATAATATCAATTACTTTCTTCTATATAAAATCTCTTTCCGCAATTGGGACACTCATAGATGTCCTCCCAGGTGTCCACATATAAGTCACCATTAAAAAATTCCTCAAAATTGAAACTGTCAACGGCATTGAAAGGGTCTGTTGTCATATCACCCAGATATTCTCCACAATGGGGACATCTTTCACAGTCAGTACATTCCTTGTAACCGTGTTCAACCCTTTTCTGTGAAAGTTTGTAACCAATTACTTCTGGAACATTGGTGAAATACTCTGAATACTTCCATGCATCTGCCATTTTGAAAGGGATGGTGCATTTCAGAATCCTGTCTTTCACCTCATCATCAGAAATGACTTCTGGAACTGTTCCAATCCTCAGTTCCATTGTTAAATCCATAAACTTGTATATGACGGTTGAATTAGATGTTCTCTCCACCACATACCTGAAGGCACCGAAGTAGAAATAGGATTGGTTTATGACATTCTCACCTATTGTCTTTGTTGCCATATTTCAACACCTTTATGCCACCATTCCTGTCAATGACTACCTGGTCACCATTCTCAAAGGCAAACATAGGGGAAGCATATTTGCTGCCATAGTTGTCCCAATCTCCCATTCTCTTGAAAGACATACCCTCATACTTGGTATTCTCCCAAAGCTTTTTCTCCAATTCCTCTTCTGTGAGGTTTTTAAATAATTTTGATTCAAACATATCAATCTTTAATTACTTTGTATCCTCTTCTTTCATACCACTCCTTCTCCCAGTCTGTGAGGGGAACAATGACCACCTCCTTTCCTGGGGCAAACTTCTTGGTGAGTTCATCAACATAATCCAGAAGTGCTGTTGCATATCTGTGGTTTCTGATGTCCTCCTTCACAAAGAGGTCACTGATGACAACCCATTCAGGATAGAAGGAGACTCTTACATGTGCCTGACCATAGTCTGCTATGATTCTGAAGTCATAATAGTCATCCCAATCGCAGCGGCACACCCACATTTTCAGTTTTGGGGTGATTTTGGTATTCTTGTCTATCCAGTCAGTACACTTGAATGTATGACCGGTATTCCAACACCACCTATGGTCCGGTTCACCACATTCGTCTGATGCATGCCAGCAACCAATCTTGGTATCCCTGAACTTCTTGTCATATGAATAGAGCTTCTCACTATGTTTACAGGTCAGACAGCACTGTTCAGGGTGATTGGAATTAAAGACATTCTTGGGTGATGTCTGAAGAACAGAGTCACCATCATCAAAATATATCCTTTTATACTTTTTTTCCATAACTGTTTATCTTTTATATGGTGATTTAAACCACTCTTTAATATGTGTCACTCCCTTTGGAAATTCAATCTCATTATCATCATTATCTATAATAATGAGTATTCTTTCCAAAGCCTTGTATTCACCCAGTGAGACACACTGTTCCAGTGTCCAACTGGTATCAGGGGAACTTGCATCCGGGAGTTTATCCCATAAGACTCCCATTTCCCTGTTTATTTCTTCCTTTATTTGTTCAATCTTATCCATAGTTCAAGCCTTTACCATACGTGAAATCATAATATGATTGTAAATACTCTCCCTCATATCAATAACATTTTTTGTTACATACTTCTGGAGAAGATTGATGTCCTCATTCATAATGGCATCACGGACAGCAGTTGCTGAAATTCCCTCCTCCACTGTGTTCCTTGCAATAAGGTTGAGACTGACATTATTTCTCAGGATAAAGCCCGGGAACCAACTGGTTATGATTTCAAAACCATCTGAATAATACATTGTAAAGTTAGGTGAACCCGATGCTGATACAATGTTACTGTAAAGATAGAATCCCCACTCATGGTCATTCTCATTCTCATTTGAAAGGTCATCCAGGGGAACAATGGTGATTGTCCTCTGACCATCTCCATAATTATTATATACATCACGCCATTGGAAATCAGGGAAAGATTCTTCAATTGCGCCCCTCAAGAGTTGGATTCTCAAACCTATTGGAATAGGATTTCTTTGATTAAACTTGTCTGCACTGCCCACAAAGATATATGTTTCATCATTTTCCTTTATGGACTTCTCAATAAGCGCCAGATGTCCTTTATGGACAGGCTGAAGCCTGGCTAAAATAACTCCTACTTTCTTCATTTAAATGTAATCTTCTATATGTTCATTTGCTTCTTTACACCATTCATCAAATGCTTCTGAATCACCAACATCCATTTTGGAATTTTCCAATAATTTACTGAATGGGTCATTCTTGGTAAGGGTGAATTTCTTCTCCTTATAATCCCTGGTGGGACTTCCACTTTCACTGATTACCATACCTTCAATTTGTTTTATATCTATATGATCTATGCCAGGGTGATTGACAGGACCACAACTCTCATTTGTGTAAATCATATTATTGGAGTTTGTTATAAAGTAAATATAACAAAAAGAAATCAGGATTTCTCCTGATTTCTTGATTAATTATACTCTTGCAACATCATATCTGGGTTCTTTTGGGTCAAACCCTCTGATCTGCTTCAGATACCTCTTGTCTGACCTGGTGGGGATGAATACAGAATTTCCAAATGATACATTGTCCAGATAACTCACTCCCCAGGCCTTTCTGTTTATATTCTGACCAGCAAGTGTCAGCATTATACGATAAAGGTCTTTCTTGGTTTGTGAACCATTGGCCTCCACATAATTTATAATCATAGACCTAATTGATTTGTTGTTTGGAACCAGACTCTTCACCTCATTGGGATAGAACTCATCCAACCATCCATTATACAGGCATGTTTTATAAACAAATGGGGCCATCTTTTTTAACTTATATGACCTATTATAATGGGATGCAATTTCCTGACAGTGTTTTTTACTTAATTCATTAGAACTTCCAAAGAACTCATCCAACCAACCTTGAGATTTGGCAAATCTATACGCAGATGCTTTCTTTTTACAAAATGCAATGCGCCCACTACACTGTGAAGCAATTTCTGCACACTCTTCTTTGGTCCAGATTTTCTTGGTAAATGATACTCTTGCTCTACCTTTGAATCCAAACTCATCCAACCATCCATTGTCTAAAGAGACTCTGTATGCCCTACTGGATTTTATACTGAAGTCTCTGATATTATCATATTTCTTGGCCTCTTCCTTACAGGTTTCATATGTCCAAAATGTCTTACCTCTTTTTGTAGAAGACTTTGGGAAAAACTCATCAATCCACCCATTCTTAAGAGAACTTACATATGCACCTCCAAATCTTTTTTGCATATCTGATTTGGATTTACACTTTCTTGCTGCATTTCTACAGTTTGTCTTTAATGACCAATACTTTAAAGGTTTCTTTTCTTTCATATTTAAATGATTTATTCAACACTACAAAGATAATGACAATTTCTGAATTATCCAAATTTATTTCAAAAAAAAAAGAAGTCACTTACTACAAAAAAAAGATGAGGATTTTAGTCCTCACCTTCTTCATTTTTTTCTATGAATTTTCCTGGATATTTTTTCCTTAACCAAGTTTCAAAGTCCTCTTCATATTCACCATCATTCCACTGTTCATAATCTTCTTTGAAATTGTCTTTCAGTTCTTCAAGAGTCATTTCTGATGGAGATTTGGATGGTTCTGAACTTGATGGAGAGGAGTCTGGATCTGTTTCACTTTTTAATAATCTATCATTTCTTTTTTCATTGAAATTAAAAGTATTTACATAATCAAGTATTTCTTTTCTTTCTGTTGAATCTTTACAACCAAGTACATTAAGTAACTTTTCATCTGTATCTATTTCAG
>Ga0265299_10006179_pt1 | contig 10965 bp, 10 predicted proteins | sample AusTroGonzalo_MG_4_FD_193485 | JGI IMG/M metagenome (GOLD analysis project Ga0265299, IMG submission 193485) | Bovine rumen microbial communities from tropical cattle in Woodstock, Queensland, Australia - Gonzalo_02 | ecosystem: Host-associated > Mammals > Digestive system > Stomach > Rumen ...
CGCCATCTCTTTCATCTTTTCCTGTACTCTCCTCCTTATAAATTTCAGATTCTTCACCAAGTTTTTCTCCAGTTTCAACATTATTTTTATCTCTCAAATTTAAATCAATTTCTCCATCTCCCAAACCAATTTTATCTCAAATTTTATCACCAATTGATGAAATATCAATTTTATATTTATCATAATCCAAAAACTCTAAATCAGATGACATCCAACTTGCCATCCTTTGAGGGAAAGTTCTCACATTATACCAAAGTCTAGCTGCTCACGATGGACTAAAAATTCCATAAATAAAGAAAGCTAATACCAATAAAATCAATATGAAAATCAATCTTCTTATTCGTCTTCTCAAAAGCCATACCAAAAAGATTATTGCTAGAATAATTATAATCCATACTACAACTTGCATGATAATTAGTTTATATGAATTAAATTACATTGACTTACATAAATTTATTATATGTATTTTCTCAACAATGTCAAATAGATTATTCCAAAACAAACTAAACCTTGAAAAAAATCTGAATTTTTCTACTATGGATTCAGTTTTTAATATTCAAATTATATTTTCATGACAAAAAGAATCCTCACTTGAGTTAAACCAACAGATAGACAATTACACTTGTGAAACCTATTCTGAGCAATCAAACCTTTTTTAAAAATGTCTGAAGAAAATCCAGATGCAGAGATATTTATGTTTTTAGCTAATATGCATGCATTAACAGCTTTACATGATTGAAATGCAATAAGAGATAATTCTATAAACATAGTAAAACTTTACGCTGCATGTTGAGCAGATTTAAATAGATTCTATATCTATAACCCAGCAGATATTCCAGCACATGCACAGATGAATCGGGTTTTCTCATGTCTGACAATCATGTGAACTATGGAAAGAATGCATTCATACAAGGAAGCATTGGCAAAATGAAATGCATGAACCATCAGCGTTTGAACTTTCTGCTATCCAATTTTGATGGCTGCAGATATCTTAATTTACGATGCCGACTATGTCCCAGTTGGTAAAGATCAAAAACAACACGTAGAATATGCCAGAGATTTCGCTGAAAAATTTAACAGAGAATATGGAAAAACTTTCAAAGTTCCAGAACCATTAATCGATAATAGAGTAGCCACAATAATCTGAAGCGACTGACGTAAAATGTCAAAATCGTACAACAATTATATTTGACTCCTTGATGATGAAAAATCAGTTTTGAAGAGAGTTAAGCAAATCCCAACTTCTACTCAAACCGTAGAAGAACCAAAGAATCCAGACGAATGTAATGTATATCAACTTTGTAAATTATTTCTTACTCCAGAGGAAGATGAAGCTCTCAGAGCTAAATATCTAAATGGTGGCCTAAGTTTCAAGGTAGTTAAAGATTATCTTTTTGAAAAAATTATGGGAACTTTAACACCAATCCAGAAAAATTATGCAGAAATTTCTGATGAAGAAATCATCAAATTATTAAAGAAATGAAAAGAATCCGTCTCTCCAATCGCAGAAAAGAAAGTGGAAGATGTTTACAAAAAAGTCTGATTCATATTACAAAATTAGTTGCATTCCAAGATAAAATTTATAATTAAAAATTATATTTTTACTTTTTTTACATAAACATCATGGCAGATAGTGTATCAGTAGCATCTCACCATTCCTATGGATCTCGTGTAGGAAATAGCTTCAAAAATATTTTCCGAGGAATCATTCTCGTAATTGCTTCCATAGTACTACTTGTTTGGAACGAAAACAATTATGTGCAACAAAAAAAGGCTCTAAAAGAATGAGCAGCCATCGTACAAGAAGCCACTGTCGACCAAATCAATTCAGATTTAGAATGAAAGGAAATTCACGTATCTGGACAAACTGCATCAGATGCCGAAGCTCTACAAGATAGCGCATTCTGAATTGTAACAGACAACTTAAAACTAAAAAGAACTGTAGAAATGTATCAATGGCACGAAAAATCTGAAGAAAAATGCCACGACAATTATTGATGAAGTGAAGATTGTGAAACTATCTATACTTATGATACAAAATGGGACGAAGATCCAATAGATTCTAGTAATTTTTATCAAACTACAAACCATGAGAATCCATCTACACGAGAATATGAATCAAATGAACGAGTAAAAGAGCCTATCACATTATGAGCATATACTCTTACAGATGTATTTGTAGACAAACTTACAGATTATAAAGCAATAAATTTATCAGAACAAAATATTAATATTCCAGAAACAAATGAAATAGCAACAGACCAAACAACCCAAGCCAACGAAACAACTGTAGAAGACAATAATAATAGTTACCTATATGGAGATAGCGAAACTACAAACAATACTACAGCATCTTCAAATAACAAATATCATATAAACGATAATCAAATTTACATTTGAGCAGATCCCACAAAACCAAATGTTTGAGATCTAAGAATTACATTCTCATCTGTGAAACCATGAACTGTTAGTATCGTATGAAAACAAATGAGTAACGAATTAACCAGTTATACAACTACAAATTGAAGATCTATCGCATTACTTGACCAAGGTAACGTATCTGCTACAGACATGTTTCTAGAAGCTCAAAAAGCAAACAAAATGCTTACTTGGATCCTCAGATTGTTCTGATTATTCTTAATGTACTGTGGATTTGCAATGTTGTTCCAATTCATAGAGACTTTAGCCAAAGTTCTTCCTTTCCTCGCAAATATCATTGGAGTATGAACAAGTATTATCGCTTTATGATTGACATTAATTATATGATTCCTTACTATATGAATAGCATGGTTAGCTGTTAGACCTATCGTATGAATATGTTGCTTAGTTGTAGCTGCAGGATGAATCTTCTTATTAATAAAGTCTAAAAAAAATAAAAAATCTGATCAACCTAAAGAAGTAAAATCTGAACCAATTGAACAACCTAAAGAATAGAAATAAATAGGATACTAAAAATCCCTGATAAATTTCAGGGGTTTTTAAATTAAAATTTTTATTTTACATATTTTAATACATCCTGGAAAATTTCATCCACTCACCTATTTGCATCAATATGCACAAGCCAACCATTTTCCTCTAACCACTTAACACACGGTTCTGTTTCTTTATGAAACGACGCCATTCTTGTTTTTACTGACTGAATATTCAAGTCATCACTACGACGAACAAGTTCTCAGCCACAATTTTCGCATATTCATCCGATATTTCAACCATAAGAATTATTTCCACATTTTCAACAAACTATCCTAGAAGCCAAACGTTCATAGGCAATATCATCCTGTAAATCAAAATGTAAAACCACAAATTCACGACCAACTTTTTGCATTTCTTTACATATTGCTTGAGTCTGTCACATTTTACGTAAAACTCAATCTAAAAGCAACACATCACTAGGTTCTACAGTTTGCAAAAAAACATTAAAAATTGCTACCACAACCTCATCCTTAACCAATCATCATGTTTCTATCGTTTCCTTAAGATAATTTCAAATAGCATTATCAGTTCATGCTAATGCACGAAGAACTGATCATGTTTCAAAATATTTAAATTTACCCAAGAATTTTTCCATTAGCAAATCTGCCTGTTTTCACTTTCCAGATCATTGAATTCAAGATAAGAATATATCTTTCATAATGTACAAAAACAGATAAAACACATGTAAAATGTTACAATAAATTATACTCAAAATTTTTTAAAATGCAAAAAATCATAAAAATATATTCTTACAAATTTTCAATAAAAAATGTCAATCCAAACATTCAATAAATCACCTAAAAATTTTGTATTTTTCATAGTAATGGAATATAATTAATCATCGTTTATATATCAAAAATATAATGCAAACTCCTAATACTGAAAGATTCCCGCTTATTGCAATCAAAGATCTAACCCGATGATACCCCGATTCAAAAAAGCCATTATTCAAAAAGCTAAATTTTGAATTATTTAAATGAGAATTCACTGTTATTATCTGAAAATCTGGAGTATGAAAATCTACTATTGTTAAATTTTTAATATGACAATTTAGACCTTACACCAGAACTGTATACTACAGAATGGATGATATGGCCCACTACACTGATGAAGATATTCAAAAATATAGAAGAAAAATTTGAATCGTTTTCCAAGATTATAAATTAATTGATGCACTATCCGTAAAAGAAAATATCGTATACCCTCTCAGAATTCAATGAGATGATGACATTACAATTCAAGCAAAATATAGAAACATCACTACAAAATTACATATAGAAGATATAAATAAATTAGACTGTAATAGTCTTTCTGGATGAGAAAAGCAAAAAGTAGCTATCGCTAGAGCAATGATTAACAATCCAGAATTCATCATTGCTGATGAACCTACATGAAACCTAGATCGAGAATATACACAAGAAATTGGAGATCTTTTAATAGAAGCAAACAAATCATGAAATACAATCTTATTAATTACTCATGACATACACTTACTAAACTACATTAAATCAAAAACTAATGTAAACGTCTTCCAATTATGATAATTATATCAAAATTCAAATCTAATTTTATTGCTTTTTGCAATATCCATGTCTAAAAAAATCCAATCAAAAAAAACTGAAAAAGATAAATTATACGAAGAAATCGCTCAACATTGCGATTGACTTCATATTGCTAGATATCTAAAGAACGAAGCAAAATCTGCTCTCAAATACTTTCACGTTCACAAACTTTCAAACATCAAAAAAAATCTGAAAGAATTTTCTGAATATTTAATATTTTTAAATACTGAAAATTGTAAAAAAATTGAAAATTTTAAAGAGTGACAAGAATCAAAAAGAATACTTAACAACTCTCTATCTTATTTTTACGATTATGAAAATATTCCTAAATCAAAATCATCAATAATTCAAAATAAAATAGAAACAAATGCTTATGAAACAATAACACTCATGCAAAGTATAAAATGATGTTTAATTTTAACCATAGATGAGTTTTGTAATGCATCGCCCACTAGAATAGATATAATGCGCTACAATTTATGAAAGAAAAAATCAAAAATTAAATAAAAAAGCTGGAGATAAGAAACTCCAGCTTAATACATTAATTAAGAGCAACCATTGGATGCTCTTTTTTGAAATTTTCAAAGCAAGTAGCAAAGCTACTCAAATCTATGTCCGGACCTATTTCAGATTCCGGCAACCATCCACAATGAATTTCACAATATTTTTGAAAACTCCGTGCTGCCACGCGATTTCCAATGTGGAGGCTTATAAAGTCAACCAATGTCACTTTATTTTCCATATTAATTCTGTTTTTATATTGACAATATATATTATAATTAAATTATCTAATAATTCAATAGAATTATTAATCATCCTACACATAAGAACATAATAATTTTAAATTTCATTCCCAATCTTCCAAAACAGCAGAGCAATTTTTTAATCGATCTCATGTATTATAATAATCAATTCAATTTACTTCATAATGACTAGCTACATGGAAATGTCAAATTATAATTCAATCACAAACCAAATTTTTAGAAAAAATTTTTACTTTTTTTCTAATTTTATATTCAGGCATTCTTATTTTTTTAATCCATTCCTCAAACCTCTCAGCGATAGATAAATATGGATGAGTAAGTGTCTTTTTATTCCAAATATTTTCAATCCTAAGCAATCATCAGAAAATAATACTTCATAATTGTCACATTTTATTTCATTCTTTATTAATTCAGTCCATACAATCTCCGTGAGTAATATAATATATTTTTCACTTTAAGGTTTCATAATACATATCCCTCAATATCGTCATATTCTCTAAATGAATAGCATTTCAACATTTTAATGATCTATCATGATTTCATTGAATATACGTAACATTAACTCATTTTTTTGCCAAATTATTTACAAAATTCAATGTATCAGTCTCTCTTTCTCTCCATTTTCAGAACCAAGACAATTGCCAATAATCAATAAAATCTCAAATTATAATCAGATTTTCAAAGGAAATTGAACCTAAAAATTCTATAAGTTTATCTCACTGATTTTTTAAATTTCATAAGTGAACATCCGAAATAAACACAGTTCTATATAATTTTTTTTTCATTATCACTGAAAAAATCAACAAATAAAAAGCAATTTCTTATACAAATTTTCAGAATTTATGCAAATTGTTTACAAAAATAAAAAAAGCCAAGCGAAGATTCTTCGCTCAGCCACCAAATTCAAACAAAAGCTCTTCGGAGAAGTTCAACTGGATGCTCATTTTTACATGGGAAATGCTCAATCCAAGCGCTTCCGTCAACGTGAACCATCATAGTTACCCACAGACGGTCAATTTGAAATTCGACCCTTGGCTGTGGATTCGTATTCTTCCCTAGGAACCTCCACTTATAAAAAGCGAATTCATCCCTAAACTTAGGGATCTTACCATTACTGGGAATTAGAGTAAAATAGTTTGTCTTCCCCAGATCATAACCTTTTGATCTCGTATCCGAGACCAATTGAGCCACTAACTCCAGCAACTCACCCAATGAAGTACATTCTTTTGCCATAATTTTGTTTTTTTAATTTATCACCTGCAACATAAAGAATAAATATTTTTTTATAAAAGTCAAGATATTCTACTCACCTTCCTCCAATTCTTTAATTTGATCACGAATAACTGCCGCATCTTCAAATCTCCACTCCTTGATAGCTTCATCCATTTGAGATTTTAGATCTTTCATAATCAGATTTTTTTCCGCTTTCGTCATCCTTTTTAGACGTTTAACTTTTCCACGAGTAAATTTAGAATTTTGCTGCTGAACAAGTTCTTCATCTGTCTTTACTGATTCTAAATTTTTCACGTTTGAATGTGCTGCTTTTGGGATAATATGATGTTCAATATTAAAATTATTCTGAATCGCACGACGACGATAAGTCTCCCACAAAGATTTTACCATAGATTCAGTGAAATTGTCTGCATAAAGTATCACTTCACTATTTGGATTTCTTGCCGCACGTCAAATTATTTGAGTAAGCGATGTTGTCGAACGTAAAAATCATTCTTTATCTGCATCGAGCACAGCTATTAATGTTACTTCAGGCAAATCTATTCCCTCACGCAAAAGATTCACTCAAACTATTATATCTATCACTCACGTTTTCAATTTCTTAATAATCTCCCATCTATCCATAGTTTCTACTTCTGAGTGAAGATAGAATGCTTTATATCATTTTGATATCAAAAAATTTGTAATTTCTTCTGATGATTTTTTAGTCAGAGTTATAAGTAATATTTTTCATCATTTTGAAATATGTTCATCAAACTTTTTGAGCATATGATCCAAAAATGCATCGACTTGTTCTACCTGAGATAGTTCTTCAAGTTCCTTTGGTGACTTTTGCATAAATTGAGAAAGCTGATTGGAATATTTAGTCTTACTCATCATTCACTAATGATTTCAAAAATAAGAATTTACTACAAAAAATAAGTATAGAAAATTTATAATTCGTTGCAAGAGATATAAATTTCACTTGAAAATACCTATTCATTTAATATAATTTCCCTTGTCAGAGGAATGCTGGCATGGCTCAGTCGGTAGAGCGCACCCCTCGTAAGGGTGAGGTCACGAGTTCGATCCTCGTTGCCAGCTGACCATACAAGTTTTACAACATTTAATATTAAAAATGGCATCAAGAACAAACAAACAAGGAATTGCCAAGAAAAAAGCACAACTTCAAAAACAAGCTAGTAGAACTAAATGAGCTAAAAGATTCGAATATCCAAAGAGAAGATTAGATTTAAACGATGGTAAAGAATGGGGAGCTATCTGAGTAATGACTAATCCTAAATGAAATACTTATCACTGGTTTTTAAGATGAAGAAAAGTCTGCTGGGAAACTAGACTTAGGGTAGATCCAGATGGATATAGATTCATCAAAACTCCATCATGAGGTTCAGAAATGGTTTATGTACCTGCTAATGGATGGACTAGAGGAAGACTTAGAAAAATGCTTACAATCAAAAAATAATATTTATTCTAAATAAAAAAACTCCATTAAGGAGTTTTTTTATTTATGTTAATTAATTAAATTTTTGGCTTTGCATACAAAGATACCGCATATTTATCCAAATCTTCTATGTATCATAATCCTTCAATCCATAAATTTCATTGTTGATCCAATCGTCTATCTAAAATTTGAGAAATATTAGCATAACGATCAGAACGAGAAGATGCACTTGGATCTTGCCTAGCAAACGGAGAAACTGCCAAATTAGTCTGAGTTTCTTCTGCCCAATCTGCATTGGACATAGCAGAAAAATCACTAACAGCATCTCCAGCATCTCCAACCGCACGATAAGTATTTTTAAGAACAGGATTTCTTAAATCATTTGAAATAAGATAATTCGTTTGCCATTCTTTATTATCCGACTGAATCTTTTTTTCATTATATTGAGCAGACTTTTTAGGAGGTTTATTCGATATATCTACGAATTCCATACTTATAGAAAAAGCTACACTATCTGCCACTTTCATCTTCTTTGTCGAAGCATCCAAAAAATTATACTGTTGAGTCCATATTCACAATCTTCATTCTCTAGACAATTTATCAACTACTCAATAAATTTCTTTGATTCACTCCTGAATACTAACCATTTTTCTTCATCAAATAGAAAACCTTGTATCTACACCTGGCACTGTACAAAACTTAATCATAAAGATTGGTCACAATCATGGAGTTTTTTCTGGGTCAAAGATTGGAGAATCTATTTCTCAACACGCACACATAAGCACACAAGAAGCATATTGATCAAAACGTAATCACTCACAAGATTCCCAGCAATTTTTTATTTTTTTTGCCGTTCTTTCTAGTTCATCTGGAGTCGTATCATCTGTATAACTATTCGTATCTCAAATTTCATCCTTCATTTCCTCCTTCTTTTCTTCTGGAACATCTACATATCAATTTACTGCAGCTTTCATATAACCAATAACTAACTCAAGTTGTTTATCTGGCACTTTAGAAAAGACACGTCAAGGTAAAGAAGGAGATGAAAGAACCACTCACTCCAATGGTACCTGATTATAATCTGGCTCAGGTTCTGGTTCCGGTTCATCTTCATCATCATTACAAAGACTTCAATAAAAGATAGAATCATCCTGAACCACACTTAATGCTCATAATCATTCAACCAACCTATCATATCCACCCTCCATACTAAATCAAGCTGTACTACTAGATAAAGGTAAAACTGAAGGACTAGATGATCATCAACCATTGTCTCAAGGATTTTGTGTTCATTCTCAAGGGTTTTCATTATTATCACTAGATCACGAATTACCATTTTCTTCCCCCGCACTTCCATTACCACCTCAACTCTCATCTTTATTTCCGGATTCTCATCAAATTTCATAAGAAGATCCATTTTTTTTATGATTTTCTAACTTTTTCTTTGAATTAGAAAATATTGGCAAATTATAAAACACTGGCGTTATAGGTTGTTCTGCCTCCGTATACAATAGTCTTCAAATTGTTCAAAAATCTGTAAGAATATCATAAGGAGAATCATCCGTTGTAGCATTCCAAAACTTATCAGCTCATAATTGAGAAATCTGTGTATTTTGAGCTCTTTGTTCATCATCTTCTCACTTTTTATAATTATCAGTAAAGAACTGCTTACAATTAGAAAATATATTCGCTGGAGTACTTGATGTGATTTCATGCAAATTATCTCAACCATTTATATTTTTTTCACAATAATAATACTCCCTACAATATTTATAAATCTTATCCTCATCAAATACAAGTTTACTACTGTTATATTCACCCAATTCTATTTTCAAACTTCTTGCTAATTCTGCCCTGAACTCTGGCACAAAAAAATACAAAATTGACCAAATTTTTTTCTGAGACAATGAACAATTTCTTTTAGCTAATTCATTTTCAATATATTCTGATCATGATATTTTCAATTGCATTGACATAGATTCCATATCTTTCATAGCATCCTTAAATGGATCCTTAGGATACACTGAAACATAATCTGTTTCTAAATAAGAATCGGATAATCAAAGATCATAATGTTCCTTAAAGATACTGAAAATTTCATCATCCAAATCAATTCATACAACAAAACTTTGAAATCAAAAAAGCACAATCATTCAAAAAGTTAGTGTATTTCTTATCTTAATTAGGTAATTGTACATTTTGTAATTTTTCAGATAAAGAATAAAATAACGTAACTATAGGAGACAACTTTTTATCTCTAAATATTTTCATCTTTTCTTGATATAACAATAATCAAATATGCAATGGATATGTCATATTAAAGTCTTCAAATGTACGTAAAGCATACTTAGTCGCTTGAATCTGTAATCCAGCATATCAATTAAAATCTAATGATTTAGCTTTATACTCCCTAATTTCCTTTTCATTTTTTCATTGTTTTGAAGACATGTAATCAACTTTAGCATCTATCCAATGTTGCACATATAACTCAAAAATATTATAATTCAAAATTTCATTATATATCATAGTTATAAAAGATGGAGTCAATGCTAATCATTTTTCTTGAGAAGAATGTAACGCACACGCAACAAAATCTACTCAAGTTACCATTCAATTTGATGGACACTTAGATGCTTTTGCACTACCAACTAACTTTGCATTATCAATAATTTTCAACGTATCCAAAACTTTTTTATAATATTTCTGATTTGACTTAAGCACATCTACAGTCTGAGGAAATTCATTCTTTAAATCTGTGTATTTCTCTTTATAACCAAAATATCAATGCATAAATTCCTCAACCTTTTTATTTGAATCAAAATTTTCTGAGCCATCTACATCCATAACTTGCGCATATTTTATCTTAAAAATATCCGACATAATAGTAGAAAAAATTACAGTTGCATAAACTGACATATCACAATCTTTCAAATTAGGATTATCCTGTAAAGAACATTTATCCTTTCATCAAGATCTCTGTTTCAATTTTAAA
>Ga0265299_10006181_pt1 | contig 10962 bp, 27 predicted proteins | sample AusTroGonzalo_MG_4_FD_193485 | JGI IMG/M metagenome (GOLD analysis project Ga0265299, IMG submission 193485) | Bovine rumen microbial communities from tropical cattle in Woodstock, Queensland, Australia - Gonzalo_02 | ecosystem: Host-associated > Mammals > Digestive system > Stomach > Rumen ...
CGCCTTTATCATATCCCCATTTGTCGCATTGTCGGGAATAGGTGTGCCGTTGCCTATTGCTTGACATATACTATCCATTCCATCATCTCCCATTCTCGGTGGTTGCTTATGGTATGTTTGATACATTTCTTCGGGTATATCAATTATCAGATTCATTCGCTCTCTCCTTAAACTCTTTCCTATACGCTTCATCAACCATCTTTATCGACTCAATTCCTATACTCAAAGCCTGATACTGTACTGATATAGGCTTAAAACATTGACGTATCGCATATAATTCCAATATGGCTTCTTGATTACTGTTTACTGTGTATGCTTCTGTCATTCCGCCTCTATCTCTTACCTTCATTCCTTATCCTCACCCCTTCCTTCCGCATATCAAAATTGTTTATCTGTATGCTCCCTATCTGATTTTTGCAAACTTCCACGAACTGATTGAACTCGTCAATATCGTCTGTGCAATAAGTGTTTTCAATTTTTACGGCATATCCACGCATAGTATTGGCTTCTAACTTTTCCCATCGAGTGATAACTTTCATTCCGCACTACCCCACTTAATACGCATTGTGTTTTTCATTGTCTTTATCTGCCGTTCCTTTTTAGTGCCATAATTGTTGTTGTATTTATGGGTACACCATTCAAGGTTAGTCACAACATTATTTGTTTTATCCTCGTCTTTATGATTTATTTCGGGATAATTGTTTGGGTTTTCTATAAATGCCGTAGCAACAAGACGATGAACAAGCATTACTTTTCTCTTGTTATCCTTATACAATGCAACCTTTTTATATCCACCAAAGTTAAGTTGTGAAGTTAATAACCTATCGTTCCTTGACTTAAACCCCTTTAATCTTCTGACGTTACCCATATTACTGACTTGATAAAGTCCGATATATCCGTCAATATCTCTCCATTCTTCTGTCATTACTCGCTCTCCTTTGTTCTCATATCTGCACCGACCTTTATTCCGTAATCTCTCTCAACTACACATCCGTCATTTATCCGTACACGGCAACCGCTTATCTGATAATGCGTACATCTGCACCATTCATCGTTGTATATTTCTCCGTATTTACACGTTCTGCAAGGCTCACGGCTTACCGCATCTTCACACTCGGTCGGCTTCGGTGTGACGGAAGGTAAATCTTCTATAACTTCTATCGCTAAACTCAAACCTTGATTTGTTCCATATTGTAAATCGTTTAACGCTCTCCATTCTTCACACTCCACATATAATTTGTTAATAGATGTTATTGCCGCTTCACGGCTTATCGCATCATCGCACGGCTCTTGCTCTTTAGGTGCATATTCTTCATCGTCCAACTGCAAAACAACATTACGACAAGCATAGAAGCCTTCCCAAAAATCCGTATTCCCAACGTGATTAGGGTACTTTTTCATATACTTGATTATGTTTTCTTTAATTTCAAACTCTTGCGATAGTGCCTGTATTGCCATTTTGAGTGCTTCGATTAAGTCAATATCATGTTCACAAGGAATATCTTGTTTTATAACCTCTATCGCTTCTTCTCTCGACATATTTACACCACCTTTTCAAAATGATATCCTTTATGAGATTTTCTTTTTCCGATAAGACATCTGTAAATATTCCCTATATCTCCCTTAATGTCTTTTGCACAACTTGTAATATCGGGATATGTTTGCCCCGTTTCGATAATTCTTATGGGAATACATTTAGGATGAAGCCCCGTTTTTACCGCGTGATTTATATTCTCCTTGCAAGTACACCATTCAAGATTCCAAACAACATTATGTGCTTTGTTTCCGTCAATATGATTTACTTGCTCTTTGTTCTGCGGATTTAAGATAAATGCTTGTGCAATAAGTCTATGTACCTTGTGTTGCTTCTGCTTTCCGTCTTTATAAAGCGATACATTCATATATCCAAACTGATTCATTTGTTGCGGAATTTCTTTCCCATCCTTTTTTCTAATGACGTTCCCAAATATATCAATCGTGTATATACCTTCATATCCCACAACGTCTTTAGTTAATTCTTCTCTTGTCATATCGCTCTTTTCTAATCAACGCTCAAATCCCTGTTCTCTTTGAAAGCCTTTATTTCTCTCACGCTCTGTTCGGGAAAGTGAACCATGAATGAACGTTCCTTTATCCTGCTCTTGACCCGTTCATCGTATTGCAGGGTGTTCAAGTCGTGATTGCTAGTAAAAAACGTGACTTTCTTGTTGATGTACCTGCCGTTGATAATTTGGTAAAACTTCTCTCCGACCCAATCAGTAACACGCTCTGTCCCGAAATCGTCTATAATCAAGAAGTCTGCCCTCGCCAAGTCGCCCAATAACTTGCTCTCGGTTTCTTCGCTAAAACTGTTAAACGTTGCCTTAATCTCATCGAGAATGTCTAGGCTTGTTGCGAACTTTGCGAATTTTCTATACTTGGTTATCAGTTCATTGGCAATCGCCGCCGCTAACATTGTCTTTCCACTGCCTTTGGTTTCGCTCCAAAAGAAAAACCCTTTTCCCTGTTCTTCGAACTCATCCAAGTGTTCAAGATAACCCTTGACCGACTCCTGTATTGTTCTTGCCTGTCCTTTGAACTCATCCCTATACGGCGACCTTTTCCAATCATCGAGGCTAACACCCTTGTAGGTTTCGGGAATTGTAGCGAAAGACAACTTGCTTTCCTGTATCTGACGCCCTCGGAGTCCGCATTTACATTCTCTAGCCGCTTCTTCGCCATTATCGTTTATAATCAGTTCCCAACCCGAACCGTTGCATATTGGACAAACATCGTCATTCATCATCTTCTTCCCATCGTCTGATGGCTTCTCGCATTTCTGCTTCGTATTCTTCTCTTGATTGAGTATTTCCCACAACTCGCTCTTTAGGTCGCTCATTTACAGTTTCCCCCTTTCTGTTGTTTTCCCAAGTCCTTATTGCCGCTTTCCAATCTTTCATGGGAGTTTTACCAACTAACCACCCCTTACTTTCGTAGTAGTCAACAAACTTTTCGGGATTAAGTCCGTTTTGGCGTTCTTCACAATAGGCTTTTACTTCTTCGACAGAAGGTTTAATGAATCGTTTACTATTATTATTTATATTATTATTATCTAATCTATCCTTACCTATACTAACCTTACCTATACTATCCTGTGGCAACCGTTCGGCAACCACTTGGCAACCATTTGGCAACCAAGTATAAGAACCATTGTCTTTTAGGTCTAATTGCGCTAGTTCTTCTTGAAAAGCAGTAGGCGTATATCTGTCTTTGCGCAAAGCATTTGCCATTCGCCAATGTTTAATTACAATTACTCCACTTTCAAACTGATAAATGTATCTTTTTTCAAGCAACGCCTGTAAATCCTGTACGCTCGCGTGAGCCTTGAACATAGACGATGAAACTTGATTACAAAATCCATCATCGTCAGAACTCATTGATAAATGCAGATATAATGCCTGTGCTGAAGATGATAGACTCATAAAATTATCATCATCTGTCACTTTCTTCGTAAACATTCTTCTTTCCGCCATCTTAATCTCCAATCATATCTAGTACGCGCTCCTGCGCCTCTCTTAATGATTCCCGCATTATAAATCTGCCCTGCCACTTCTTGACCGCTTCCTCACGGGTTTTTGCTGACACCTGCACTAAATGACCGTCCTCATCGCTTGTATTCCAACGTTCGCACTGTATGTACGTTGCTTTGTTTGATTGCCAAACATATGCCGAGCCTCCGCAAAACGGGCAAGGCGTTAAACTAGATTCTTTCATCTTGATACCCTCACTTTTTCTTCTCGTAATCCACCGTTGCCTTATGGTAAAAATCCTTGATTACGCCGCTCTCAATGTCTTTTACGGCATCCTCATAGCCCCTTCGATAGATATCCTCCACAAACTGATTGTTGATAAGCGCGTTTGACCATGCTTTCGTGATATCTTCCCCGCATAAAGCAAAATCCTTTGCGTACATATACGCCAACACCAAAAGCCCATCATCGTTTTGCGTCAAATCCTCGATTATCTTCTTCTTTACATCGCTCGGGTCTTTAGGCTTCGGTGGGGGATTTTTGTCGATAATCATTTGTTACCGCCTTTCCCCCATGCCGTTGCTATGTCAATCAGTTCTGCATCGTCCGTTGTATGAACATCAAGGACAACTCCTGTGCCTAAAGAGGTTTCAACAAGGGTGTATCTACCGTGTTTTCTTGGGTCTGCGGCTACTATCACAAACTGACCGTAGCATTTAACGCCATCCTCCCGAACATGGTATAATCCCGTCATTCCTACCGCCTTGTCTGTACGTTCGATAACTTTGGACATATCGAGGTTGTACCAAGTTTCTTTATGCCCTTGAAACTGAATCGTTCCAAGTTTTGCCGTAAGAACTAAAGCCATACACGTTGCTAGTACCCTTATTAAACGATTATTCATACATTCCCCCTTTAGGCTCTTTTCTCGATAATCTGATACTCGTCACCAAAACTCGCCATTATGTCTAGTGCGAAGTCAAAGGCAGGAGAAGTCTTTCCCGTTTCCCAAGAACTCACGGTTGTCTGTTTAACCCCCAAATCCTCCGCTAAATCCATTTGGCTTAATCCGAAATACCGCCTGCGTTCCCGTAGATACTCCCCAAACGTCCTCATATCCATACCCCCACTAGATTTATCAGCATAAAAGCCATGTATCCCTTGAACATCTTGGGCGTTGTTTCTTTTGTCATTGTTAACGCCAACCCAATGAGCAGGTTAATTGTTGTGGCAACTGTCTTTACGATGATTTGCGCTGTGTTCATTCGTAATCATCCTCACTTTCTATGACCAAATCTTCATCATCTGCATAACGCTCAAAGTCGTCTATGTAGGCTCTCTCCCTTGCATCTTCTTTCTGTGCCTCGGCTTTGTATGTCTGATATGCTTCTGCGCTACCATCGCTCGCCAACCAATCGCTTATGTAACTCATATGCACCTCCTGTTATGCAAAAGGAAGTTCCTCGTCCTTGACGTTACTCATATCAACAAATCCATCGCCCTGCGTTTCCCCTTCTTCGAGGATTTCGTAGTCTAATATCATAATCTTGTTGTACTTCTTCCCGTTGTAGACGTTGAAGGTCGGGAAAGCATTGCTGAATTTGATTTTTGATTTATGGGGGACAACTACGCCCTTTCTGAATCCGCAAGACAAATAAACGGTGTCCCACTTGCCTTTGTCGTCCTTTTTACAAACAGGCAACGAATAAGTCATATACTTGCCGTTAGCCCCCTCTTTTTCGCTTGCGTAAACCCTTACGCCCTTCTCATCTGTGCTGATAATAAGTCCCATTCTCTTATACTCCTTTCTTGATAAGGCGATACTTGACGTACTTGTTCTTGCCGAACTCGTCCCTGCCGTTGCACCATTCAGACTCGATAACCCAACCACGCTTACGCAGAACATGGATGTAGCCGCTCAAACGATTAGTGTGGAACTTTGCCCTTGCTACGGGGTCTGTGATACAGCCATAACGCACCAAATACTTGATAATCTCGCCAATCTTTGTCCTTTTTTCCTGTTTCTTCTGCATACTCATACTCTCCTTTCATTCAACTGTTTCTAATTGCACTTCGATTCTCGGTTTATCCTTATCCACATCAAACGATGCAGTAAAACCCACTACACATTTCTGATTGTCGTTCACAAGAACTCCACAATCCTGCAACGCATCCTCCACAAACTTCTGACAAGGGGCGTGAATGTTTCCTAAATCCCGCTTCCTGTTTTCTTCGTAGTAGTGGTAATGAACGATTACAGGCTTATCAATCTTCAAATCCTTTAAATCCCTGCGGATAAACAAGGAAATGTAACTCTGATATTCCTTTTTCATTACCGCGCCTTTGGTCAAGAACTTGACGTCCCTACCGCCTAGCCTTACCCGTTCTGCTTTGATATATTCATTCAGACTTGGGAACTTCTTACGGTCTGTCGGTATCGTAAAGGTATAAGTCATTCAAGTATTCCCCCTATCTCCCGCCAATTTATCGCCTTTTTGACTTTCTTCCTGCTCCTGCAATAGTCGCAGACTCCACACGCCTTTGGCTCAACCTCGCCACGCTTTAACATTCCTACATGAATGATGTTTGCCTGTTCATTGAAAAGCCGTTCCTCAAGGCTTTCATCATCAATCCAAATAACTTCATGGTCGGGCGTTTTCTCTTTTGAGATACAAGCAAGGAAGAAGGGTAACTTTTTTCCTATATTCTGTCGCACTATCTCTTGATAAATCGCGCCTTGCAAGTCATAGTCGTAAAACTCTGCAAAGGTTTCTCTCTGTCCGCGAACGGGGTTAAACTGTGTTTCTGTTATGCTCGATACGGTTTTAAAATCCGTTATCTTGCGTTCACCAAGTACATCAACCTTGATTCTGAAAGGCACTCCGAAAATCTCTCCTGTCATAATTACCTGCTTCTTTCCGTCAAGTGCTTTCATAAAGTTTTTGTCAGAGTGCGCCGTTTCAACCATCGCATCGGCTATCGTGTAATCTGCGTACAGTTCCCCGTTTTTCTTGAACATTTCGGGATGTTTCGCTATGAAAGCGTCTTTTTTATCGGGTTCAAGTAGTAAGCAATCTACATAAGAGCCTAAAAGCATTGCTTTTGAAGGTTCGGGCGGTTCAATCTCTCCGTTGATTTCCGCAAGTGCTTGTACTTCACATCCAAACCTACCTGCGCTACCGATAAAACGCTTTAATTGTGATACCGAGCAATATTCTTTTGCCGCTTGTGGGCTAAAATAGTTATCTGCCGTTAGTTTCAACTCCTCTCACTCCTTTCTTAATATCTAATAACCTTGGTGCTGTTTTCACTTATCCAATCTATTGCCTGTCGCATTGTGTACCCGTTGTTCTTGCACACATCAAGTAAGGCGTACATTTTGGGGTGTGTTTTGCGTAAATCTGTAAATCGTTCCTGCTCGTTAGGTAAATGTGTTCCAAAGCCGCATAGTACGCATCCCGTCCTTTTGCAACCCGTACAGTGTAAGCATTGTTGCCCTTGGTCAAAAATCTCCATACCTGCAAAGTCGCTTAACTGCATCTGCCCCATTTCTTCATCATCTGTGACAACATCGCCATAAACAGAACATATAGGCAGGTTGCGGATTCTGATGTAAAGCAATACATCCTGTTCTGTCCAAAAACTCATAGGATTGCTAATAGGATGAACCGCATCAAAAGCATTACAACCCTGTCTTATCCAAACTCGCGTTCTCATCTTGCTTTCACTTGCCATTTGTGCGGTTATAGGTACGCTTTTAGTTTCTTTGGCATACCTATTAGCAGGTTCTTTCTTCATCGCATTACAACAATAACTAGCGCACTCGAATGGAGCGAAAATCATAAACTTGTATGATTCATAGTTCATCATTGAACGATTTTTCCAATTAGCGTTTCGGTCAATAGTGTTCTCTTTAGTCCACCAACCCAACATTTTTGCGGTTCGCATAACTTCGCCTTTTTTCTTGAAGTTTTCGCGCAAGGATTTCTCTAACAGTTCGGGTTTTTCTTCAACGATTGCCTTGATTTCATTAATGTTTTCCACTCCCCCCAACTCCTGTCCAAAGATATTGATTAGATACTTCCTCGCTCCGTTGATACATTCAGATATTTCTTTGCTAAAAAGCGGGAAACCATACTTTTCGCACACTTGAAAGAAATTAATCTTGGGCGTAACAATATCAACATTGTCAAAAGTCTTTACAAACTGTCGAAGTTCGGGATATTGTGTCGGAACATCTACAAACATCGCCCTAACGTTCTTATACCCAAACTCATTCCTTACAAGGTCGAGCAGAACGGTTGAATCTTTGCCACCCGAAAAACTGATATACACGCCATCTTCGCCAAAAGTTTCTATCCACTTATCAACCCTCGAACGCGTCATTTGAATCTTCGCGTCTAACGGTAAACTCTGCATTTGTTGTAATTCCCACAATTCGCGCATATCAAACCTCAATCAAAACTCGGTGCTTCTTTATGCTCACCGAAAGCATCTTCGGGTTCGCCCTCGGTCATAAAGCCGTTCAATGCGTCTGCACAATGCACTCTTGCGAAGAAAGAATAGGCTCTATATGCAAGCATCTGCTCGGGCATCGACTTCCATTTGGTGTTACTCGTCCATCCCTCTGTTTCAGCCATTTTCATGGTTACAGTAGTTCCTTTAATCTGCTCATCCGTGTCTTTTCTAGTTGCCGTAACGTATGCACCCCAATCGGGAGTTCCCTCTTTACCGACATAAACGAGCCGAACATTCTTAAACTTCGGATAATTGTTTACAAGTGAACTACAAGCCTGCCCGCTCCAAGTTCTTCTCCCTCGAACTATGCTCATCTGCTCCATAACGAATAACGGGCTTATCCCCATCCTGTTTGCCGTATCAATAGCGAGCATTATGTTTGTAACCTTGCCTTGATATGCCTGCGGTACAAGGTCGGACTTTGCCAACGCCTGCGCCATCGTGAATAAGTTATTGAAACTCTCTTTGCTCCCGAACGGGTTTCCGATTGCTGTGCCTGTATTTACAACTGTCGCGAGTTCTGTTGATTCTTCTTTTTTCTCAACGATTACCTCGCTTAATTCCATCTGTTTATCTGCCATTTTTACCTCCTACCATGCCAATCTATGTGCTTTTTCAGTTTCGCTACTTGGTCATAATGGTATCCATCAATATCCTTTTGCTTTGTTTTTGCTTCGCGAATCTTCGCTTTCTTCTCGTCGTGCTCTGCTTTAGCCGCTAAATATGTGGCGCAAACATCGTGACAAGCAGGAAATCTCTCTTTACAATCCCGACAACAACCCCCTATTGCACTTCTATTCCCCATAACATTCCTCATATGTGGCTAAATAAGCCTGCTGTTCAAGCCATTCATACGCACACTTTTCACATAAACAATCGCCGTAAATCTCGTAAACCTTATCATCGGGATTTATAGGCTCATCACACTCACAACAAATCACTCGGGATTCCTTACCCTCGGGCGGATTAGCGAGCATTTCATCTTCTTCGTATTGCCATTTTTCCATCATTGCCCCCTGTCCTTTCTGATAAGTTCAAGAAACTTCTCTGTTTCCTCAAGCCACTTTTCCTCGATTGCTACACGCCCCCTGCTATGCTGTGACAGGAACGGGTCGTTATAGCAATTCTTGTCCATCGTTATCCACTCTTTTAAAATGGCTCTCCTGCTTTCCAAAACTTCGATAAAATCCTCATTATTCATTTAGTTTCCCCTTTCGTTCTAAATAGATTAGTGTCTTTGCAAATGCCTCTCTTTGGTGCTTAATCAGTGCTTTTACGGCTACATAGGTTTCAACTTCATCAAATGCCATCAACAATCGTTCAAGTTCTGATAAATGCGGTTCTTCGTATACATTGTCCAAAGGTACGTTTAAATGAATCACTCCGTTCTTTTCTGCTCCCCTTATGTCTTTCATTAAGGCGAAGTTTACGAACGACTCGTCAATCTTTGCGCTCATTTCTCATAACCTGCGAAGCATAAGCCTACTCCAACCGCGAACATTACTGCGTAAATCCAAAAGAATATGTGCGAATCCATTTCGATGCCTGCTAGACCTGCTCCGCCGATAAACGTTAGAATCACGCCTGCGACATATTTCTTTCCTGTCTGTCCCCTCATATGCTCCCCCTTTCTAGTTTCATTACTGACAGTATTTCCTCGTCCTGCATATCTAGCGTTTCGAAGATGGTTGTGAGGTCTGCGAACGTAAATTGACAATTCTTTAGTTTCTTTGCGAACGCGGGCTGTGAAATCCCCAACCTGTCTGCCATGTTCCTTTGTGTAACTCTCTTGACCTTCATCAATCCGTAGACTAGAGCCACAAGTTTGCTATTCAGTTTGTCTTGTCTTGTAAGATAAATTTTCGGCATCTGTTAACCTATGTGTTTACATTTCGTGAACTTACTTGGCAAAAAAAATCTTCTGTATCGGCTTCTTATAATAGTCGGATATTGCTACCTTGATACTATCTCGCGGAACTCGAATATCGTTCTCGTAGTTGCTTAATGCGCTTGGCGTTATGCCTATATCCTTTGCCGCCGCCGCTAAAGTCTTTCCTTTTGCCTGTCGCAATTCGCGCAAAGTGTTTCCTGTTGTCGCGCTCAAGATGTAGTACCTCCCTTCTTTTCTTTATCGTTTTCGTGTCCACATTTTGTGAACACAACTATAATATACACACTTCGTAAACACTTGTCAACACATTTTGTGAATTTTTTTATTGAAATTTTGAAATGCCCATTTTATAATGGTTTCACACACGAAAGGCGGTGTTGATATGAATAATTTTGCAACAATGTTGAAATTTTTAAGAGAACGCGAACGCTTATCGCAAAGAGAACTAGCACAAAAACTTGGAATGTCTGCTAGTGCTATATGTATGTATGAAAACGGCAATAGACAGCCCAAATTTGAGGACGAAGAAACAATAGCAGATTTTTTTAACGTTGACCTTAATACTTTAAGAGGGCGCAGGACTTACACCGAGGCAGATTATGACGAAATATCCGAGGCTATGAGAAGATATAACGCCTACAAAAACGCTAGTCCCGAGATTCGCTCTGCGATTGATTCTCTATTAAAGGTGACTCAACCGATTCCAATGGTTCAACCCCAAGAAGTTCCGAAATCCGCTCACGAAGTTCCTTATTTGCACAAAGATAACGAAGAATAAATTCCGATTTGCTCATTTAAATACCTCAATAAAGCGCGATAATTAGTACCAACGCTATTATGCTTGTAACAAAACCGAATTGCAGGAAGGTTAAAACTGTTCTGAAATCATTCATAAGTTGTTTCATAGGCACGCTCCTTTCTTGGTAACTCAATGTTATCAGAGGCAGTGTCCGATAAAAAGTTCTGTATATGAAACGGGGGTTCGACTTGAGAAACGCGCTATTTCATACGTCGAACTATATATTGATTATTTTCAATGATACG
>Ga0265299_10006182_pt1 | contig 10960 bp, 5 predicted proteins | sample AusTroGonzalo_MG_4_FD_193485 | JGI IMG/M metagenome (GOLD analysis project Ga0265299, IMG submission 193485) | Bovine rumen microbial communities from tropical cattle in Woodstock, Queensland, Australia - Gonzalo_02 | ecosystem: Host-associated > Mammals > Digestive system > Stomach > Rumen ...
TGCAACAACTTTTCCAAACCGCTTAACAATGTTTTTCAGTTCGATTGCACAGTTCTGCAATTTTCTCTCCCTTATGCGCGCGGGCATTTTTATTCTCTTAAATAGAAGTCTAAACCACCATTGCAACAACCCGCAACAAAAAAAACTTGTGAAAGATTTTGCCGTTTTCGACGTATATATATGGCGAAATCCACTTGGCATTATGTTGGGCCCTCTTGGCCCGGTGTGAAAAGGGGGAGTAAAGTATGCAGTTGATTAATGAACTTGAAAACAGAAAACGCTTTCTTGAGAGTGTGATACGCCAGCTTGAATACAATCTTTCAAGATACCCGGAGGGTACGTTGGTGTTTCAAAATGACGGCTTAAACAGAAGAGTTATCCGTTATTACCGTTTCTTGAAAAACTCTAAGAAATATCTCAGCATCAAGCGAGATCAAAAGGTGATAAATGTTCTCTCTCAGAAATACTATGATAATGCTGCTATATCATATTATAGAAAGGAGTTGAATAGGATTGAAGACCTGCTGATGATTCAAGAATATTTGATTAACCATTTTGATGTTCCTGAACATATAATCTCCAGAATCAGACAGGTGGAATACTCTGCTGAGGATAAAGTAATTGGATTTCAGAAACTGGATCACGGCTCTTCCGGTAACCGTACCGGACAGTACAGAGTAACTACAAAAGAGGGAGTTTTGGTCAAATCAAAGGCAGAGCAGATAATAGCTGATGAGCTGTTTGAAAGTAAGGTTCCTTTTAAATATGAACTTGGTTTGAAATGTGTTGACCAGACTTTCAGAAGTCCGGACTTTACAGTAATGAGTCCTTCTACAGGAAAGGTATTCTACTGGGAACACTTTGGGATGATGGACAGGCCTGATTATGCCAGGGATATGGTTGATAAGATTAATTCATATTCCTTAACTGGAATTATTCCAGGAGACAATCTTATTCTCACCATTGCAGACGAAAGAAAACTGGACGTAAAGGGCTTTACCAACCAAGTTAGAAAGATAATTGAAACTGTACTGATGTGAAATAGGAAGTAGGCCTCGTATTTAGGGGGTTACTTCCTATATTTCTACCAAAAAAATAGGAAGTAGGTGTTGATTTTGGCACTTACTTCCTATTTTCAATTAATTCCAGGTGGAAATTAGAAATCACTGGCCAATGCTGTGGCAATTTCCTCCAGTTCCTTGAGGTTTTCATCACTTACTGATGACTTTACAAGAAGGGATTTCTCTACAACTTCCATATTCTTCATTCCGGCAAGGATTTCCCTGATTTTCGGAGCTGCAGAAGGAGCCCATGTGCCGTTTTCAAAGACAGCACATTTCCTGTTCTGGAGGTTGTGAAGTTTGAGGTCTGTTACGGCAATTTCCATTGGAGTGAAAATGCCGGCGTTGTATGTGGCACTTGCAAATACAATGTGGCTGTATCTGAAGGCTTCAGAAACAACTTCGGACGGATGTGCCTTGGATACGTCAATTTCCTTGATGGTGCCTACGCCTTTCTCGGAGAGCATGTTGGCAAGGATGTCGGCAGCATTACCGGTGTTTCCGTAGACAGTTCCGTAGAGGATGAGAACTCCCTTTTCTTCAGGAGTGTAGGATGACCACTTGGAATACTTGTCAATGAACCAGCCAAGGTCTTTTCTCCAGATGGGACCGTGGAGGGGACAGATCATTGCAATTTCCAGAGCTGCAGCCTTCTTCAGAGCCATCTGAACCTGTACACCGTACTTTCCTACAATGTTTGTATAGTAACGTCTTGCATCATCAAGCCATTCACCGGGGAAATCGTACTGGTCTGCATAGAGGTTTCCACTGAGTGCTCCGAAGGTTCCAAATGCATCTGCAGAGAAGAGAGTCTTTGTTGTAACTTCATATGTCATCATGACTTCAGGCCAGTGAACCATGGGAGTCATGGTGAAGGAAAATGTAAGCTTTCCGGTGTTGAGAGTGTCACCTTCTTTGACGCAGACAAGGCGTGAATCAACATCGAAGGAGAAGAACTGCTTTATCATGGCAACTGTCTTGGCGTTGGCAACAACTTTAACCTCGGGATGTCTGAGAATCAGGTCTCCGAGAGTTGCTGCGTGGTCAGGCTCCATGTGGTTTACGATTACGTAGTCAAGCTTTCTTGAGCCGAGAAGGTAGTCAATATTCTCAAAGAAAACCTGGGCGACTGACTTGTCAGCTGTGTCCAGAAGAACGGTCTTCTCATCAAGGGCAAGGTATGAGTTGTATGATACTCCCCTGGGAATCGGATAGGCGTTCTCAAACAGGGCAAGACGGCGGTCGCTTGAGCCGACATAGTGAATCAGATCGTTGATTTTACGGGTGCAGTGCATTTTTCATCTCCTTAAGAATGATGCTGTGTATTTCTTCAATGGAAAGTGTTCCGTCAATTCTGATTAGTTTGCAGCCGGAAGGGAGGTTGGAGAAGCATTTTTCGTAGTTCTCGTGAACCTGGGTCTGGTAGCTTTTCTTTTCGTAGATTTCCTTGTCACTTCCGCGGGCTTCAATGCGGGCAATGCAAGCATCTACCGGTGTATCAATGTAGACAATGTAACGCGGAAAGGGGAAACGGGAGTTCAGCATAAGCACTGCTTCAGGGTCGAAGCCAATGCTCTGATATGCAATTGAGGAAAAGAAATAACGATCTGAAACAACAACTTCTCCATTTGAGAGGTGTTTCAGAATTCCATACTCCGGATTGTTAAGATGATCATCCCTGTCGGTTGCAAAAGCGTAGGCGATTGTGGACTGGGAAGCAGGAAGTTCTCCTGAGAGAAATCTTCTGATCAGCTTACCTGTAGGGTTTGATGTGGGTTCGTTGGTAATGAAGGCGGGAACCTTCATTTCTGCCAGATCTTTTTCCAGAAGGCGGAGCTGTGTGGTAGTACCTGCACCGTCCAGACCCTCCAAAACCCAGTAATTATCCAAAATATGTGTCACGTTCTGACGCTCCCGTATGTTTTATGATTATACGGATACGATACTGAATAATCAATTGAGTATTAAGTATCCTGTTTGTTACAATTATACGGATTGAAACGGAGCAAACGTGAAGCTAAAGAAAACGGTACCTGTAATAGTTTTGTCTCTTATTCTGGTTTTAGCCGCAGCTATCGTTGTGCTTTGGAGCATGCCAGGCCTTACAGACGGAAGCTATCTTGATGTAATTCTTGAACACCTTCTTCCCACGGAAGGGAACGTCAGTGTGAGTGTGGACAGGATTGACCGCAGTTTCCTCAGGAGCATCAACCTCTATGACGTTGATGTCTACGTGTATGATGAGCTTGCTGTTCATTCGGATTCGATAAAAATCAAGATGGGCATTTTTGACCTTTTTAGACTGGTAATTGCCAAAACGGTCAAGAACGTAAATGCCATGGTTATTGATACTGATGTGACAGTCAATGACACTGTGATGAGGTTGTTTGCAAAATCCACAACAGAAGAAACCAACCCACAGACACCAACTACGCAGGCAGCAAATCAGGAAGAAACTGTACAGGACTCAAAGCTGAAGAGGATGTCTTTCACCTTGGACATCAGGAACCTCTCGGTTAATGTAAATACTTCTGAGATTAAGGCAACAGTTTCAGATTCCGATGCTTATGTGAGGATGAAGGGGACAATGGACATTACGTTCACTTCTCCCATGATTAAAGCAGAATACAAGAGCAAAGATTCAATAATGAGTGTAAAGGACCTCCAGTTGTATGCCGTGGATGTGTTGGATAATGCGGATGTCAAAGCTGTCATCTCTGATCTTGACGGTACATTCGGGAAATACAGCGCGGATGGTTCATTTGTACGTCTGACTCTTCTTTACTCAGAGAATCAAGACTCCAACGTAACTGTCGCTGCAGACAAACTGAACGTTGATGCAAATGTATTCAAAGCGGTTTCAGATAACGTTTACGCATACGCCAACATTGCAAGCTTTGACTCACTTTGGGGCGGTTTCGAAGGTGAAAGGGTAGATGTTACGGATTTCGGTATTGAATACACAGATGTTGCAACTGTCGAGAATCTGAAAACACACTTTTCCTACAACAATGGTGCAGCAGAATTGAGGGTTGAGCAGTCAAAAGTTTCATCAGAAACAAATGTTGACTGGATTGAAAAGGTTTCATTTGATCTTGTTGCGGAAGCAGGTGTTGAGAGTATTGAGAACATCGACCTGAAAACTGTGAACCTTACAGCTTCAATGGACAATCTGAAGTGCAAAGCCCTGCCTTATGCCACAAGTGTGGGCTTGATCTACAGGGATGAAACGGTTCAGGCAACAGTAAGGACCGATGGCCTGTATCTGAACTCTACTTACAACATCAATTCTTCTGATACTGCGGTGGGAATAGATATAGATTCGATGAAGCCCTTTGATTACAGCGTATTATTTGAAAAGTTCGTTCCGCAGGCATTGAAGATAGTAGACGCAGAGACAGAGCTTTCTGCAAATATATCGGTTTCCGGTAAATTGGATCTGGAGAAGCCTGAAGCCTATGTTGGTCTCAACATTGCAGTCAGAGACCTCAAACTGAGTAAAGACCTTGCGTTCAACGGTGCATTATCACTTGATGCAGACCTGATGGACAAGAAGGTTTATGTTCACAGCCTTGCCCTTACGGCAATGGATTACCGTGTGACATTCTCAGGTCAGTTTGACCTTGATACATACTTTCCCCAGGGACAGTTGCTTGTCACAAATGCCTTGGACGGATCAAGAGTGGCGGACTTCAACTTCAGTCTTGCGGATGATGCCGGGTACTACACGTACGACGGACGTTTTGCCTTCATGGCTTCCAGTTATTTCTCCGGCCAGTTACGCTGGAAGGGAGAGAGCATAGTTACGGCGGAATCTGTATTCGTAACACCTTATCAGGAGTTCCCGCTTACAATTACCCTTAATACCCAGACGCTTAATGCTGATGTTGTCGGACCTCATGTTGAAGGCTACCTTAAGCTCACGGACCAGGGTAGGTTTGAGACTGAGGGAAAGATTAATAATGCAAAGTTCCACCTGAGTGACAGCATGGTTTTTGATGGCTCTCTAGATTTCGGAGGTTACTTCGATCTGGGCAGCGGCCTTTACAGACTGGACCTGAAAGATGCAATGATAGACATTTCAGATATCGCCTATGTGGGATTCGATATTGCTCTTTTGAACAACAGGGTTGAAGTGACAGAGTTTATCTTAGGCCGCTTTGCGAACAGGGCTGAGTTTGAGGGTTTCGGCTACCTTGATTACGGTTCAATTGCCGACCTGATCAGTTTCAACACTGCTGCTTTCTCAGGTTCTGTAAACCTTGGACAGAAGGGCAGGGAAGGAGGAATCAGGGCAGCTCTTTCAAACAACAACTACAGTCTTGATGCTGATATCTTCCTCACAACAGACCTGAAAATAGGAATGCTCGGACAGAGAGGTTACGGATTCTACGCCGACTGCGGAATAGGTGACCTGTCCTTTAAGGCTGAGTACAGACATCCATATATCCAGATATTCAACCCTGAAGGTAATCTCTTCGGTCTCAGGCTTGACCAATTCAATATTGTATACAACCTGGACAAGGCCGTTCTTGACGGACTTGTGGGAGTATCGCTTCAGCCTAACAAGTATGAGACATCTATGGCCGGTGCTGAAATTGAATTCAGCATCACATATGATTCAATACGGAATATCGCTCTCAGTTATGCAGGTCTTGAGGAATCCAGTACTGCCAGTGTGAAACTTAGAAACCTCCATCTGGGAGAGTACGTTTCTGAAGATGAATTCAACCAGGTGCTTATACTGGATAACAATTCGGTGAGAATTGAGGGAGACGTTATCAACGGCAACTACAGCCTTGAGAACGGCAACCTTGAACTGTCCGTTTCAGACAGCCTTCCTGTTTCATTCAACCTTGAGGGAAAAACAGGAAAGAACCTTGATATGATGATCAGAAATCTGAATATTGAACTGCCTGTTCTGGGACAGCTTTTATCAATACCTTTCCTGCACTTCCTCGACGGCTCATTTACTGGAGACCTTCTTGTAAAGGGTCCTGCATCAGACCCGTCATTCTACGGAATGCTATACACTCCCAGGATTGAGATTGATCTGTTCTACCTGCCAGACCAGACCCTGATTGCAAATGGAATAGCTATTTCCGTCAACGACCATGAGGCCAGTTTTGCACCAACGCCCACCTATGGATACAGCACAAAAGAAGGCTCATTCTTCAACGGCAGACTGACCATAACCGCCCAGCTTCAGAACCTGGGTCTTTCAGAACTTGTTATAGACATTGACGATATCGAGAAGCCGATAGACTTCTGGTATCCTCTTATAACGAAAAACTTTGATATGAACATTACCAGCAACGTTACGGGCCATATAATCCTGTCCATCGTAGGCGGACAGCTAGGCCTTGGAGGTGACATTGTTGCTGAAAACCTTGATATAACTCTCAAGATTCCGGACAACCTTCCCGAGTGGTACTACGAGACATCAGTTGCAATGAATCTTGATCTTGATATCACCGCAGGAAAGGACTGTGAATTCTTCTATCCTGAAAAGGATAACTCCTTCATGAACTTCACGGTCAACGAAGGAGAGAAGGTCCACCTGGACCTGGATAATGACGGAGACGGCTTTACAATCACAGGCTCTTTGAGTGTCAAGACCGGTAGAATCTACTACTTCCAGAACGACTTCTTTGTCACTGACGGAGCTGTCAAGTTCACAAAGGCCGTTGCAGATCCTGAGAAAACCTTCAATATGACCATAGACATGACGGCAAGGCTTAGGGAGTATGACTCGAACGGAAAACAGACAGACATCTACCTTATCCTTCAGAACTCGACTCTGGACAACCTGGTTCCGCGTTTTGAGAGCTCGCCGGCAATGAGTCAGGCAGAGATAATGCAGTTCCTAGGCCAGTCGTTCATCCAGTCTCCTGAGAACGGTGTGTCGCTGTATTCGCTTGCATCCATAGCGACGGCTACCGCCGATGCCTTCACGACTCTCGGACTTCTCAATCAGGACTCCAACTATTCGCTGTCAAAGGGAATGAGGGAGGCTCTTGGCCTTGATATGTTCTCTCTTAGATCATCCGTAATTCAGAACCTTGTTCTCAGCTATCTGCCCGGAATGGGACAGAACGATTACAACATGGTTTCAAGATACCTGGACGGTACTTCCATCTTTGCCGGAAAGTACTTCAATTCAGGACTGTTCGGTCGTGCATCCGTTTCTCTCAATGCGGGAAAGACGGTTAAATTCGATATAGAACTCAGCGTGAACTGGGATAATGAAATAGGAAGTTTCAGTATTTTCACCAGCCCCGGTGAGTTGTCTCTCTTTAATTTTTTAGATAATATTGGTTTCAGTTTTTCCAGGCGTATACTCCTGTAAATCTGAACCGGAGGATTGGTTATAATGAAGAAGAAATTATTTGTTCTTGCCCTTATCGTACTTACAGCATTTGCTGTTTTTGCCGAAGAAATGTGGTGGAGCGGTAGGAATATCTCAGGCTTTGACGTTGAAGGACTTAAAAATGTAAGTTCATACGATGTCAACAGCGCCCTTTATGAGTTCAGAGGACAGAAACTTTCAGAAAACCTTGTCAGTGAAATGGAGAAGAAACTTCTCGTCATTGACGGAATTGCCGAGGTTTCAGCCGGTGCTGTTGAATCATCAGATGGTGACGTAAGGGTTTACTTCAAAGTTACTGAGAGCCCTTACATTACAAGCATTGATGCCAGCGGTCAGTCAAAGGTAAGAAAGTCAGATATCATTTCGGGAATCGGTTCAATCAAGGCCGGAACCTTTATTTCAAAAGATCTGAATGAAGCATCTCAGGCTATCAAGGCCAATGTTGTCGAACTCTATTCCAAGAAGGGTTTCGAAACTATTGCAGTTGATGTTACATACTCATTCAACCAGGAGAAGAACACAGTTGCCTTCTCAATTTCAATCACCGAGGGTATCCAGACAAGGATTGTCGGAATCTTCTTTGAAGGTAACGAGCATGCAACAGATGCAGTTCTGAAGAAGACAATCGACTCCAAGGTAAAGAGCCTCTTCAACCAGGGTTACCTGAGCCAGACACAGCTTGATTCAGACAAGGTCAAGATTGAAAGCTACTACCAGACAATCGGATATGTTGACGTAAACGTCACAGATGTCCGCGTTGAGGAAGCAGCAGAGCAGAAGAACGAGAAGTACAAGGATGTTAATGTTACCTTTGTCATTGAGGAAAACGAGGTCTGGTACTACGGCGGAATGGATGTAAAGGGAAATACAATCTTTTCTGATGAAGCCATTGCCGAAGTAATGACAATGAAAGAGGGAACAATCCTCAACCTCGAGAAACTTGTAAGTCAGTACGGCGCTGTTGCAGACCTTTATTACAACACCGGATACATTTCAAACCGCATGACTATCGATGAGGAGCGTGATGAGAGCCATAAGACCATCAAGTTCCACGTGACAATTGTTGAAGGCCCTCAGGCAACTATAGAGAAGATTATCTTCACAGGCCTTACAAAGACCAAGGAGCATGTAATGAGGCGTGAGCTCACCCTCAACGAGGGCGATGTCTTCTCAAAGATCAAGCTTCAGACAAGTGCACAGAACCTCTACAATACAGGTCTGCTTTCAGAACTTGACTATGACATCTACTACGGCAACGAGGAAAACTCCATTATTCTCGAGTTCAAGCTTACCGAAGGCCAGCAGATGGATATCCAGTTCGGTGCCACATTCGGCGGCAGTGTATCAGGATTCCCTGTTTCAGGATTCCTCCAGCTGAACAACAGAAACCTTGGCGGACGCGGTCAGAGTCTCAGTGTTTCAACAACACTTTCTCCTGACTCACAGTCAGCTTCTATTACATTCGGTAACTCATGGTTTGCTGGAAAGAGATGGTCCAACTCGTTCACTCTTGGCTTTAACAGAACTCTGTACAGTGACGAACTGCAGGTAGGTACAGGCAGCGCACAGTATTCAGGTTGGAACGATGATGTTGTATGGCCCTACGGTTATACAAGTTACGAGGATTACAAGGCTGCCAAATTTGCACTTCCTTCCAAGCAGTACCTGATGTCCTACAAGCTGATCAACGTTTCAGTAGGCTGGACAACCGGTTATACATTCATCTTTGATTCAGGAAGACTTGGACTTTCAGCCGGTCTGAACATCGGTATCAACCATGCAGTCGTTGATAAGAAGTACACTCCGTATGAGAAACTTATAAGCAAGTACGCAGAAGACGGACTTCACTTCTCCAACAAGCTGAGCCTCAGCGTCCAGTGGGATGGAAGAGACTATGTTACCAACACAACAAAGGGATACCTTGTCGGTGTCGGAGCAACCTATGCCGGAGGCTTCCTCGGCGGTCTTTCCAACTACATAAAGACATCGGCTTCAGCCGCCGGTTACATTAAGCTGTTTGAGCTGGGACCTGAGGACAACAGAAGAAACGTTATGTTCGCAGCAACAACAAACGTCAACTTTATGCTTCCCCAGTACTACAATAACCCGGACGATGAAAAGAACCCTGGTTGGGCTTTCCACGATGCAAAGCTTGGTGCCACAAAGTATGAGATGCTCTACATTGACGGTATGACAATTGCCCGCGGACACTCAATTATTACCGGACAGTCATTCCTCTGGGACAACATGCTTGAAATCAGCTATCCGCTTGCCAAGGATCTGCTCAACGCCGAAGCCTTTGTAAGTGCAACAGCAATTGCAGATTCAATTTCAAAGATCGGAAGTTCTGACTGGTACTACAGTGCAGGTGCTGGTCTAAGACTTAAGATTTCAGGTTTCCCGCTTGGTCTCTACCTTGTTAAGACTGCTACATATACAAGTTCTACCAAGAAGTTTGCATGGACTGACGGTCCGATTTTGGGAATGAACCTGGTTCTTGCAATCTCAACCTCACTTATCTGACGGAGTCAAGATGGCTGATACACCGTTGATGAAACAGTACCGTGAAATGAAGGCGGACTATGCCGATACGGTACTGTTCTTCAGACTGGGTGACTTCTACGAAATGTTCGATGATGATGCAGTGGAGGTTTCTTCACTGCTGAATCTTACGTTGACGCACAGGGGGGACGAACCCATGTGCGGTATTCCTTACCATGCAGCCCGCAACTATATCAAACGTCTGCTTGATCTGGGAAAGAAGATTGCAGTCTGTGAACAGACAGAACTTCCCCAGAACGGAAAGACTCTTGCAAAGAGGGAAGTGGTAAGAATCATCACACCTGCAACCGTTGTAGATGAAGACTTTCTTGGCGGTTCGGATTTCAACTATGTACTTTCCGTATTCAGGACTGACTGTGCATGGTGCGACATCTCTACAGGAGATTTCAAAATCCGCAGTCTTGATAAGACCGGAAGAATTCAGGATCTTCAGACTGTTATCGAGATGCTCAGGCCCAGGGAAATTCTTGTCTGTGATGATGAGTACTTCCTTGATTCTGCTTTCAAGGAGACTGTTGATTCATCCGGTGCAATGGTTACAAAGCTTGCACCGTGGTTTTTCAACATAAAGAACGGATACAAACTTCTCTGTGATATTGCCGGAGTTGCAAACCTCTCATCTTTCGGAATAGATACAAATGAAAAGGGAATAGGACCGGCTGCGGCTCTGATGAAGTATGTCCAGGAGACTTCAAAGGCTCCTGTAAGACATCTTGCCAATTACAAGGTTGAACATGATTCACGTTACGTCGGACTAGATAAATCAACAAGGCGCAATCTGGAACTGTTCAACAACCTTCATGACGGCTCAACAAGATACAGTCTTTTCTCTTCAATAAACAGGTGCCGTACCTTCGGAGGAACACGCCTTCTCAAGGCATGGATTTCCTTACCCTTAAGGAACATACCTGAAATTGAAGAACGCCAGGATAATATCAGATTCTTCCATAACAACACTGATGAACTT
>Ga0265299_10006183_pt1 | contig 10960 bp, 6 predicted proteins | sample AusTroGonzalo_MG_4_FD_193485 | JGI IMG/M metagenome (GOLD analysis project Ga0265299, IMG submission 193485) | Bovine rumen microbial communities from tropical cattle in Woodstock, Queensland, Australia - Gonzalo_02 | ecosystem: Host-associated > Mammals > Digestive system > Stomach > Rumen ...
TCCTATATGGTCTGCTGAAGTTGAAAGAACAGGAAGGTGATAACACCATTCCCTTCGATACCATTCAGGAAAGAGTTGGTTTGGTGTTCTGTATGCAGGATTTCGAGACAATTGAAATGCTGAAACTGCTGGTCAGCGAGTATGGCGAGTATTTCGCTTATAGCGATGTGGCTGGCATCAAACAGGTTCAGTTCACTAAGGATTTGGATGCTAAACAAGTATTAGACAATTATTATGGCAAAGACATTTAGTTTATCTGCAAACATAGAGAACGGCTTTGCCGAAGGGATGCAATACCTGGTAACGCCCAATGCTCAGAATGCCATTCACAATATTGTGAACGACTTTAAGTCAGGCATTCACTCCTTTACTATCATTGGTTCATACGGTACTGGTAAGTCAAGTTTCCTGCTGGCATTGGAGGCAGACTTGATGAAGACTGGTAAGCAAAAGTATCTGCTGGATGCTAAGAATCTTTCGAGTGCTAAGTCGTTTGAGATCATGAACATCGTGGGCGATTATGCTGAGATGTCAACACTTCTGAGTAAGGCCCTGAATGTAGAAGGCAATACAAACAGCATCCTCGATAGTCTGAAGGATTATTATAATAAATGCCAGAAGAAAGGAAAGTTCCTGCTGATAGTGGTTGATGAGTTTGGCAAAGTGCTGGAACACGCAGCCAAGAACAATCCAGAAAAAGAGCTGTATTTTTTGCAGAAGCTGTCTGAGCTAGTAAATGTACCTACTCGTCAGATAATGCTCCTCACAACACTCCATCAGAACTTCGGTGCATACGCAAAGAGACTAACGGAGGCACAGGCCAACGAGTGGACAAAAGTAAAAGGCCGCTTTAAGGAAATAACCTTCGTTGAGCCAGTGGAGCAGTTGTTGCATCTTGCGTCTGCTCAGCTTAAGGAAGAGAGAAAGGCTTATAATGCGGAGAATGTTGAACCACTTTTCGAGTTGGCAAAAGCTACGAGATACGTATCCAACGATTTCTCATTGGAGACTGCAAAACAGTTGTTCCCGCTGGATCTGTTCTCTGCTTATACCATCACAACAGCCATTCAACGATATGGCCAGAACGAACGTTCTCTATTTACCTTCTTGGCAGCAAAGGGCAGTAATTCTATTTCAGAATTCGAACCTGCTGATCACCTGACGTATAACCTTCAGATGGTTTACGACTATGTGCTTTACAATTTTTACTCTTATCTGAAAGACGCTAATGCTGACTCTATGAGCTGGAGCACCATACAGGTATCTATAGAGCGCGTTGAAGGTCAAGACTGGAGCGATAATGAGGAAATGTTGCAAGCCGTGAAGTTGGTAAAAGCTATTGGACTACTGAATCTGTTTGGAACAGCGGGCTTCAAACTAACAGAAAGATACTTGACGGATTATGCTCGTGAAGCAATGGCTATAGACAATGCCAAAGAGATTATTCAGAAACTCTCAGCCAAGAAGATTATTCGTTATGCAGCCTACAAGGAGCGTCTGATGCTGTTCGAGGGTACTGATGTTGACCTCGAAGCAGAGATACGTGAAGCAGGCATGATGGTTACTCGTCCTGTTACTTTTGTAGATGAACTGAATGTGTTCTTTAATAAACGTATTTCTCCAGTCAAGGCTCACTTCTATCAGAAGGGTACACCACGATTCTTTGACTACATGATTCGTGAAGAGCCTTTAGATGCTGTGCCTACAGGCGATACAGATGGTATTATCGAACTGATATTCTCTACTCACAAAAATGCATTGGCAGAGATTAAAAAATTCAGTTCAGGAATAGATCACGCAATCATTTTTGCCTATTTCACTAATACAGAAGATATCATCGACCACCTCTATAATATCAAAAAGTACATGTATCTTTTGGAGCGCGTATTGGATAAGAACGACAGGGTGGCTGTGAATGAAATACAGAAGTTGAAGGAGTATGAAGAGACTTTGCTAAATAAGGCAATTAGCGATAATCTCTTCTCCTACAAGAATAGGGTTGTATGGGTGTTTGGAGGCAAGGAACAGAAGGTGGAATCGCATCGTGATTTCAACCAGTTGTTATCAAAGGTCTGCAATGAAATCTATTGCAAGACGCCAGTGATGGTCAACGAACTATTCAATAAGCATAAACTCAGCGGAACGATAACCCAAGCAAGAAAGAGTTATCTGACTTATTTAACAGAACACTATTCTGAGAATGGAATGGGATTCCCTGAAGATAAGTTCCCACCAGAAAAGACAATCTATTCTTCTCTGCTTCTGAATACAGGCCTTCATCAGAATGGAGAATTTGCAGATGCACCTACAAACAAAGGCTTTATGCCGTTATGGGAAGCCTGCGAGGAATTCCTGAAAAGTACAGAGAACAAAGCAAGAAAGGTTTCAGAGCTTATCAAGTTACTGTCTGCCCAACCCTATAAGTTGAAACAGGGATTCCTTGATTTCTGGATTCCTACGTATCTGTTTATCAAGCGTCAGGATTTTGCACTCTATGATGCATCGAAGGGAGCTTTCATGCCTAATGTGAACATGGAGTTCTTCGACTTGTTGCAGAAGCATCCAGGAGATTTTGAAATCAAGAAATTTGCTGTTGATGGCGTGAAATTGGGATTCTTCAATCAGTATCGTCGCTTCATCAATCTTGGCGAGGAGTTTTCTATTACTAACTCTAGCTTTATTGAGACTATCAAGCCATTCCTCAGTTTCTATGTGCGACTGGATGACTATACCAAACATACTCGCAAGTTTGACCATGAGTCAACTATGAAGTTCCGTGATGTGTTGGCTAAAGCAAAAGATCCAGAGAAAGCATTCTTCGAGGATCTGCCAGAAGCCTTGGGATTCGACCAAGCGAAACTGAAACAGGAAGAATTCATTCTCGAGTATGGCAACATTATCCAGCGGGCTATTAAGGAACTACGTTCTTGCTATACCCAGTTGATTGATCGAATAGAAGAAAGACTTGTTGATGAATTTGGACTGCAAAGTTACGAATATGGCGAGTACATTTTTGAAGTCCGTGAGAGACTGTCTAATGTCAAAGCCTATCTTCTAACTGATAAACAGCGTGAGTTCTATCATCATGTAATGACGGAATACGACAATCGAACACAATGGTATCAATCTATCTGTTACACCATTCTGGAACAGCGATTAGATGCCTTAAGAGATGAGCAGGAAGATAAACTTGTAGATGACCTCGTCTATCTATTCCGTGAGTGTGAGAAGTATGCTGATATATCCAAGAAGACTGGCGATACTGATAAGAATGAGGCATACTCTTTCGATATGGTAACAAACAAAGGTACCAACATTAGGACACAAACCTACGTGCTCCCTGAGAAAGACAAGTCGAAAGCAGACGAGTTGGAGAAGAAAATCAACCAGCTATTGTCTGGCGACAACAACGTGGATGTTTGCACGCTGCTGTCGATACTGAATAAGAAAATGAAACAATGACAAAGGTAAGACACATATTAGGCATATCAGGTGGTAAGGATAGTGCAGCGCTTGCTATCTATCTGAAGAAGACGTACCCATCGTTGAAGATTGAGTACTACAATTCAGATACTGGCTGTGAACTTGCAGAAACAGAAACGCTAATTAACCGTCTGGAGGCTTATTTAGGAAAGATAGAACGTCTAAGAGCGGCTGAAGGTAGTCCAGAGCCAACACCATTCCACCACTTCTTGAAAGCGATGGGTGGTTTCCTACCTTCTCCACAAGCCCGTTGGTGTACCAAGAAGATGAAGTTGGATAAGTTTGAGGAGTATGTGGGTGATGACTATGCTGTTTCTTACGTTGGCATCCGTGGCGATGAGGATAGAGATGGCTATATCTCTTCAAAGCCCAATATACAGGCCATCTTCCCATTCCGCAAGAATATCTGGAGTATCGATGTCATCAACAAGTTCCTGCACAAGGAGAACTTGGAACAGATAGTCGATATCTACGAAAGGCTTACACCAGAAGGATTCCTACGAGATGAAATTATTGAGACGGTGAAGAAACCTATCACCAAACAGTTCTATTACTCGAAGAAGATGAATGCGTTGCTTGACTACGATATCAAGCTATTTAATCATGCAGTCTTTGAGTTTCTGAAAACGACAGATTATCCTGTGGGTAAACTTGACGAGTTCCCACTACTTGACAATACTGATATACTGGTGAAGGACGACATCTTCAGATTGCTGAGAGAAAGCGGCGTAGGTGTGCCTGCCTACTATGAAGAAATCCCCTTCGAGGTGGATGGAGAAACAGGCACATATTGTCGCAGTCGTTCTGGTTGCTACTTCTGTTTCTTCCAGCAGAAGATAGAATGGATCTGGCTCTATGAGCAGCATCCTGACCTCTATGCAAAGGCGATGGAGTTTGAGAAAGACGGCTACACCTGGAATCAGAATGAGAGTCTTGCAGACCTCATTAAGCCAGAGCGTATTCGCCAGATAAAGCTCGACATCATCCGTCGCCAGAAAGAAAGCCGGGCCAACAACAAGGGTACTACTCTTGCTGAAATCCTTGGCGATGATATCATGTGTACAAACTGCTTTATATAGACAATGATGGCCTATGTTGTACGAGGTAGAATGGGCAGATGACGGAACCTACAGACCTGGAGAGTATAATTCGCCAGAGAAGTTCTTCAACGATTGTTTGGAGAATAGCAAGGAGTTTGACCTCCAATTAGGATATTTTAGTTCTGCTACTATCAGCGTACTCGCAGATGGCTTCGCCTCTTTTATCTCAAATGGCGGCAGGATGCGACTGGTCATCAATCACATAGTTTCTGAAGAAGATAAAGAAGCTATTAGCAAAGGGCTACATGGTGGTATTATCGATTGCTTCGACCTTACGAACTTTGAAACGCTTCGTCAGACATTTGATGAGTACCAGCAGCAGTTCTTTGATTGTTTGGCATTCCTTATCTATGATAAGCGTATTGACATCCGTATCATTAAGCCTCGTAACCCAAAAGGTATTGCTCATACCAAGTCTGGTCAATTTAGAGATGGTGATAGCATAACATCTTTTACAGGCTCTGCAAACTTTACTATTAGCGGTCTCTTCAATAATCTGGAAGAAATCAAAATCGATCGCAGCGACTCTATTGACATGATGGTGCAAAAGCGTATCAAGAGTCAACGCGAGGAATTTGATTCCATTATGGAAGGAAGAAAAAAGAATGTTGAGTATCTTTCTCCAGAAAATCTTATTTCTGCCATTCAGTCCAACTTTGGAGACAAAGACATAGAAGAATTGCTTGACGTTGAGAAAAAGCTACGCAAGATAAAAGAAGAGAGGCTTATTCGAGAAAGGCAGGAACGTATGGATATGGCTTGCAAAGACATCGCAGACATAGAACCAAGATTTCCTTATCCCTCTGGTCCACGAGAATATCAACAGACTGCTTTTGAAAACTGGAAGAACAATGGTCAGAAGGGCTTGTTTGCAATGGCCACAGGTACAGGTAAGACCATCACTTCACTCAATTGCTTGTTGGAGATATATAAGCGAAAGGGATACTACAAAGCAATCATTCTAGTTCCAACTATTACGCTTGTAAACCAATGGGAACAAGAGTGCCGAAAATTCCAGTTCTCGAACATCACAAAGGTATATTCGAAAAACCTAACTTGGCGTGATGAAGTTGAGCGTATCAGTTTCAACGAGAAATACAAAACAGATAGAGAGCCAGAAGTATCATACATTATTATTTCTACTTATGCATCTTATTCACGTGAGAAAGTGTTCAAGGTTTTGAATAGCTTTGATAAGAGAAGGCTCTTGATGATTGCAGATGAGTGTCACAACATGGGTTCTGGCTCTTTGGTGAAACGTCTGAAGGAGATACCTTATTTGAGGAGAATTGGTTTGTCAGCAACTCCAAAGCGGCAATTTGATGATGAAGGAAATAAAAAGCTGAATGATTTCTTTGGAAGCAAGGAAAAGTACACCTACGAATACAGTATGGAAGAAGCCATCAAGAATGGTGTCCTCTGTAAGTATATGTACTATCCTCATGTCGTAAATCTGACACAAGAGGAGATGGATGCGTATGTTGAACTGTCGGAAAGAATAGCCAAATACTTCAACTATGACAAAGAAGTCTTCGAACATATTGACGAAAAACTGAAGATGATGCTGTTGGCACGTAAGCGCATAGTACATAAGGCTGCACGTAAGCTGGACATATTTAGGAGCATCATCCAGAAGCGGTTTGAAGAAAAAGGCAACTTGAAATACTCGCTTATTTATGTTCCTGAAGGGAACAAACCGGATTATGTGGGAGGTGGTGATGACTTTGATGTTTCAGAAGACATCGGCGACGATAATGACATGGAACACCTGATTGACCAATATACCCAGGTCGTCACCGAGATAGATGATCATGTGACGGTAAGGAAGTTCGTTTCAGGCCAGAAAGATCGAGATGAAATATTGTACGACTTTGCTGAAGGAAAGTTACATGTGCTAACATCTATGAAGTGTCTTGACGAGGGTGTAGATGTCCCTCGTAGCGAACTTGCTATCTTCTGTGCCAGTACAGGTAATCCTCGTCAGTTTATTCAGCGCAGAGGTCGTGTGCTCAGAACGCATCCTGACAAGAAGATGGCAGAACTGCATGACCTAGTAGTTGCACCAGAGGTTAATCCCTATAGTGATTGCTACAGGATGGAGCAGTCGCTATTAAGGGGTGAATTGGCAAGAGTCACCAACTTTGCTCAACTCTCGGAAAATCCTTCATACTCAGAACTTGAATTGAGGGAAGTTTTAGATCATTATGGATTGAATTTATCAAATAACAATAACACCTATGACGAATAAAGAAAGAATGCTTCACATGGTTCTTGACGACAAGAAACTTCAAGAACACTATGAGTACGACAAGTCGGAGTATGAAGATTTGTATACAGCAATGAACTCTGAAAATGTCGTAGTGGCCACAGTGGCTCGCATCATCAAGAACCTTGATGGCTCAACTGATGAGAGCGATCAGAAGAAAGTCTATATGACTGTTTTTAACTACCTAAACGATAACTTGCTCCTATGATTATACAGAAAATAGAAATTCAGAACTTCAGAAGCTATTATAAATCAAATACGTTTGATCTTATCGATGGTTTCAACTTGATAATTGGTTCGAACGGAGATGGAAAGACCACATTCTACGAGGCTCTTGAATGGCTTTTCAGAACTGATGGAACAAATAAAATGGATGAAAAAAACATCTCCAAGAAACGTTGTGAAGAGTTGTTCGCAAATGATTCTGATGAGGTACGTGTGGCTATGACCTATGAACATAAAGGCAAGCAGAAAATACTTGAAAAGATTTTTCGTTTTACAAAATCCTACGATGGTGAGATAAGCACTTCTAACTACTCTTTTACACTTACAGAGAATAATGGTGTAGAACGGGTAAATAAGGATGGTGTGCTTTTCGATAGAGATATTCCATCCGAAATGCGCAAGTTTATCATGTTCAAGGGCGAAGCCGACTTGAATGTGCTTGAAAATTCGAATGCATTAAAACTCCTTGTTGACACGTTCAGCGACGTTAAAGATTTCGATGCCTACTTTGCTTTTATGGAATATGCCACAAAAAAAGCAGATCAGGCACGTGACAATGCACAAAGACTGGATAAAAAGAACACAGACAGGCTTAAACAACTTCACTATACAATAGAGCAAGAGGGTAAACTGCTTGATGATATTGAAAGGGAGATAAAAATAAAGGAGAATGAAGCTGTAAACTTTGAAGGACTACTGAAGAATATTGAGCAGAGTAAGGAAGCTTCAAAATTGCTGATAGCCGTGAACAGGCGAATAGAGAGCCTTTCACAAAAAAGGTCTGATACCGCAGCAAGGATTAGAGAAAATTATACTATCAATCTACTTGATGACATGTGGATACTAATTGGGTTTGATCGTATTGCTGAAGAGTATTCTTCCAAGGTAAGTGCTGTAGATAGAAAACGCAGGAAATTGGAGAAAGATTATCTTTTGTCTGCTGGTGCTGAGAAGGTCATCAAGAAAATGCAAACTGACTTTACTCCTCTTCCTGTCCATATCCCTGGTCGCAAAATCATGCAAGAGATGCTTGACGAAGAGGTCTGTAAGATATGTGGTAGACCTGCAAAAATGCATACACCTGAATGGGAATTTATGCTAAATAGGTTGAAAGAATACGAGGAATCGTTGAAGGTGACAAAAGACGATGATGACATAGAGCCTTACTATAAAAACAATTATGTGGTTGAATTGCAAAAGCGCGATACATCACTCAATGATAATCTGTCAAGAGTCACTACGATGCGTCATACGATACACGAAGCAATTGCTTTCAACAACCGTTTACATGATGATATCAAGAAAATAGATGCCAATCTCAACATTGAGTTTGAACAAAAGAAACGTATTCTTGCACAAACAGACGGGCTTTCTGAGGAACAATTGCTTGCTAACTATGAGAATATTTCTGACTGGATGGACAAGAAGAATCGCGCTGAAAACAGGATTGATGTTCTGAAACGACAGAGAGAACAGCACAGGGGCGTATTGGAAGATGCTCAAATAGCCCTCAGTAAACTTTCAGAAGGCACTTCTGCTGCTATATATGCTAAGACTGCACTTATTATTCGACAAATTTCCGAAGCATTTAAATCTGCTAAAGAAGAAAACAAGAAGCGATTGTTAAGTGCCATTGAGGATGAATCAAATATGTTCTTGGAGAAGTTAAACACCAATGACTTCAAAGGTACGATTCGTATATTAGAAAAAATGAATGGACAGGGTGAAGCAGTTTTGATGAATAACGACCACGCTCGTATTTTTAATCCAAACACGGCATTGAAAACCACCTACTTGATGTCAGTTTTGTTTGCAATTGGAAAACTGTCGAGCGAGAGGGACAAGACAGAACTGCCTTTGCTATTCGATGCTCCGACATCCTCATTTACTGATACAAAAGAGAACGAGTTCTTTAATGTCATCAGTAAACTTAACAAACAAGTCATCATTGTAACGAAGAGTTTTTTGCGTGATGGCAGTAATGGAGAGACCATTCTTGATACGAATAGGGTTAACGATATCAATGGCCGCGTGTTCCGTATTGAGAAAAAGAAACCATTTGATGACAAGAAACTTGGCACAATTCAGACAATCATTTCAAAAATAAAGTAATTATGGCTGATACTTATAATAACATAGAAGAATTAGTTAAGCAGGACGAGAAACTGATTGATATCTGGGGAAGGAAAGATGCTTATTTTGAAAAGAAGTATGAACAAAGCGTGCTTCGAGTTGTTTCAGACTATGGAATAGGTGCTTCTGAAAACACAACTGCAAAAGGAAAGGTTCTAGGCTCAGGCTATGAGGCATATATAATGGCTTTCTTTATTGGATTATATTCAGATAAGCGATTACCACTTTCGGAAGACAACAAAAAATTAGGACAGCCTATTAATAAATGGGGAAATCTTGATTCCAAGAAATTTAGAAAAGCATACTCGGGCTTGCGTTCATATATTTTTATAGCTCTTGTGGCAAAGACAGATATCGATTGGATTGCTGTAGACAAAGGGGATATAAAGGTTGAGAGTGCCATTTCAGCATTGTTGGAAACAATGGATGAATATGCCAATTACGGTTTTTCTGTAATGGAGGAGAAATTGAAAGTTGATCCATCTTATTTCTTTTCTAACAGAGCCTTCCTTGATATTTTTCTTCAATTGACAGATAAAACTTCCAGAAATAATTCTGATGAAGAAGTTGTAGAGGATTTGTAAAGGTATAGCTATGGACTACGTAGAAGCTTTCAAGAACCTAAGAACAAATAACAAGTATGGTCGGAGATCGCCTCACAAAGCGGTTTTGATGTTGGCAGTCATCGAACTATATGAGAAGAACATCTTGACAGATAATGAAATCTTTTATGACGAGATGTTAAAGTCTATGTTCCTGAAAGTATGGAACAGAGTACTGCCCAAGGAGTCTTTGTTCCATCCTGATGCTTATTTGCCGTTTTGGTATCTTCAAAACGATAGTTTCTGGCATATTGTACCAAGCAGAGGTAAAGAGGACATACTATCCTTGATGCGAGACACTAACATCAAGCCTTCAGAGTCCAAGTTGATTGATTCCGTAAAATGTGCAGAGTTGGATGAAGACCTGTATTTCCTAATGACAATTGCATCTGGCCGTTCATCTCTAAAAAGGGTTTTGTTGGAAACTTACACACAGTTGTCAGAATACCAGATTGGCAGAATGGCTGAAAGTGCAGATAATTCCATTGACCATTCTCTTTCTGCAATGGATGAGTATGAGCAAATACTATTGTCAAATAATAATGATGAGAAAGAATTTGATAATGAAAGTTCGTCTGAATTAGAAAAGCAGTTCAAAAAATTGAGCGACGACTTACAAATAGCTTTAAGCTATGAGTACTTTGCATTTCTGAAGAAACATCATGGCGAGCGGGATATGCTAAGAGAAATATGCCCTAATGTGTACGCTTTATATGATTGCATAATTAAACATCCTGTTCAAAAAGAGGATATCTCGCCTTCATTCTCTTTCATCTACGACAATTTTCTATGTGACTTAAAAATCGCATTAATGAGCGAGAATGGGTCGATGGATTTAATCGACAAGATTGAAGGTGCAATTGATATTCTGCGAGATAACAACGTGACAGAAGAAGCTCCCGAATCAGAGGGTACCACAGATGTCATAGACGTTAATGAAAAACAAGAGGAACCAATTGAGAATCAATTAGTTTATACGGAAAAGGAGCAAGATAATTTCAAGATAGAGAATACGTTTGATAGATGCTGCATTATCAATAATAAAGGTGAGAAGGTCTTTTCTTCAAGAGGAAAACTGAAATACATTGGCAAGGAGCTTTACAGGGTTAATTATTCCGATTCTATCATCACAATGAATATAATCAGAAATG
>Ga0265299_10006186_pt1 | contig 10957 bp, 7 predicted proteins | sample AusTroGonzalo_MG_4_FD_193485 | JGI IMG/M metagenome (GOLD analysis project Ga0265299, IMG submission 193485) | Bovine rumen microbial communities from tropical cattle in Woodstock, Queensland, Australia - Gonzalo_02 | ecosystem: Host-associated > Mammals > Digestive system > Stomach > Rumen ...
TCAGCTCTGCAAAGGTTGGTCCTTCAGTAGCTAAGGATATCACTCATGGTGCTATCATCAGCGTATGTATCGCTCTTATCGCTATCTTCCTCTACATCCTGCTGCGTTTCCGCAACCTCGCATTCTCAGTAGGTGCAGTTGTTGCTCTGGCTCTGGATGCTCTGCTCGTAATCGGTGTTTACTCACTGTGCTGGGGTTGGGTTCCAATGTCGCTCGAAATCGACCAGGTATTCATCGGTGCTATCCTTACCGTTATTGGTTACTCTATCAACGATAAGGTGGTTGTATTCGACCGTATCCGCGAGAACCTTGGTCTCTACGCTAAGCGCGACCGTCAGCAGTTGTTCAACGAGTCACTCAACCAGACACTGGCTCGTACAATCAACACCTCTGTAACCACTCTGATCGTGCTGTTGGCTATCTTCATCCTTGGTGGTGATAGCATCCGTTCGTTCTCTCTGGCTATGATCCTTGGTGTTGTATTCGGAACTCTCAGCTCACTGTTCATCGCTGCTCCTACAGCATTCCTGTGGATGGGCCGCACCATCAAGGACGATGACACTCTGCCTGAGGCTGCTGAAGCAAAATAAGTATTAAACTATTATTTGTTTAGCATATATCAATGAGGGCTGTGATCCAATATGGGATTACAGCTCTCATTCCTTTTTCGCATAAACCCACCTTAACTTATTTTAATGTACAAAATAGCACAACATATTTAATAATTGCTTAAATTTGCAGCCGAATCTATTTTATTAATCAAAATTTAAACCTAAAATTTTAAAGAAAGTATGAGAAAAAGTATTTTGATGGTTCTTGCAGTAGCTGGTATGATTAGCTTTACTGCATGTGGTAACAAGACTGCAGCTAATGCTGCTGGTGAAGATTCTTCAGTTGTAGCAGAGAATGCTGAAGCCGAAGCAAACAAGGAAGTATCGTTGGCAGAAGTTGTTGCTAAAGCCAAGACCGAGGGTGCCAACTGGAGTGTTGACGAGTGGAAGGCTCAGTTCCGTAACGTAGCTATTGCTATAAAGCCAATGGCTATTGAAATGGACGCTTTTGTAAAGAAGTTCACTGAGGGTGATGTCAAGAATCTTAAGGAAGAAGATATTGAGAAGGAGGGCAAGGCACTCGAGGAGAAATATGCCGAGTTGAATAAGCAGCTCGAAGAGTTCAACAAGATTGCTGAAGGAACTGTAAATGGCAAAACCGTTGCCGATGATAAGGCATGGGGCGAAGCCCTGCTTAAGGAGTTGGGTATTCCTGAGATGAAGTAAGCAGAATTATATATCCATTTATATAGTAAGGGGCTTGCATTTTTGCAAACCTCTTTTTTGTACCCCGACCGCGAATCGAACGCGGAACTAAGTCTTAGGAGGACCTTGTTATATCCATTTAACTATCAGGGCGATGTGTATTTCTGGGTGCAAAGATACGAGTTTTATAGCAATCAGCCAAAAGTTTGTATCAAATTCTTTAATCTGTGTTGCAAACTAACATAACAAGACCTACAAAAAGCTGCATTATAGTTATTTTTTTGCTATCTTTGCAAACAGAATTCTTAAAATTAAACCAAATTACCCTTTTATGAAGAAACTTTTTATCTTACCTCTGATGCTTTTAGCCGCACTTACGGCCAATGCTCAGAACCCCTATCTCCCACTCTGGGAGCATCTGCCTGATGGTGAACCCCGTGTATTCGAGGATCCAGACCAGCCAGGAAAGTATCGTGCTTATATCATTGGCTCGCACGACGTAAATTATACAGCCTACTGTGGTCCAGATATCCGCATGTGGTCAGCACCAGTTGAGGACCTCACTAATTGGCGCGACGAGGGTCCAATCTTCTCTTGGTATGTAGACGGACAGTGGGACACCATGTTCGCACCTGATCTCGTTGAGATAAAGGATAAAGCAACAGGTAAGAAGACCTACTATCTCTATCCTCATTCTCGTGGATGGCAGCGCGTGCCAACAGTATGTAAGGGCGATCGCCCCAACGGCCCATTCACACCTATCAACCTTACTGAGGATGGACGCCGTTGTCTGCCTGGTTCACTCATCGACTTCGATCCCTCTGTGTTCGTAGAGAATATAACAAACAAAAAGGACCCCGACTATGCAAAGGGTTTCCGCGCTTACGTATTTTATGGTTTCCAGCACTCTACTGCATGCGAACTCGACCAGAATACTATGTACTCAAAGCGCGAGGGAACAGACCTGATAGACCCATTCATCCCCGCTGTAAGTGCAGATGGACGACTGCTCGACAAGGAGGGTAGCGAGTATAAGGCTCTGTACAAGGGACAGGATCCAAAGGACTTCAACTTCTTCGAGGCATCATCTATCCGTCAGGTGGGCAATAAGTACGTGATGGTGTTCTCTGGCTACTCTGGTAAGGAATACGGTCTCGGCAACACTAACAGCGCCCTGCGCTATGCCTACGGCGACTCTCCACTTGGTCCCTGGCGTTCAGGTGGTGTATTGGTAGATTCTCGTGGTGTAGTACTTAATGAAGATGGTTCAAAGCTGATTACTACCAATGCAGGTCATAATACTCACGGTTCGCTGCAGGAGATTAATGGCCAGTGGTACGTATTCTATCATCGTCCTCCACGCGGATTTGGATATGCCCGTCAGGCTATGGTAGCCCCTGTAAAGATTACATGGGACAAGAAGCCCGTAGCTAAGGGAGGTGTAGTCAAGATTACAGGTTACGATCCATATGCAAAGAACAACGAGTGGACAGCTGCTGCATCAGATGGCAACACATATACTGGTGCAGAGGTAACCTCTGAGGGCTTCCAGATCTTTGGTCTGCCCCCATATCAGTACTACTCTGCTGGTTATGCTTGTTTCATGACAGGCAACGAGTGGATGCAGGACAACCACGACGTTTGGAACAACTCGATGGACCTTGCTGGCATCAACAATAAGGGCATCGTTGGATTCAAGTACTTCGGCTTTGGAGGTCTTGCTACAACCACAAAGGGTCTGCCCGCATTTGCTGGTATACAGAAGGGCGACAAGGCAATGATCAACCTCAACCTTACCGCTAGTGGACGTGGAGCGTTCAAAATCCATGTGATGCTCGATGACCCATGGAAGGGAAAGGAGATTGCCACATTCAACATCCCTGCTGATGCTCCAAAGGCAGCCATGATGTATCAGGCAGCAGTACCAGAGGTAGAGGGCCTTACAGGCAAGCACGCCATCTATCTCGTAGCCGAAGGTCCTGAGGTGAAGGCTCCAGAGCGTCCTCGTTGGGGTGCTCCACGTGGTCCTCAGCGTCCACAGGGATTGTTCGATCTGCATGGAATAGGATTCTCAAAGGCTGGCGATAAGTTCGAGGCACCTATTGTACCTCAGGTAACTATCACTGTCGATGGTCAGCCACTGGTTCTCCCACAGAATCCTGTCTTCTTTACCAACCTTAATGGCTATGCCGAGTGCAACCGCTATCAGGTTTATGGCAAACTCGACAAGAACTCAACACTGAAAGCCACAGCCAATAATCCAGCTGTGAAATTCGAGATAAGCTCTATCGTAGATGGCCGCGCCACCATCAAGGCCACCTACAATGGTAAAACAAAGGTTTATTTGATAAATTAAATCATTCAAAAGCTAAGTAATACTAATGGTACACAGGTTTGCAGTCCACAAACTTGTGTACCATTGTTTTTACTACTACGTGAGATCGCAAAAATTCCCACGTGTGGGAAATATTTTTTCTACGTGTAGCCGTAAGCAAACTAGGAGATAGATTACGGATATCAGGTAGATAGATTACGGGTAACTCGACAATAGGTTAGGATGCGTTGCAAACGTTGCCGTTGCAACGTTTTCACTTAAAGAACTTTCTTTATCCTCTCCAAAGCCTCTTTCAGACGGCTGCGCTGAGTAGCCAGATTTATGCGGATATATCCCTCGCCCGACTGGGGGCCGTACATGGTGCCAGGATTAATCCATACCTTTGCCTCTTTCAACAGGCGATCGCAAAGGGATTGAGCAGTAACGCCCATCTCGCTTATATCTACCCAAGGAAGATAGGTACCTTCGAGCTTGCACACATGCCATTGGGGCAGATTTTTCTCGATAAAATCGCACAAAAACTGATAATTACCATAGATATACTCGTTAAGTGCATCTATCCAATCCTCGCTGTCGTTATAGGCAGCTTTGAGGGCTACGGGGCCGAAAGGATTCAGGTCGCACACCTCGTTGATATTGATAGCACGATCCAATCTACGGCGCCATTCTGGCTGCGAGCAGATGATGTTTGCAGTCTGCAATCCAGCAATATTAAACGACTTTGAAGGCGAATTAAGTATCACACTATTCTTTCTACATGCATCGTTAACTGCTGCAAATGGAGTATATTGGTAGCCAGGCATCACCAGTTCGCAATGAATCTCATCGCTTACCACTTTGACATGATGCTTAAGGCAGATATCATTCATTTTTGCCAATTCATCGCGTGTCCAAACACGACCTGTTGGATTGTGAGGGTTGCAAAGCAAGAAAACAGTTGTCTTCACATCAGCACACTTTGCCTCGAAATCAGCCCAGTCTATTTCAAAACTGTCGCCCTTTCGCACAAGAATCGTCTCTAATACTTCGCAGCCATTATTCTTGACTGACGAGAAGAAACAATTGTAATCAGGCGATAGAATCAGTACTTTTTCTCCAGGCATTGTAAGCGCCTTAATGGCTACCGACATGGCTGGAACCACGCCGGTAGTATAGAGAATCTCATCGCGATGAATAGTCCAGTTGTGGCGACGCTGGAACCACGAGATGACAGCATCGTAATAGCTCTCGTCTACATGGGTATAGCCAAAAACACCATGTTCAGCGCGTTTACGAATGGCCTCCTGTATGGCAGGAGCAGCCTTAAAGTCCATGTCTGCCACCCAGAGTGGGATGACTTCATCATTAGGGCATTCGTCCCATTTAACACAGCCAGTACCACGCCTCTCAACTAATTCATCGAAATCGTACTTCATATCTCTAAACTCTAACTACTAACCTCTCACCTCTATTTTACAATTATTTGGTTCACGCACGTTTTCATCGATGGTTATACTACCGATGCAATCGGCAATAATGTGTCCAGAAGTAGGGTTCTTGATGTTCTCAATATGCCCCTTGATGTCAGCCTCAACCTCTGCATACTCAAATACACGATCGCACGCAGCATCAAAAGTGCAGTTCTCGAGCACCAGATTCTTTGCATAGCAGAGAAGCTGTTCACCAGCCAGATGACAGTTTACCAGTCGTACATTCTTAGAATGCCAAGCCAGATACTCACCATCGAGCGTAGAATCGTAAATTGTGATATTCTCACACTCCCAGAACGAATCCTTAGTAACGATATTGGCATTGTGAATCTCTACATTCTTACAATATTGAAAAACGTATTTTGCATCGCTCTCCAATCCGTCAATATAGATGTTCTTACTGAACATAAAAGGATATGTTCCCTCGTGCAACTTAACATTCTTAAGTTTCAATCCGTCAATCTTCCAGAAAGTCTCGTCAGCATCGTTAATAACAACATTCTCAAGTTCCACATTCTTCATCTCGCGGAAGAATTTTGGACCATCGATGGTACAATCTTTCATCACAAGGTCATTAGTGTACCAAATAGCGGAACGAGAACCTGGGGCAAAATAGCAGCGCTCTATACGTGCACCATCAACATGCCACCAAGGATACTTTCCATAAAACTTACTGTCATAACACTCCATACGCTGGCACTGCTTGATGCCAGATTCGCCATCGACAATCACGATATCTTCAAGTCGAAGATCGTGAGTCGCAAAAAGGGGACGCTCTCCCCCAAACTCTTTACCTTTAATTAATTCCATTGTTTTTGTATATTATCGTTTGCAAAGGTACAAAATAAAATCCGTAATCAAGTTACCCAGATTACGGATTCTGATACCCTTTTAAGGGTTTTTATAATTTAAAGAGAGAGAATTCTACTTAACAGCCAGCAGATTGCCATCCAGAGGCTCCATAACAACCATACGCGAGGTGAGATACATATTATCGTGAGTCTCATTCATCTTGTAGGTCTTAACCGTTGTAAGGTTTGGAGCCTGAGAGCGATAGAGTGTAACCTCTGAGGGAAGATCGTAAGCCTGCTTTTCAGCATTCCAAGAGCTAACCTCTACGTTATAACCGTTCTTGAAGTACTTATAAGTAAGGCGGGTGCTCTTCTGCCACTGTTTGGTAGCCTCATCCCAGCTCAACATCTCCTTGTTAGAGAGTCTTCCCTGCTCATCATACTCGTAGCGATATTCCATCTTCTGAGCCATTGGATGCTCAGCGTTCTGCTCGTAGACCTCAATCTTGTTCACTACGCCATCCTCCATGTCAGCATTGTACATGTAGTTAGCATCGTTGCTATTTACGGCGTTGAAGTACATTGTGAGTACCGTTGCTGCTGTGATGATTGCTTCCATACCTCTATAGTTTTAATTGTTATTTTTATCTGTTTGACGTTGCAAAGGTACGAAAAGTTGCACGAGCGTTGAGTTATCGCAATGTTATCTTTAGGTTAAATCTGTTTTGCCTCAGAAAAATAGTACTTTCTCAGTGGCATTTTAACAGCCTCGCCTGTAAGATTTATCTGCTGTTGCAGCTTAATATCCTGCGACGATGCACCTATCTTAATAATAAACTGTCCTGCCTTGATGTTCCACTGACGCTGGCCTTCATTACTGTAGTAGCCAAGCTGCTCAGTATACATCTTCACGCTAACCTTCTTGCTCTCGCCTGGTTTAAGAGATACGCGAGCAAAGCCTTGCAGCTGTATTGGGCGGATGTTCTTATTACCATCAGCTGGCGACAGATAAATCTGAGCCACCTCATCAGCTGCCATCTTACCAGTGTTCTTAACATCAAAGGTAATGTTGAAGCTCTCATCCTTAGTAGTAAGCTCTGGAGTAACCTCAAGATTAGAGTATTCAAATGTTGTATAGCTTAAGCCGTAACCGAATGGCCACTGAACGCGTGGATCCTTCTCAGCTGAATAGTTGTAGCAAATAGGCTCATCTATCTCAACGTTAGGATAGCTAACTGAAAGCTTAGCCGATGGAGAAACCTTTCCGTAAAGGATATCAGCAACAGCATTTCCGCCCTCCTCACCTGGATACCAAGCCTGAATTACAGCTGCACATTTCTCGGCAATACCTGATACAACCTGAGCACGACCACCAAACATTACCAATATAACTGGCTTACCTGTATTGATGAGTTCCTGAACATATTCTTCCTGTTTTCCTGGCAAACGTAGTCCCTGACGGTCACGATTCTCACCACAAAGCATAACGTTCTCGCCTACAGCTGCTACGATAACATCACAATCCTTAGCCATACGCAAAGCCTCGGCCTTATCAGTACGCTCACCAGCATCTACCTTACGATGCAGGAGTTCGTACTCCCAAGCACGAGCATCGCCCAGTTCACTGAACTTGGTCTCAATCTCCTCAGTCCAGTCGCAACCACGTGAATACAAAACATTCATACCCTCTGGCTTGCGAGCAGCCATTGCTTCAAGTAGCTTAACAATGTGAGGATTCTCTGACTTATAATCAACTCTCTTCCAGAAATATGACATTGCAGGATAAGTATAATCACCACACATAGCCCAGATTGAATTAGCATTAGGACCTGTAAGCAATACGTTCTTAACATCCTTCAAAGGCAGTACTCCATTGTTTTCAAGCAATACTATTGACTGACTTGCAATATCGTAAGCAGTCTGGCGCTCCTCAGGTGTATCGAGTTTGATATCTTCCTTTGAATACAGATAAGCATCTTTATCAAAAAGTCCAGCACGGAATTTTACACGAAGTACATTCTTAACGGCACGCTCCAGGACCTCAGGCTTAACAAGACCTTTGTTGATAGCCTCCTGAAGGAATTTATAATTGGCGCCATGAGGGAAGTCAACATCATTACCTGCGTTGATTGCAGCAGCTGCCTTTTCTACTACAGTCTCGAGGTTTGGAATCTGATCGATAGCAGTATAGTCACTAACCACCATACCATCAAAACCAACATAGCCACGAAGAATATCCTGCAGAATCTCACTATTTGCCACACATCTGGTGCCATGAACATCGTGATAACCAGGCATAACGGCAACGCTACCAGTAAGGCGAATCATGGTTTCATGTGGCAACAGAATCTCTTCCATCATCTCCTTCTCGTCAGCATCGCCTCCGCCACCATAACCAAGATAATGCTTTGAGCAGGCACCTACACCTTTCTTCATATCACCCTGCTGCAGGCCCTTGACAAAAGCTGTTCCCATTACTGCAGAGAGATAGCCATCCTCACCATACGACTCTTCAAGACGATTGAAACTTGGCGTACGACAAACATCTACCATTGGCGAAAGGGCCAATATACCTCCCATCTTGCGTAGCTGGGTACTTGTCTGGCGGGTTTTAAGCTCAGCCAACTCTGGGTTGAACGATCCTGCCTGACCTATCTGCTGAGGATAGATGGTAGATCCCAAAGTATTGATTCCTGAAAGAACCTCTTCGTGCAGAAGAGCAGGAATACCATTAGGAGTATTATGCATCAGCCAATCCTGAATGGCAATAGCACGATCGCGAAGCACATGTGGATCACGAGGCTGCTGCATACAGAACTGCGAGAAGTGTCCGATACCATAGGGGATGAGTTCACGACACTTTGCTGTGTCGAGTTTACCCTGTTCGTCGAAGAGTTCATCCATATACATACTCTTCAACTGTGCAATGCGCTCCTCCTGAGGCATCTTCTGGTAGAGTTCATCAATTTGTTGTTCCATGTCTGTTGTTTGGGTGTTACAACTTACCATTAATGCAGATAGCCCGATTACGGCCATACTGCCAATAGCTTTTAGATTTTTCTTCATTGGATTATTTGCCTTTATTATATTACTACTTATTTTCATACCACTTTTTCAGCACATAAAAGGCTTTCTTTTTCTCGCCTTTATCGCTGAACAATCCTTTCATGTTGTAGTAGTCCTGTACTCCAGGCAATACACGACGTGGTGAACGGAAATCCTTAAGAATCCAAGGTGTAGTACCTGCTAAGCCATCAATCTTATCGAGCATAGCAGTATTCTCGATATACAGGTTCTCCTGGAACTCCTCTGTCCATCGCTGGTTCTTAGCTCCGTGATAACCATACTTTGCTCCACCACCAAACTCACTTATGATAACGGGCTTGTTATACGGAATCTCCCACTTCATCTTTGGAGCATCGTTAACATCGCGATACCAACCAATATACTGATTGAAGCTAACAACATCAACATACTGGTTCATATTGTCGTTAAGACGATTAACATAGTTAGAAGCACCTGTAACCTCCATTGCCATAGAAATGAGGCGGGTATCGTCGAGGCTACGAGCATATTTTGCCAAACGACCAAGGAAATCATCACGCTCAGCTGAGTGAGGAGTCTCGTTGGCAATACTCCAAATAACAACGTTGGCACGATTATGATCGCGTGCAATCATATCTGTGAGTTGCTGCTTGGCATTCTCAAAGGTATTAGGATTAGTCCACGCGATAGTCCAATAACAAGGAATCTCCGACCATACCATGATGCCCATACGTTCAGCTTCGCGCACCATATTCTCATTATGAGGATAGTGGGCCAAGCGAACATAGTTACATCCCAATTCCTTTGCCCAACCAAGCAAAGTGCGAGCATCCTCTACAGAATTAGCACGTCCACCACCATTTGATTTCTCTTCGTGTATAGAGATACCCTTAAGGAATACAGGCTTGCCATTAAGCAGAATCTGTTTACCACGAGTTTCGATAGTACGGAAACCTATCTCATCTGTATAGGTTGAATTATCGAGCGAGAGTTTAACCTGATAGAGTTTAGGATTCTCAGGACTCCAAAGCTGCAGTTTCTTTGCAGCAACCTTGAGTGTTGCGCTAACCTTTCCTTCTGCATCAGTAGTTAACTGCTGCTCCAGCTTTAGTTCTGGTATATACACACAAACCTTATGTCCTGCTTCCTTGGCATTAAGCTTGGCAGAGAGGGTAATCTCTCTTACTTTGGCTTTATCAGCAGCTTTCTTTAGTTGCAAGCTATAGTCCTCGAGATATGTCATTGGTACCTTAACCAACTTTACATCGCGAGTTATGCCACCATAGTTCCACCAATCAAATATCTGGGTAGGCACATCTTCTGCATGACGCTTGTTATCAACCTTTACTATTACCACATTCTCACCATCCTTAAGCAGACTGCTGATGTCGTAATTAAAAGGAGTAAAGCCACCCACATGATGACCAGCCTTCTTGCCATTAACCCAAACATGACTATCGTAGTTTACAGCACCAAAATATAATAAGGTGCGATAATCACTTGAGGCTTTGGCCTGGAAGCTTTTCTTGAACCATACAGTTCCCTCATAGAAGAATAATCGTTCATCCTGAGTATTCCAATCTGAAGGAATCTTCATTGTTGGCGACTTATCGAAGTCGTACTCTATCAAATCTTCAGGCTTCTGTGGTTTTGCATTACGGAAGAAACCCCATTGTGTGGGATTCATGCGATAATCGTAGTAGCCCTCTTCCTGAACGTCAACGATATAGTTCCAATCACCGTTAAGTGAACAACTCTCGTACGCATTGACATTCTGTATTAATGGCAACGCGAAATCATCTGCTGAAGCTGTGAGCACGGAGCCCACAGCCAGCATAATAGTAGTTAGTAGTTTTTTCATTGTCAGTTGTTTTGTATTGTTTATTTTATAATCAGTCCTCCGTTTGGCTGTATAGTAACCTTGGCAATACCCTTCTTGTCTACCTTGACAGTAGTCTTTGTGGGCTCACCTTTCTGGTTGTCAACATAAAGAGTGGCTGTCTTTCCTGCAAACATTGGCAACTGGAGGTTAAGCTTAACAGGCTCTTTCTGAGCATTAAG
>Ga0265299_10006187_pt1 | contig 10957 bp, 12 predicted proteins | sample AusTroGonzalo_MG_4_FD_193485 | JGI IMG/M metagenome (GOLD analysis project Ga0265299, IMG submission 193485) | Bovine rumen microbial communities from tropical cattle in Woodstock, Queensland, Australia - Gonzalo_02 | ecosystem: Host-associated > Mammals > Digestive system > Stomach > Rumen ...
GCCATTACACGGAAATAATGGAGTTCCTTGAAGAACTGAACAAACAGGGAATCACCATAATTCTCATAACCCACGACATGCACCTGATGATTGAATACTGTAGTCGTGCCGTTGTCTTCTCGGATACAAGAGTGATAGGGGATAAGAGCTGTGAAGAGGTTCTTTCCGACGACAATCTGGTTAAGGAGGCAAGTCTAAAGAAGACATCTCTGTCAAAGCTTGCTTCTCTGTGCTCCATAAAGGATGAGAGCCAGTTCATCAAACACTTCATCGTAGCAGACAGGCAGGAGCGAAAATGAGCAGAGGGCTTTTCAACTACATTGACAGACACAGCCCCATCCACAGGCTCACAGGAGCAACAAAACTTCTGAGTCTTCTTCTTGTCACGTTCAGTGCAATGACTACCTTTGATACAAGGCTTCTTGCTACATTGGTGGTCATCTCTCTTGTATTAATGCGGGTATCCAGAATCCGTTTCAGGGATGTTAAGGCAGTATTCTGGTTCTCATTTATCTTCATGGTTACCAACAACCTGCTTATTTTCCTCTTCAGCCCTGAACACGGGGTGGAGATTTACGGGACAAGGACCGTAATCTGCCACCTGTTCTGGAGATACAACCTCACCTGGGAGCAGCTTTTCTACCAGCTGAATGTCATTCTCAAGTACTTCTGTACAATTCCGTTTGTAATCATTTTTGTTTCTACAACGGATCCCAGTGAGTTTGCATCTTCCCTCAACCGCATCGGAATTAGTTACAAGGTAGCCTATTCCGTGTCCCTGGCAATGCGTTATATCCCTGATATTCAGAGAGAGTACCGCGATATTTCGGTTTCGCAGCAGGCAAGGGGGCTTGAGATGTCCAGCCGTAAGCAGGGTCTGATTAAGAGATTGAAAAATGCCGCTTCCATGCTGTTCCCGCTGATTATTTCAAGTATGGACCGTATCGAGATTATTGCAAACGCAATGGAACTGAGGGGTTTTGGCAAAAACAAGAAGAGGACATGGTACACGGCCCGTCCATTCAGGGCTGCTGACTATATCTGTATTGTTGTATCAGTTCTGTTGATAGGTGCTTCGTTTGCTCTGGAGTATGTGAACGGTGGCAGGTACTTTAATCCTTTTGTTGCCTGACTTTGACAATTGAATCTGTTGTGCTTCTGATGTCTGTTTCGTTCAGTGCACAGAAGGCAAGAATTGCAAGCCCCTGAAGTCCTGTTTCCACGCTTTCCGTTGCTTCAATTTTCATACCTGTAACGCGCTCCCTGATGCTGTTCAGATAGTCGTTGTCTGTCAGTCCGCCTGCAACTCTGATCTTGTTTACAGGAAGAACTTCTGCAAGCTTCTTGATTACTTCTGCGCTTCCCGAAAAGGCTTTTTGAGCAACCTGTTCAAGGTCCGCTTTTCCCAGAGCCTTTGCAATTTCGGAACCTGTGCCGGGGACTATGCAACTTAAGTTCCAGTCAACTTTGTTGGGATGACGTGATGTCAGAAAACCATCCATATGAACAGGTTTTTCTGTGCAGAGGTTTATTCCGTCTCCTGTTCCGGTTCTGAGGCAGAGCATTCCCGGATGGACAGCTCCGCTTCCTATGATTGCTGGGACGAAATCCGGCCACGGTACAAGAACCGGAATATTGTTGTAGTAACCCAGGATGGTTCCGCTTTCCATGAATGGGGGAACCAGCTTTGAATCGATGCTGTCATCCAGGGCGTAGAATTTCTCAAAGCCTTCAACCGGTGCTGCCATGCAGGCCTTCTGTGTAAGGACATAGGCCAGGTATTCAGATGTTCCGAGTATGTAACGGGCGTTCCTGTAAACAGAAGGGTAGTTCTCTTTCAGTGCCTTTATTCTGGGCAGAAAAGAAGGGTTTGAAGGGTTCTGCCCCTTGCTGTTCCACAGGACGGCAACTGGTGCTTTTCCATCCTCTGTGACGGCAACAGCTGTAGGTCCGTTTCCTGTAATTGCAATACAGTGGATTAGGGTTTTTCCAAAATGAGAGATAGCCTTTTCAAGGGAAGAAACCCAGCAGTCCGGACTCTCCGGATTGGACAGTGCAAAGCGTACAGGGGCTTCTTTTACAAGGCCGTTTTCCTCCGCCAATGCGGCTTTGAGGAAAGAGGTGCCGCAATCAACGACAAGGAACATGGTTTTTGTCAGACGTCCTGAAATTCGTTGTCATAGGAGAAGCCGTCGTCCATGAAATCATCACGGTCGTCCTCTTCTTCCTCGTACGGATCATCGTCGTAGTCACCTACATCGGGAACGTCATACTCTTCAAGGAATCTTTCATCAAGATCGTCAAATTCCTCGTCAAGTTCATCCTTGTCCAGATCTTCATCTTCAACATCGTCAAAGATGCTTACATAGTCGTCATCATCGATTCTTCTTACAGACATGTCTTTAGGATAAGGCGCTAAGTAAGCAGTGTCAATTGACATTATTATACATGTAATTTAATGTTCAAAGTATGAAGACCAAATCATTCGCATTACTGCTGGTCATAGCAGCAGCACTCATTCTGGCAGTCTCATGTTCAACATCTGTTTCGATTTCAACATGGGCTCCTTCTACATCGGGTATTGCAGGTTACAAAACCATTGCAATCAGAGAAACAACACCGTACAACGGAAGAATCAGCAGTTCAGCATATGTAAATGTACGCATTGATCCTTATGCACTGCCCATTCCTTCGGATATTTACTACTTCAGCTCATACTACGGCAGCAAGATTGCAGCAAACGTAGCAAAGAACACCACAGGTGTCATTCAGAATGCACTGAGCCAGGGTGTTTACACAGTCTACAACTCAACTGCAACAGAGGGCTTCATTGCCACTGCCCAGATTTCAGGTGCAAGAGTCAGTGATGTTCTGAAGAAGAACGGAGTCGAACTCCTGGTCACTTCAAAGATTGAGAGCATGGACTATGATGAGTACATCACCATCCAGACTGTCATGGATGCAAAGGGACAGGTTGCAGGTTACAACTTCTTCCTCAACCAGAGCGCATCCGTCACATTCTCTCTGATGGTTCAGGATGTTGAATCTCTGAGTATCCTCTGGCAGAAGAACTATTCCAAGAAGTCAGGTACATACACAACAAAAATCGGCTTCCAGGATACAACAGGTCTGTTCAAGTGGATCAGCAGGGAAAGCTCATACGACATTGAGGACATGTTCAACTCACTGATCAAGAGTTTCTCAACCGATATCAAGAACGCACTTACTCCCCACAGGATCTCTACAAACTTCAAGCTGATGGAGAACAAGAAGAACTCCGAGACAATGAAGAAGGGTCTTGAGTATGCAGACAACGGAATCTACGCCTCAGCTCTTGCAATGTTCCAGACAGAGTGGGAAGCTACTCAGAACTTTGCAGCAGGTTATAACGTTGCAGTCATGTACTTTGCCCTGGCCAAGTATGACGATGCAGTCAATATGGCAAAGACTCTCTGGTCACAGAGCGGAAGTCCGGATGCATATGAGCTTATGACAGAGATGCAGTCACTGATCAAAACCCAGCAGGCTGCCATAGACCAGATCAACGGTGAAAAGACCGCACCGCAGAAATCCCAGGATCTGATTCTGTAAAATGACGTCTGCCGCACTTTTTGTCAGTATGCTCTCAATTGCTGTGTCATGCATGGCATTGGGTCTTGCAATAGCCTCCATGGTATTTACAAAGGCCAAATGGAACAGGTGGTTCATCGTGTTCCAGGCCTGTCTTGTATTTACCATGGTATCTGGCTTTATTCTGACACTCAGTTCGGCCGACCCTGTCTTTGTCACTGTCCTCAGGTGGCTTCAGCATGTAACGATGGGAGTTGCCATTGTTCTTCTGCCTCTTATCTCTGGCTTCATTGTAGGAAAGCCGTGGAGCAGAAGAAGACGTCTTGCCTTTTATCCTCTCGGAGTCATCTATGCGGTTGCCGGACTGACTCCGTATGAGAGGGGAATCCAGACCACGGTTTTTGTTGCAGTGCTTCTGTTCTGCATCGGACTGCTCTGGCTCAATCTGGGCAAGATTGAGGACAAGAGGACAAGAACATTCATTCTGACGCTTAACATTGTGGTGGTGTCCCTTGTTCCCACCACAATCATGCTTTTCCTGCGCCCGGGTTCGGAGCAGATCGGGTTTCCGGTATATGTTCTGGCCTTTTCGGCGCTGCTTCTTGTCTACTTCTTCAACCGCTTCATTGCAATGAGCAGGGAAGGAGAGGAAAAGCAGACAGATCTTTCACAGTACAAGGTTACTGAGAGGGAGACAGAGGTTATTGAGTGCATATGCAACGGAATGACAAACAAGGAAATTGCCAAAAAGCTTAATATATCGGTCAACACGGTTAACAACCACGTTGCCAACATTTTTGAGAAGATGAACATCAACTCGAGGGTCGACCTTCTGAGAAAGGTCAAAGGCGGACTCTGGAGCTGATTGAAGGAAGAATTATGGAAGTCAGAGTAAGATATGCACCGTCCCCGACGGGGCTTCAGCACATCGGCGGTGTCCGTACCGCGCTTTTCAACTACTTCTTTGCCAGAGCAAAGGGAGGAAAGTTCATTCTGCGCGTTGAGGACACCGACAGGGAGCGCTACAGTGACGAGTCCCTCCAGGACCTGTATGACACGCTGGACTGGCTGGGAATCAAGTGGGATGAAGGACCTGTTGTAGGAGGCCCTCACACCCCGTATGTCCAGAGCGAAAGGCTTGAGATATACCAGGAGTACGCAAAGAAACTGGTTGAGATGGGAAAGGCCTACTACTGCTACTGCACACCTGAGCGCCTTGATGCACTGAGGAAGAAGCAGGAGGAGGAGAAGAGTCCTGTCCAGGGATACGACCGCCACTGCCGCAACCTTACAGAGGAAGAGAGACTTGAGCTTGAGAAGAAGGGTATCCGCCCGGTAATCAGACTGAAGGTTCCCACAGAGGGAAGCACAACTTTCCACGACATTCTGATGGGAGACATTACCCGCGAGAACAAGGATATCAGTCCTGACCCGGTCCTGCTGAAGAGCGACGGCTTCCCCACATACCATCTTGCCAATGTAATTGATGACCACATGATGGGAATCACCCACATAATGAGGGCTCAGGAGTGGATTCCTTCCGGACCGCTTCATATCATCCTCTACCAGGCCTTTGGCTGGGAGCCTCCCGTTTACTGTCACCTTCCCATGGTTATGGGTAAGGAAGTGGACCCTGTTACAGGAGAGGTGCACTTTGCAAAGCTTTCAAAACGTCATGGATCAACATCGGTTCGTGATTTCCGTGCAAAGGGTTATCTGCCTGAGGCTCTTCTCAACTATGTAAGCCTTGTAGGCTGGAGCTATGACGGAGAGAAGGAGTTCTTCACAAGAGAGGAACTTGAAAAGGTCTTCAATCTTGAGAGCATAAACAAGGCTCCCGGAGTCTTTGACTACCAGAAGCTTGACTGGTTCAACGGCCAGTACATCCGCATGAAGAGCGACGAAAAGCTTGCCGCTCTGCTCATGCCCTATATGGTGAATGCAGGAATTCTGAAGGAGAACGAGATGCAGAGGCTTCTGGCCTTTGTTCCCGGAGTTAAGGACCGTCTTGTCCTTCTTTCCGATGTTGTCCCCATGTGTGAATTCCTCAAAGATCAGGGGAAACCGCCTGTGCAGCTGCTCATTCCCAAGAAGATGGATGCGCAGTCAACACTCAAGGCCCTTGAACTGACATATGCATTTGTTAAGGATGGCTTTGCAAAGAACATGACAGACCAGGACCTGCAGGACGGACTTTGTGCACTTGCTTCCGAAAACGGCTTCAAGAATGCGGCAATGTTCAACCCGCTCAGAACAGCAGTAACCGGTCTGCAGGTAAGCCCTCCGCCGTTCTCATGTATAAGACTCATGGGAGAGGCTGAGGCATTCAGAAGAATAGAAAGAGCAATCAACGTACTTAAAGAGGAGGCTTGAAAATGGCTGAAGTAACAATGGATAAAATCATTTCCCTCTGCAGAAGAAGAGGATTCATCTTCCAGAGCAGTGAAATATACGGAGGACTCAACGGAGCCTATGACTACGGTCCAATGGGAGTCCAGCTGAAGAACAAGATCAGAGACCAGTGGTGGAAGGAGATGACAAGAAGACAGGAGAATATTGTCGGTCTTGATGCATCAATCCTCATGGCTTCAAAGGTTTGGGAAGCCAGCGGCCACGTTAGCAACTTCACTGACCCGATGGTTGACTGTAAGCAGTGTAAGAGCCGCTTCAGAGCAGACCAGATTGACCTAAACGCCCCGTGTCCCGTATGTGGAACAAAGGGTTCATTCACAGCTCCCAGAAACTTCAACCTGATGTTTGAGACACACATCGGTGCAGACAGGGATGCAGGTTCTGTTATCTACCTCAGACCTGAAACAGCTCAGGGAATCTACGTAGATTTCCGTAACGTTGTTGCATCTTCAAGAGTCAAGGTTCCGTTCGGAATCGCACAGGTTGGAAAGAGCTTCAGAAACGAAATCACAACCAAGAACTTCATCTTCAGAAGCTGTGAGTTCGAGCAGATGGAAATGCAGTTCTTCTGCAAGCCCGGTACAGACGAGCAGTGGTTCCCGTACTGGAGAGAGCAGAGAATGAAATTCTACATTGAGAGACTGGGAATTGTTCCCGAGCACCTCAGATGGCACCAGCACGGTCCGGATGAGCTGGCCTTCTACGCCAAGGATGCCTATGACATCCAGTTCCTCTTCCCCATGGGTTGGCAGGAGCTTGAGGGTGTTCACAGCCGCACAGACTATGACCTTACCCAGCACTCAAAGTTCTCCGGCAAGGAGCAGAACTACCTGGATCCCGACACCAACGAGCGTTACATTCCCTACGTTGTCGAGACTTCAGCAGGTCTTACAAGAAACGTTCTCATGGCTCTTTCCGATGCCTACGAGGAGCAGGAGCTGCCTGACGGCGATGTCCGTACGGTTCTTCACTTCCATCCGGAAATTGCACCTGTTACTGTTGCAGTTCTGCCCCTGGTCAAGAAGGACGGACTAGCAGAGTATGCAAAAGAACTTGAGAAGGGTCTCAGAGAAGACTTTGATACAGATTATGACCAGAGCGGAGCTATCGGAAGAAGATATCGCCGCCAGGACGAGATCGGAACTCCTTACTGCGTAACAGTTGACTACGATACCCTCAAGGATCACACAGTCACACTGCGCTTCAGAGATTCCATGGAACAGGTAAGAATCCCTGAATCCGAGATTGCCAACGAAATCAAGAAGGCAAACAAGGAATACAGGAGGGTCTGAAATGAACAAGGCGCTTCAGGTACTTGTTGACAGAGGTTTTGTGAAAGACTGCACCAATCTGGACGGTCTTTCAGACCTCATGGACAAAGGTCCTGTTACATTCTACTGCGGAACAGACCCCACGGGCGCATCACTGCACGTTGGTCATATTGTCCCGTTCTTTGCCATGCACCATCTGCAGGAGCACGGACACTGTCCGCTTGCCCTTGTAGGAGGAGGCACAGGCAGAATCGGAGACCCCTCCGGCAAGACAGAGATGAGAAAGCTTCTCTCTGTTGAGCAGATTGACCAGAACGCAGAGAAGATTGCAAAGCAGCTTGCCAAGGTTGTCAACTTTGATGAGAACCCGCCTGCAGGTTACGGCAAGGGCCGTATTGTAAACAACGCAGACTGGCTTGTAGGTCTTAACTACATTGACTTCCTGAGGGATGTTGGAAAGTACTTCTCCGTAAACAGAATGCTTACCTTCGAAGGCGTTAAACAGCGCCTTGAGAGAGGTCTGAGTTTCATTGAATTCAACTATCAGCTCCTGCAGTCATACGACTTCTGGAAGCTTTATGAAAACTACGGAACAAGACTCCAGATAGGCGGAGCCGACCAGTGGGGAAACATCGTTGCCGGAATTGACCTGATTCAGAGAATGGGCGGACCGGAGTGCTTCGGTCTTACCTTCAACCTGATCATGAGAGCAGACGGCAAGAAGATGGGTAAGAGCGAGAAGGGTGCAGTATTCCTTGATCCTTCAATGTACTCTCCCTATGACTTCTACCAGTACTGGCGCAACGTTGCCGATGCCGATGCAGTTAAGTTCCTCAAGCTGTTCACATTCCTTCCCCTGGAAGAGATTGCACAGTACGAGGATCCTGCAAGAAACATCAACGATGCAAAGGAACGCCTTGCCTATGAAGTAACGGCAATAATCCACGGACAGGAAGAGGCCGACAAGGCACGTGCCGGTGCAAAAGCTGCGTTCGGCGGCCTTGCAGACAAGTCTTCAATGCCCACAGTAGAGATTGCAGTCGGTGAAGGAATGGGTGTTATAGACTTTTTCTTCAACGCCGGTCTCGGTGCTTCAAAGGGTGATATCCGCCGTCTTATCCAGGGAGGCGGAGCTTCTATAGATGATGTGAAAATCACAGATGTCTATCAGATCTTCACCCCCGACATGGCAAAGGACGGAGAGGTAATCCTCAGGTCCGGAAAGAAGAACTACAAGAGGGTTCTTGTAAAGTAATGTTTATCACCGGTCTTACGCTGGGTCTGGCAATGGCAATGGACGCCTTCTGCGTTTCATTTGCCGATTCCCTGGCCCGGCCGGATATGAAGTACAGACAGCTCTTTCTGATTGCCTTTGTATTCGGTTTATTCCAGACGATAATGCCCCTTCTGGGCAGTCTGACAATCAAATTCGTAAGCCAATCAATAGCCGCAGTGCACCCGTACATCAAGTACGTGGCCGCTGCGGTTTTTGCACTTCTTGCATTCAACATGCTCCGTTCGGCAATAACCAACGAATCCGAGTCGTTTGCCGTAACCGGAATAGGAATCCTGATAGTGCAGGGAATAGGTACAAGCATTGATGCCTTTTCCGCAGGTTTTTCCTTCTACGAAAAACCATTTTCCGAGTCCCTTGTCATCTCTCTGATAATAGGAGTGACCACCTTTGTACTCTGCGTCGGAGCCTTGTTTGCGGGCCGCAAGGCAGGCTCTCTTGTTCCGCGTATTGCCAAATTCGTAGGTACGGGAATCTTCATCTTCTTATGCGTTCAGCAGCTGGCAGGTTTCTGATGGACAGAAAGAAAAGACTTCTTATTTCTTTTGCCTCATGCATAGCTCTGATCTTTATCTGGAAAATTGCTTCGGTAATGGTAGGTGCTTCCGTAATCCTGCCGTCTCCCTTTGAAGTTGCATCTTCAGTTGTAAAACTTTTTTCAAGCCCTCAGTTTCTGAAAAACGTTGGTTCAACCGTTCTCAGAGCGTTTTTTAGCTTTCTGATAATCTTTGTATGCGGAAGTGCTCTGGGCACGGCTGCAGGTCTTTTCCCGGCTCTTGATGCTGTCCTGAGTCCCTTCATAACTCTTTTGAAGGCCACACCTGTGATGAGCATCATTCTTCTGGCATTCATCTGGTTCTCCACAGGAACTGTTCCGGTCTTTGCTGCCTTCCTCATGGCCTTTCCCGTTATGTATGTACAGGTTCTCAACGGAACACAGCGCTTTGACAGAAAACTGCTTCAGATGTGCTCTGTATACGGTATTTCCGGAAAAAAGTACTTCTTCAACTTTGTTATTCCTTCCCTTGTTCCTTCCTACGTGACAGGGGCTAAACAGAGCCTTGCAATGATCTGGAAGGTTGTAATTGCAGCAGAGGTTCTGACAGTTCCTTCAAGCGGAATAGGGAGAAGCCTCCAACTTGCCCAGGTGCATCTGGATACAGCTTCGGTTTTTGCGTGGACAGTTGTTGCAGTTGTTCTCACCTTTGCAGGTGATGCCGTCTTCTCTCTGATAATCAGAAAGAAACTTTCAGGGAGGTACAGCGTTGAAACTTGAAAATATAAGCTATAGCTTTAGTAGCCATGACGGCAGCACTGTAAAAGTTTTTGAGAACTTTTCCCTGAACATTAAGCAGGGCGGTGTTTACTGCATTACCGGCCCGTCGGGGTGCGGAAAGACAACACTGCTCAACATAATTGCCGGAGTTCTTAAGCCTCAGAGCGGAAAGGTTGTCTTTGAAAAAGAGGAGAATGGCCCTGTAAGCTATCTTTTCCAGGAGCCGAGGCTTCTTCCCTGGCGTACAGTGCTTGAGAACTGTAATCTTGTCTGCGACGATGTTTTCAGGTCTAAACACTTTCTTGAACTTGCAGGTCTTTCAGACAAGGCAGGGCGCTTTCCTTCGGAGCTTTCAGGCGGAGAAAGACAGCGTGCCGCCTTTGCACGTGCCTTCTGCTATAAATCGAATGTGATACTCATGGATGAGCCTTTCCAGAATCTTGATGAGAATCTTAAAAAGAATCTGGCTTCAGTTTTCTTCAAGATGCTTGAAGAGGACAGACGTACGGTAATCTGGGTTTCACATGACCTTGAACTGGCAAAACAGTATGCCAGGGAAGTAATAGACCTTACTTCTCGTTGATTTTGAAAACAACTTTCTTTACAGCGTCACTTTCATCGGTTCTGATTCCGGTGCAGAACGGTTCTCCGGGAAGGAAGAGTGCAAATCTGCCCTGGGAGGCTCTGAGTACCGACAGGGGCTCTGAATTGAAGAAACCTGTGTCGTTTGTGCTGCTGTAAACCTGGGCCGTATCCTTGAGCTCCCTCCATGTGGTGCTCATGAGCTCATTTCCCTCAAGGACAATTTCAACATAGGTGTGGTGTTTATGGAATTCGAACTGTCCGTTTCCCGGCTGAGTCTTGTAGACAAGAACATCGTACTCTACGTTGGGGTCCGGTGTTGTGTAATGACCGGGTGCAACGTCGTAGACATTGTCATGGTCCATTGCCTGAGCAACTGTTCTAAGCTGGGGAACTGTTGCTGCGTAGGTTTCAAGATTTGCAAGTGTGTCAAAGATCATTTTTCATCTCTCCTGCGGTTCTTGCCCAGTGGAACAGATACTGCTGCGCTACGCCGGCGTTTTCACCGAACATAGAACCGTCCTTACCTTCAAAATATGTGGCCATGACGCG
>Ga0265299_10006188_pt1 | contig 10955 bp, 7 predicted proteins | sample AusTroGonzalo_MG_4_FD_193485 | JGI IMG/M metagenome (GOLD analysis project Ga0265299, IMG submission 193485) | Bovine rumen microbial communities from tropical cattle in Woodstock, Queensland, Australia - Gonzalo_02 | ecosystem: Host-associated > Mammals > Digestive system > Stomach > Rumen ...
ATGCCCGGCCACCAGCCGCGCCTTGTCCAGGTCCGGAGCGCCTTTGAGGCCCACGGCGAAGGAGTGCAGCCGCGGCCACCAGGCGCGCGTCCTGGAATCGTCCTCCACGCGCATGGCGCTGAACTTTTCGGCAATGGCAGAGATGGCCGACGAATCCAGGCCGCCGGACAGCAGCACGCCGTAGGGAACGTCGCTCATCAGCTGGCGCTTGACCGCCGCCTCCAGCGCCGCGCGTAATTCGGCGGCATCGGCCGGGTTGTCCTTGACCGCGTCGTACGACATCCAGTCGCGGGTGTACCAGCGCTTCATGCCGGGCTCTTTGCTCCAGTAGAGATGTCCCGGCAAGAAAGGCTCGTAGCGCTCGCACTGGCCCTCCAGGGCCTTCAGCTCGGAAGTCACATAGACCTTCCCGTCGGGGTCGTAGCCGATGTAAAGCGGAATCACGCCGATGGGGTCCCGCGCGATGAGGAAGGCATCCTGCTCGGCATCGTAGAGCGCAAAGGCGAAGATGCCGTTGAGGTCTTCCAGAAAGGCGGGCCCTTTGTCGCGGTAGAGCGCGAGGATCACCTCACAGTCGCTTCCGGTCTGGAATGCGTACTTCCCGGCATAGCGCCGGCGAATTTCCTGATGGTTGTAAATTTCGCCGTTGACGGCCAGCACCAGCTTTCCGTCGGGGGACAGCAGGGGCTGTCCGCCCGACTCCGGGTCCACGATACTCAGCCGTTCGTGCGCCAGCACGGCGCTGCCGCCGCACCAGATGCCGCTCCAGTCCGGTCCGCGGTGGCGGATCTTGCGACTCATCTCCAGGGCTTTCCGGCGCAGGGCATCGGACTGCTCCCGGACATTGAAAATACCGACTATTCCACACATAACGCGAGATAATTAGCTGATAAACAACAGTTCACGGTACTTCGGTAGCGGCCACATCTTGTTGTCCACCACTTCCTCGAGTTTGTCGATGGGTTTGCGCAGGGCGAAGAGACTCTCGGCAATCTCGTGGTAGGCCAGGGCGCGCTTGTACTCGTCCTCGATGGCGTTGGCCGCCTTGCGGGCTTCCTTCATGGCGGTTGCTTTCACGCGGACTTCCTCGACATATTTGTTGATGTCCTCGAGGATCTTCAGCTCGGTGGCGCAGCCGTCCAGGTTGCCGTAAATACCCTTGGACAGGGTTACCTCCTGCAGGAGTTTGGCCTTGTATTCGAGTGCGGCCGGGATAATGTGGTTCAGGGCCATGCGCACCATCACACGGGATTCAATCTGGACCTTCTTGGTGTAGGTCTCCCACTTCACCTCGTTGCGGGCCGCGAGCTCTTTTTCGGTATAGACGCCGGTTTTGGTGAACATTTCGATGGCGGCAGGCTTGGTGAATTCACAGAACATCTTCGGCACATTGGTCTCCACGTCCAGACCGCGCTTGACGGCCTCCTTCTTCCACTCCTCGCTGTAGCCGTTGCCGTCGAAGCAGACGGTGCCGAGGACGGATTTGATGATGGGCTTGAGGGCGTCCATGATGGCTACGTTGGTCTTCTTGCCCTTGGCAATCTCCTTCTCCACATCGGCCTTGAAGGCGATGAGCTGCTCGGCCACGGCGGCGTTGAGGGTGGTCATGGCGCCGGCGCAGTTGGCGCAGGAGCCGACGGCACGGAACTCGAAACGGTTGCCGGTAAAGGCGAAAGGCGAGGTGCGGTTGCGGTCGGTGTTGTCCACGAAGACTTCCGGAATCTCCACCAGACCCACGCTCTTGCTCTTCTTGCCCGCAATCTCGATGGGCGTGTCGGACGGTACCTCGAGCAGCTTGTGGAGAACCTCCGTCATCGTGCGGCCCAGGAAGGCAGATACGATTGCGGGCGGCGCTTCGTTGGCGCCCAGGCGGTGGGCGTTGGTGGCGCTGGCGATGGAAGCCTTCAGCAGGGCGTTGTGCTTCTGCACGGCCGCAAGCACGTTCACAAAGAAGGTGATGAACTGCAGGTTGCCCTTGGCGTCCTTGCCCGGAGCGAGCAGCTGCGCGCCCTTGTCGGTACCCAGCGACCAGTTGTTGTGCTTGCCGGAGCCGTTCACGCCGTCGAAAGGCTTTTCGTGCAGGAGAACCACGAAGCCGTGCTTGCGGGCAATACGGTTCATCAGGTTCATGACAATCTGGTTCTGGTCGTTGGCCAGGTTGGTCTCGCCGTAGATGGGCGCCAGCTCAAACTGGTTGGGGGCTACCTCGTTGTGGCGGGTCTTGATGGGAATGCCCAGGCGGTGACCGGCAATCTCCAGGTCACGCATGAAGGCGGATACACGCGGGGGGATGGCGGCGAAGTAGTGGTCGTCCAGCTGCTGGTTCTTGGAAGAGTTGTGGCCGAACAGGGTGCGGCCGGTAATCATGAGGTCCGTACGGGCGGAATAGAGTCCCTCGTCCACAAGGAAGTACTCCTGCTCCCAACCCAGATAGGAATAGACCTTGCTCACGCCGGGATCGAAGTATTTGCAGATGGGCACGGCGGCGTCGCTGACGGCCTTGAGGGCCTTCTTGAGCGGCGTCTTGTAATCGAGCGCCTCGCCGGTATAGGAAATGAAGACAGTCGGAATGCAGAGGGTGTCGTCCAGGATGAAGACCGGGGAGGTGGGATCCCAGGCCGTGTATCCACGGGCTTCGAAGGTGGCGCGGATGCCGCCGCTGGGGAAGGACGAGGCGTCCGGTTCCTGCTGCGCGAGCATCTTGCCGTCAAAGGTTTCGATGACGCCGCCCTTGCCGTCGTAGTCAATCAGGGAGTCATGCTTCTCGGCCGTCCCTTCCGTAAGCGGCTGGAACCAGTGGGTGACATGGGTTACGCCGTGCTCCATGGCCCATTCCTTCATGCCGCGGGCCACGCCGTCGGCGGTTTTCCGGTCCAGGGGATGCCCGCCCTCGATACAGTCAAGCAAGGCGTGGAGGCTGCCTGCATCCAGGTACTTACACATCTTCTTGCGGTCGAAGACCAGTTCTCCGTAGTAATCGGATGTCTTGCCGGCCGGAATCTCCGCCGGAACTTCCTTCTTTTCGAAGGCTTCCTTGACTAAATCAAATCTGTCCATAACAATACTATTTAAACGATGATTAAGTTTCGCAAAAAAAGAGAGGCCGGTCCACCGGACCAGCCTCTCAAATATCTCAAAAATTACTTGCTTCTTTTATATTGTGTGCCGCATCGGCTGGTGTAATACGCACAAGGAAGCTCCCTGGACCTGCTGGTTCTGGGAATTCTGCTGCTGCTGATTATTAAGTGTGCGTTTCACGCTAGCCGAATCAAATGCAAGCGCAAGTTACGAAGAATAATTTGAAATGCAAATTTTTTAATAACAATAAAAAAACGGGTCATGCTGTCACAGCAGGACCCGTTCTCATTCTAACCTAAAAACTTAACCTATTAAAAAACTATTCGGCTTTTTAATAGCAAATTCTGTGCCGAATTATTTGTCATTAAACTCTTTATTAGGCTTAATAGAGAGAATTTTAACATCTGCGATAGGACGGTCATAGCGGTCCGTGGGCTGGGCGGCGATGCGGTCAATCACATGGAGGCCGGAAATGGTTTCTCCAAACACGGTGTATTCCCCGTCCAGGTGGGCGCAGTGGTCGGGGTCCTGGACCAGATAGAACTGGGAACCGGAAGACTCCTTGAAGGGATTGGCCAGGTCTCCCTGCCGGGCGGCGGCCAGGGCGCCTTTCACGTGCGTGTGGAGAGGATTGCCTTCGGCATCCCTCATCTCCGCCTTGATGGTGTAGCTGGGGCCGCCTTCCCCCCATTGGGCCACCAGGGAAGTGTCCCGGGTAAAGGGGTCTCCGCCCTGAATCACGAAACCGTTGATGACGCGGTGGAACAGGAGATTGTCGTAATAGCCGGCCAGGGCCAGTTTGGCAAAATTGTCGCGGTGGAGGGGCGTGTCCTTGAACAGGCGCACGCGGATGGTTCCTTCCGTGGTGACGATGTCAAAGACGGGCTCTTCGGGAAGGGCCTGTGCGGCACGGACGGCCGCCAGGCTGTCCTGGGCCGACAGATCCACGGTTACGGTTGCTCCGCTGCGGGTTTTGCAGGCGGCGACAAGAAGGCAGAATGCCAAGGCTATCAATACAATCTTTTTCATCACTTTTACTTTTCCACAAAATTAGTAAATTTGTAAGATATATGGCAAACCCGTTGAAACAATTGGCCGGGGAGACCGCCATCTATGGCTTCAGTTCCATCCTGGCAAGGATCCTGAACTTCCTGTTCGTCCCCATCTATACCCGTACGCTCACGCAGATGCAGTACGGAGTGGTGACGGAGTTCATGGCCTACATCGCCATCCTGCAAGTGGTGCTGGTGTTGGGGCTGGAGACGGGCTGTTTCCGCTATGCCAACAAAGAAGGGGAAGATCCCCGCAAGGTTTATTCCGGCGCACTCCTCACGGTCTTCGGCCTCAATCTGGCCTTCCTGGCCTGTATGGTGGCCTTCTCCGGCCCCTTGTCGGCCGCCATGGGATATGTGGGGTACAAGCGCCTCATTATCTATGTGGCTTCCATCCTCTTCTGCGACAGCATCACCGCCATCCTCTTCGCCAAACTCCGGCAGGAGCACAAGGCCGTGAAGTTTGCCGTGCTCAAGACCGTGAAGATTCTCACGGAGACGGGTGCCAACCTGGTGCTGTTCTTCGTGTATCCCGCCCAGCCGGATTTCACCTATCCCATTTTCGCCATCCTGATCAGCTGCATGCTGTGCCTGGTGCTCTTCGTGCCGGACATCCTCAGGCTCAAGCTGGTGTGGGACAGCGCGCTGGTCAAGCGCATGCTGGTGTACTCGCTGCCCCTTATGATCGCCGCCCTACCGGGCGTAGCCAATGATTTCCTGGACCGGGTGCTGTTCCGCTTCTTCGACACGTCTTCGGCCCAATGGCAGGCGACCCTGGGCGTTTACCAGGCGGCGGTGAAGCTGGCGGTCATCATGAACCTTTTCATCCAGATGTTCCGCTATGCGGCCGAGCCGTTCTTCTTCCAGAGGGCCAAGGATAAAGGCTCCAAGGAGTTGTATGCCGTGGTCATGGAATACTTCACGGCCTTCTGCGGTCTGGTGCTGCTGAGCGTAGTGGGGTACATCGATATCATAGCGCTGTTCCTGGGCCGGGACTTCCGCCTGGGCATCGGCGTGGTTCCCGTGATGCTCCTGAGCTACATGCTGCTGGGCATGCTCTTTAACGTTTCCATGTGGTACAAGCTCTCCGGCAAGACCAATATGGCCATCTGGATTACCCTGGCCGGCCTGCTGGTGACGACGGTGGTGAACGTGGTGTTCATGCCCCGCTTCTCCTACTGGGCATCGGCCTTCGGCCATCTGGCCAGTTATCTGGTGATGTTTGTCCTGAGCGCCTGGCTGGGGTCCAAATACTATCCCATCCCTTACAAATGGAAGCGCATCGGCCTGCTGTTCCTTCTGATGGGCGTAACCTACGCTGGCCTTTATTTCTGCGACCTTCGCGCCGGAGACGCTACCCTCATCAAACTCGCTGTTAACACCATGCTCATCGGCACCTATGGCGTCATGTCATGGTTGCTTCTCCGCTCGCGTCCTGTTCCATCGGCCTAATCATTTATCTTTAACCATACATTATGAAGAAACTAACCATTCTGCTTGCCGCGCTGGCCGTGATGGCCTGCGCCAAGCCCGTACCTCAGGAATTCCATGTGATTCCCATGCCCGCCCAGGTGACCATCACCGACGGTGCCTTCTGCGTGAAGGGCGTACAAATCTCCGTGGATCCCGCCATGGACGAACTGTCCCAGAAGGCCGTAGGCCGATTTGTGGAGGCCCTGGAGACCGCTACCGGCGTCAAGACCAAGACCGGCAGCAAGGGCATTTGCTTCACCGTGAATCCCGACCTCGCTCCCGAAGCCTACAGCATTGACATCACTGCCAAGGGCGCTACTGTTCAGGCATCGGCCCTTAATGGCTTCATTTATGCCTGCGAGACGCTCAAGCAGATGCTGCCCGCCGCCATCTATGGCCATGAGGCTGTCAAGGCCGATTGGGCACTTCCGCTGGGCCACATCGAGGACCAGCCCCGCTTCGCTTACCGCGGCATGCACCTGGATCCCTGCCGTCACTTCTGGACCATTGAGGAAACCAAGCGTTACCTGGACGTGATGACGGCATACAAGCTCAACCGCTTCCACTGGCACCTCACCGAGGATCAGGGCTGGCGTATGGAGGTGAAAGCCTATCCCAGGCTCACCGAGATCGGCGCCTGGCGCAACGGTACCGTCATCAAGAAGGACTGGAGCTCCAACGACGGCATCCGCCACGGAGGCTTCTACACCCAGGAAGAAATGAAGGAGATTGTGGCCTACGCCGCCGAGCGGGGCATCACCGTCATTCCTGAGATTGACCTGCCCGGCCATATGGTAGCTGCCCTGGCCGCATATCCCAACCTGGGCTGCACCGGCGGCCCTTACGAGGTATGGACCCGCTGGGGTGTGGCTCCGGACATCCTCTGCGCCGGTAACGAAGACGTTTACACCTTCCTGGAGACCGTACTTACGGAGCTGGTTGACATCTTCCCCTCCGAATACATCCACATCGGCGGAGACGAGGCCTTCAACGAGGATATGGGCATTCCGTGGGACCACTGCCCCAAGTGCGCCGCCAAGATGCGCGAACTGGGCATCAAGAAGGGCCCCATGGCCAAGCACTACCTGCAGAACTACGTAACTGCCCGCATCCAGGATTTCCTGAATTCCAAGGGCCGCAAGATTATCGGCTGGGATGAGGTGCTGGAAGGCAATCTGGCCCCCGGCGCCACGGTCATGAGCTGGCGCGGTGTGAAGGGTGGCATCAAGGCAGCCTCCATGGGCTTCGACGTGATCATGAGCCCCAGCGGCTTTATGTACCTGGACCATTACCAGAGCCAGGAGCGTGACAAGGAACCCTTCGGCATCGGCGGTTTCTGCCCGGTGGAGAAGGTATATGGCTACGAGCCTTATGAGGGAATGGTTCCCGGCTCCGAGAAGCACATCCTGGGTGTGCAGGCCAATCTGTGGACGGAATACATCGCCACTCCGGAGCACCTGGAGTACATGCTCCTGCCCCGTATGTGCGCCCTTTCCGAGGTGCAGTGGTGTGCTGCCGACAAGAAGGACTACGCCCGCTTCGACGCCTCCCTGGACCACGCCTTCGAGATGTTCGACGCCATGGGCGTGAACTACTGCCTGGATGTCCGCGGCCTCATCGGCCTGGACCGCCAGCCCGCCCGCACCCCCGAGGAGATGGAGGAGTACCTGAAGGAAAATCCCCGCAACTGGTAATCAGTAAAGAATAATCCCCAGCACTGCTCCGGCCAGAATCACGTAGATGGGGTTCACTTTGCCCCAGTAGGAGGCAATGAAGGCCGATGCAAGGAGCAGCCAGCTTTTCCAGTCGGGAAAGTTTTCAGAGACCACTTGGACGCTTGGCGTAAAGCCCGTCCAGGTGGTTTTGATTATGAGGATGATGGCGGCGGCGCCGATGAGCCCCACCACACTGGGCTTGAGCCAGCTCATGGTTCCCGCATACAGCCGGCTGCTTTTGAACTTCAGGTAGAAGCGCACGATCAGGAGCATGATCAGGAAGGAGGGCAGGATGAGCGCAAGGGTGGCCGTCAGGGACCCGCAAACGCCCAGGAACTGGCTTCCGGTGGCGTTGAACAGGACTTCGTACCCCACATAGGTGGCGCTGTTGATGCCGATGGGCCCCGGCGTCATCTGGGAAATGGCCACGATGTCCGTAAAGGCCGATTCGGAAATCCATGGATGCTCCACCACCACCTGGTTTTGGATAAGGGACAGCATGGCATACCCGCCGCCGATGGTAAAGGCGCCGATCACGAAGAAGGTCCAGGCCAGCTGCAGTATGAGGTATAAGGTTGTCACCGGCCGCCCTCCCCGTCATTCCCGGCTTGACCGGGAATCTCTTTGTTTATCCTGTAATAGCTGACACTGAATCCCAGTACCAGCACACACAGGATGATATAGATGGGCGATACGTTGAGGAAGGACACCAGTACCAGCGAAACGATGGCCAGCGCCCAGTGCCACACATTCTTGCAGGATTTCTGCGCCATCTTCACCATGGGAACGGCGATGAGGGAGATGACCACCGGCCGGATGCCCTTGAAGGCGCGTTCCACCCAGGGATTGTCCTTGAAGGCGGTAAAGAACATGGCGATGGCCAGGATGATGAGGAAAGAGGGGAGGATGCTGCCCAGCGTGGCGGCTATGCTGCCCTTCACGCCCCGCAGTTTGTGCCCGGCGAAGATGGAAATGTTCACAGCCATCACGCCGGGAGCGCTTTGTGACAGGGCTACGATGTCCGGAAGGTCCTCGTCTGCTATCCATCCGCGACGGCTCATTTCCGCCTGGATGAGTGGAATCATGGCGTACCCGCCGCCGATGGTGAAGGCCCCGATTTTGGCGAACACCAGAAATATTTCCCACAGGGACACTCTCTTTTCCATATCAGTTCTTGGCAACGGGGCGGATGCAAAGACCGCGGGACCTGCGTCCCAGGCTGCCTGACATCTCAGGATCGTCGGTCAGAATTCTGACGCTGTCTTCGTCCACTCCCGTGGAACTCCAAAAATACTGATATTTTCCAACATTAACCAGCTTTCCTTCCAAAGAATTGCGCCGTCCGCAAGGCTGGAAGGAAGAATAGTCTTCCAACTGTTCCAACTGGGAGAAGGTGGGGACGCGGAAACCGGCGGGAGAAGGGTCGTAGATGGTTTTCACATCCTGGGTTTCGCCCCACCAGTTGTTCCGGCCGACGTCTTCACACCAGTCGTAAGGTGAAACCATATACCCCAGATGCAGCCAGGGATTGCGGATGGAATACCCCATGGATTCCTTTTTGTCGTCGGTCTTGGAATTGCTCTCAAAGCCGGGATGGCGGCCGACCATGGCCACATCTCCTTCCTTTGTGCCGGGAATGAGAGGATCTTTGCGGCCGAACTGGTAATAAGGGCTGTACCCCTGGTGATCCAGGGCCGATTCCGTATGGAGCGGACGGCAGGCGCGTACAACCAGCGCCTTACCGCCTATTTTTTGTTGCTCCAACCGGAGATAGACAGTCTCTTCGTCGTAAATCGTGTTGAGAATGGTCCCTTGCTCTATCCAGCCCAGGTTGGCGGCGGAGAAGCCGTCCTCTCCAGCCAGGGTGGTCTCTTCCGGTGTCACCCAGATCAGGTAACTCCACATCACCGTGTCGTGCTCATCGGCCACGGCAATGTGCACGAGCCCCTGCATGATCTTGTTGGCCGGAATATGGAAATGCAGCCAGTAAAGGCGTCCTTCGCTGTCATACGTGATGGAACTGGTGCCTCCGGTTACGGGACTGAGTTTCCAGGCAGACTGGTTGCTCACATCCACCAGCGGCGCCGTTTCCCAGATAACATAGGCGGCTGAGGGGGTGCCGGCCGTGGCCGAACTCTCATGCAGATAAGGCGAGAGAATGGCATTGTTCTGGTAATCCTTGAAATTGGCGGCCTGGAAGGAGGATAGGGAGATGGCATTGTCCTTCACGCCACTTCCCATCACCAGCGGAATCCTGTAGTATCCCGGGGCGGACACCACATAGGTATTGGCCGATTCTTTGATGCTCCGGCTGCCATCCTGCGGATTGGATAGGTTCCAGGGATTCGAGGCGCTGCCCCGTTGCGGGGCGGCCGCGAGGGTGGCGTTGTAAGCTTCTTCCAGGGAAGATTCCTCCATGCGGCTTTGGGCGGGCCCGTAGGTCAGGCGGAGAGATTGTGCACCTTCGTCGTCCGTGACGGCCTCAGCTTCCGAAATAAAGGAGGAAACAAGCGGATTCCGGCCTTCCTGGGCGTCTTCCGGGGAAGCATAGATGCCCTCCACCGTCCACGGAACGCTTTCCTGTCGGCCGTTTACGTCCACTCGCCAGCTGCGGATTCCGTTGAAAACAGCTTCGCCGCCTTCCCACTCAAGGTCCGGTAGTTCATCGGCCTCGAAAGAGTATTCATAGTCGTTCCGGCCCAGCGTATAGGTGTTGATACAGCCCTCTTTCCACTGGTGGCCTCCGATGGGGATGTCCAGCGTCTTGCCTCCGGCTACCAGATGGATGGTTGCATTCTCCGGGCAGGTTTGAGGCACGAGCATAAGGGTATAGGCATCATCCACCCAGTCAAAGCCGTCCTCCTGCGCGGAGACGGTGGGATGGTCCAGCAGGAAGGACTGATGGCTTGCACAGTCTTTCCACTTTCCGGTGCCGAAGTCGTATGTTCCTTCGTCATAGACGCCCTGCAGGGAAATGGATTCGATGGGAATGCCTTTCCCGATGCGGAAAACGACGGCGGAAAGGATATGCCGGAAGTGGAACACAACCTTTTCCTCTTCCTGGGTACGCGGATAGTCCGGAAGGGGATTGGTGGAAAATGCCAGGATTCCCCGATGGCGGGAGATGTCTTCCGGCGCACTGTAATGGAGCAAGGGGAGGCTGTTTTCCGGAGCCTCCATCGTGGCTTCTCCGTAAGGCGCATACGCGAAGAAGCGGACCGTTCCCTGCTGGTCCGGCCAGTAGATGGGACTATTGCCCGTCCAGCCCTGCACCTCCGGGTTATAGGCAAGACGTGTGGGGGCCAGGTACAAGGATGTGCCCTCTCCGGAAGCCGGGGCGGTATAGGCCGACAGTTCAAGCACAAGGTCTTCCACCTTGTCCGTTTTTCCGTAGGGAATGCCCTTTGTATCCTGTTCCGCTTTCCAGGTCGGGACGGATACCCGGAATGACAACTCCTGGGACGGATGCGGGGTTTCCGGTGCAAGCTGCTCACGGGCACAGGATGCCAGCAGGCAGGCCATGATCCCGGTTATCGCAAATAGGCTGTTCTGTTTCATATCCTTCCTCCTTTAGCTCACGTCAAAGTTTTCCGACGGATCCAGAGGGATGATGCCTCCTCCTTCGTCCGTGGTCAAA
>Ga0265299_10006191_pt1 | contig 10951 bp, 7 predicted proteins | sample AusTroGonzalo_MG_4_FD_193485 | JGI IMG/M metagenome (GOLD analysis project Ga0265299, IMG submission 193485) | Bovine rumen microbial communities from tropical cattle in Woodstock, Queensland, Australia - Gonzalo_02 | ecosystem: Host-associated > Mammals > Digestive system > Stomach > Rumen ...
CGGCATTCCGCTGGAAGAGAAGCAAGTAGCGCTGGAGCCCATTCCCGCCAACATTGCCGAGCGCTATTCGGCCGCTGCCGCCAAGGGATTGAAGCTAAGGTATGTAGCTTCGGTAGATGTGAAGGGCAACGCCACGGTGGGCCTGCAGGAAGTAGGCCCCGACAGCCCGCTGTACGCACTCCGGGGCACCGACAACGCCATCATGATTACCACCGGCGACTATCCCTCCCCCATGCTCATCCAGGGCGCTGGCGCCGGCACCCGCCAAACCGCCGGCGGTCTCCTGAATGACATCATGTTATCCATCTGATTACTAGTGCATTAACGATTTCTCCCTGTGATTTTTGTCACAGGGAGAAATACGTAAGTGCTTATGTATCAGAAGGATTACAACATGCTCATGCGCTCCAGGCTAAGCTCTACCAGCTTGCGCACTTGCGGCCGGTAGTCCGGATTGGAGCTTTGGAGATAGCGGTTGGCAATGATGCAGCAGACCGTGGCGGCATTATGGCCCAGGTGAGCGGCCAGGCCGGCCAGCGGAGCACTCTCCATCTCGAAGTTGGTAATGCGGTAAGGTTCTCCATTATCTTCAAAGCGGAAAGATTCTACGTCTTCCAACATGGCGGGCATGGCCAGTGGCACGCGGACCACCCGGCCCTGAGGGCCGTAAAAGCCCGGTGCAGAAATGGTTACGCCCTTAATGGTAGCATCCTTAAACGCGTCTATAATCTTGGGCGATGCCTTTACGAAATAAGGTGAAGGCAGGGTGGGCTCCCAGTGCATATGCTTTTTGAAAGCCGCTTCCACCGCGGGGATGGTAACTTTTTCCCGGTTGGCATACCAGTTCATAACGCCGTCGAAACCCACGCTGATATGGGACAGCACAAAACTGCCCAGCGGAATATCGGCATGAAGAGCGCCGGAAGTGCCGATACGCAGAATGTTCAGCGTCCGGTGCCGGGGTTTTACCTCGCGGGTTTGGAAATCCACATTGGCCAGGGCATCCAATTCTGTCATTACAATATCGATGTTGTCCGGACCGATACCGTGGGACAGAACGGTGATACGCTTTCCCTTGTACCGGCCGGTAGTGGATACAAATTCCCGGGAAGCATGTTGGAACTCTATGTCCGTGAGGTATTCTCCTAGCATCATTACGCGGGAGGGGTCTCCCACCATAATGACATTATCGGCCAGCTCTTCCGGCTTCAGGTGAATATGAAACACGGAGCCGTCCCCGTTAATGATAAGTTCTGATTCTGGAATTCTCATAATGCATGTGGTTAGGACAAACAAATATAATCATTTTCCGGTAAAACTGCTATCTTTTTTCGTATCTTTGGGCCCGATATGGGCAAAACGCGTCTCAGGTACCATTTGCTTGCACTGGCAGTAGTGGCAGTGTGGGGAGTGACTTTTGTCAGTACCAAGGTGCTTATAGGCGCGGGCATGCATCCGGTAGCTATTTTCTTCATCCGCTTTGTAATGGCATACGCCGGAATATGGGTGTATATCGGCCTCACCGGGCAAAGCGGGAAACTGTGGTTCGGTTGGAAGGACGAGCTGGTATTTCTGCTGCTGGGCGTAACGGGCGGGTCTTTTTACTTCCTGGCCGAGAACACGGCGCTGGCCTATACACAGGCCACCAACACAGCGTTCCTGGTTTGTTCGGCACCGCTATTTACCGCCATCTTCACCTTGATTTTCAAGCGTTTATTTAAAGGACGCTTTGCCGATGGCATGGAAGACATCCGCCTGGGATGGCCCCTGGTGGGCGGCACGGTGCTGGCCCTTACGGGAATGGCAATGGTGGTATTTGACGGACAGCGTCTGCAACTGTCGGCCCGGGGCGACCTGCTGGCAATCGGGGCGGCTTTATGCTGGGCTGCCTACAGCCTGTTCATGGGGCAGATGACACGGGATCACGGTGCGGTAACCGCCACCCGGAAGGTGTTTTTCTATGGTCTGCTTACCATCCTTCCTTTCCTGGGCGGTATCCGGGAATCCTTCTCCCCCGCCATCCTGGGCCAGACCGCCGTGTGGTCCAACCTGCTGTTTCTGGGGCTGATAGCTTCCCTGGTCTGTTTCATTGCCTGGAACCTGGTGATGGACAAACTGGGAAATGTCACATCCACCAATTACGTGTACCTGAACCCCGTCTTCACCCTCCTGACCGCCATGGCATTGCTGGGCGAACGCATGACGCCGCTGGCCGCCGTAGGTTCCGCCGCCATTCTGGCCGGCGTCATCTGGGCGGGTTCAAAAAAGGACTGAAGCTAAAAACGCTAATCGGCAAAATGCATTTCGTCAAAGAGGTAGTCGGCATGGCCGATCTCTTTGATGGTAAACAGCAGGTAGCGGATATCCAGGGAGATGTTGCGGCAGATTTCCGGGTCGAAGACCAGATCGCTCATGGTGCCTTCCCACACACGGTCGAAATTAATGCCCACCAACTGCCCTTCCGCGTTGAGAACCGGACTGCCGGAATTGCCGCCGGTGGTATGGTTGGTGGCCAGGAAGCACACCGGCTGGTCCTCGTGCCCGCCCTGGGCATAGATATCCCGGAGCACCTGCGGAATATTGTAGTCGAAGATGTCCGGATTATCCTTCTCGATAATGCCCTTGAGCGTACTCACAGGCCGATAATAGACCGCGTCGCTGGGGCTGTAACCCGCCACGGAACCATAGGCGATACGAAGGGTAAGGTTGGCATCGGGATAGAAAGCTTTCTCCGGCTCGTACTCCATCTGGCCCTGCATATAGTCTTTGTACAGGAGATTGATGGCCTGGTTGAAAGCCGACACCTGCGGAACCAGCTGGGTGGAATAGTATTCGTTCAACGATTCGGCCAGGTCCTTGGCCAAATCTTCCCGGGCAAAAAGGGAATCCCTCCACTGCTCCATGGAGTGGAAGCCATCCCGCATAGAGATGAAGCAGGAAGGCTTGTATTCGTCATCCAGGGCCTGGTCGAAGGCCTTCAGCATGGCCAGACACATTTCCACGTCGATGGGCTCGTAATAGTCTTTCCGGTTAAAATTCTTGTTGGTGGCCATCTGCAGCCGCTCGATGGTGCGAACGGTTTCGTTGTAATACTCATAGGCCCGGTAAACGGGATTCCGGGCAGCATACAGCTGGGCCAGCCGGTCCGTAAGGCCTTCGTAACGGGTACCCACGGCCCATTCGGCAAAACGCTTCTCATACTCCTGCTTCACCGGAACCACTTTGTTCTTGCGAAGGCCCTTCTCCTCGCCCTGCCACTTCTTCCAGGCATTGGCCACGGAAGCGTATTTGGAAGAGTACTGGATGCGCACGGCCTGGCTCTGGTCCATATACTTCTTCATAATTTCCAGACGGTTGGTGCGCAGCGCTATTTTCTCGGGATCGGATACATCCTGGATATACTTCACGGCCTCCGAATGCACATATTCCGTAGTGCTGCCGGGGCAGCCGTATACAAAGGTGAAGTCGCCTTCGTTCACCCCCTTACGGGATACGGTAAAGGACTTCCGGGGATGATAGGGGACGTTTTCCGGAGAATAATCGGCCGGATTCCCGTCCTTGTCGGCATAGATGCGGAAAATGGAAAAATCGCCCGTGTGCCGGGGCCACATCCAGTTGTCGGTTTCCCCGCCAAACTTGCCGATGGAGGACGGCGGTGCACCCACCAGGCGCACATCGCGGAACTCCTGGAACACATACAGGAAATACTGGTTGCCGTAATACAGGGCGTTCACCTGGGCCACCAGGCCCTTGGCCGGATTGGTTTCCAACTTGCAAAGCGCCTCGATATTCTTCTTGATAAGGGCATCCCGCTTTTCCTGCGTAAGCTTGGGTTTGTCGCCCTTGAAAACCGCGGCCGTTACGTCCTCCATCTTTACCAGAAAACGGACGGTGAGGCCCGGATTGGGCAGTTCCTCGGCCCGGTTGCGGGCCCAGAAGCCGTCCTTGAGATAGTCGTGCTCCACGCTGCTGTGCCGCTGGATGTAGCTGTAGCCGCAGTGATGGTTGGTGAATAGGAGCCCCTCGTCACTCACCAGTTCGCCCGTGCAGCCGCCGCCAAAGAGCACCACGGCATCTTTGAGCGAGGAGTGGTTTACACTGTATATATCTTCGGCCGACAACTTGAGGCCCTTGGCCTGCATATCGGCGATACGCTGCGAAATAAGAGCCGGCAGCCACATGCCCTCATCGGCCTTCAGGGGCTGCAGGGCGGCAAAAAGTACCGCCAGCAAAAGCAGATTACGTTTCATTATTTCCTTAATCAATGGTAAACTCCTCAATTTCCTTCACCAGCTTGCCGATGATGGACATCTTTAAATCGTAAAGGGCGTCGGAAATATCCACTTTGTAATAGTGGGGATTGATAAGACGACGCTCGCCGGGCGACAAGTGGTGCAGATTATCCTTGTAGAAGGCCTTTTTCTCCTGCAGCGTGTGCTGGGGAGCCACCCGCACGCCGCCAGCAATCACCTGGTGCTGCAGCGGACGGGCCTCGTAGGAGCCTTCTTCAAACGATTTGTACTTGTAGGAATCGTATTCGTCCCGCACCGTAAAGGCCTGTCCGTGCTGAATGGCCAGGTCCATGGCATCTCCGCGCAGGCAGGTAACATCCACCTTGAAGGCATAGCCGTCCAGGGAATTGCCCTTCACGGAATCCTGGGCCGATATGCGCCAGGTAATCTGGAAGCCCGGATTGATGAGCTTGATCTTGTCTTCCGAGCGCTTGAGCACGGGCTGGTCGTCTATCTGCACCAGCTTATACACATTACCGAAGCAGGGAGCCGCCTTGGAAGTGGCGATGGCGTCGCCCACGCCGTAACTGTCTATCCTGGCGCCCTGGCGTTCCAGGTCCGTAATCAAGTACTCGTCCAACCCGTTAGTGGCAAAAATCTTGCACTTTTTGCAGCCATGCTCGTCCAGGATGCGGCGTACCTCCTGCGACAGGTAGGCCAAGTCGCCGCTGTCCAGCCGGATGCCGTAGCCGGGGGCGTAATTGTCGTCAATTCCGTTCTCCTGGAAGCTCCGGATGGCATTTTTAACCCCGCACCGGAGTGTATCGTATGTATCTATGAGCAGGATAATATTCTCTCCCCTGTGGGTTTTGATATAATCACAGAAGGCCTGGTGTTCGCCCTCTACCGTACTGCCGTAAGAGGTAACAAAGCTGTGCGCCATGGTGCCGGTAGAAGGCACGTTGTTGAAGGCGCCGGTGAGGATATTGGAACTGCTGGCGCAGCCGGCAATCTGGGCCGCCTTGCCACCATATACCGCCGCCCAGGGGCCGTGGGCCCGGCGGGAGCCGAATTCGGAAACCGGCTTGTCCGTAGAACGGCACACCCGGGAAGCCTTGGTGGCCACCGCCATCTGGTGATTCAGGATGCACAGCATGGGCGTCTCCAGCACCTGGGCCTGGACCATGGGTCCCACTACGGTAACTATCGGCTGGTTGGGAAACACAATCTCCCCTTCCCTCATGCAGTACACATCTCCCGTGAACTTCATGGTGCTCAGATACTTCCGGAACTCCTTATATTCGTCTCCCGGCAGAAATCTTTCGTAGAACTCTTCCGGTTCCGAGCCCAGTTTAAGCACCATCTCTATCACTTCCTCCGTGCCGCTTACCACTGCCCAGTTGTTATTTTCCGGAGCCTTGCGGTAAAAGAGGTTGAACACGGCTATCTGGTCTTGCTTTCCGCAGTCCAGATACGACTTTCCCATGGTGTACTGGTACTTGTCCGAGACGTAGGCGGTATTAATGATATCCATAACAGCATATTGATTCATACAAAGATAACGATTTTTCCGGGAATTTGGCTTATCTTTGTGCGCTCAATTGCCGTCTCCTGTTTTGGCAAGCCAAACCCCTCATATTCCGCGCCTTCTGGTGCGCTACAGGCTGCTGCTGTTTCTCCTGATGACGGCAGCCGCCGTTGTCAGCGTCTTCCTGATTCCGCACATCAACATCAATTCCAATATGGTGGTGTACCTTCCGGACAATTCCCCCATGAAACAGGGGCTGGATATACTGGAAACCCAACTGCCGGACATCCAGGACCAGATGCAGGAATTCGGAAGCGTGTTTGCCGACGGCAACGACCTCATGCCCAAGGGCCTTCCCCGCACCCTGGCCATCGGCGTGGGCCTGCTGTTTCTGGTGCTGCTGGTAATGAGCGCCTCGGTGGCCGAGGTAGCGCTGTTCCTGGTTACAGTAGGCTTTGCCGTTGTCATCAACATGGGCACCAACGCCCTGCTGCCCAGCGTTTCCATGCTCACAAACACCCTTTCCTCGGTGCTGCAGATGGTCCTTTCCATGGACTACTCCATTATCCTGATGAACCGCTACCGGCAGGAAAAGCAGAAAGGAGAATTGCCCGTATCGGCCATGGAAACGGCCGTGGACGGCGCAGCGTCGTCCATCCTGAGCAGCGCTTTCACCACCATCGTGAGCCTGCTGATGCTGTGCTTCATCAAGATGAAGATTGGGGCCGACCTGGGCATTGTGCTGGCCAAAGGCGTCACCCTCTCGCTCATTTGCAACTTCACCGTGCTGCCCACGCTCATTATCTGGGCCGATAAGGTGATCGACGCCACCCGCAAGAAAATCCCCGTGCTGCCATCGGCCCGCCTGGCCACTTTCCAGCATCGGTTCCGCATCCCCATCGCCATCCTTTTCCTGGGCGTTTTCGTGAGTTTCACCCTGCTGCAACGCCGCACCCAGATGTGTTTTGCCCCGCAGTGGGAAAGCAACGTCTCCGACGAAAGCACCGGCGAAAATGCGCTGATGCTGCTATACAACAATGCCGATGAAATGGCCGTTCCGCACCTGTTGGAGCAGATTGGAACCGACTCCCTGGTGCATCGTTGCGCCAGCTACCCCTCGCTGGTGCTTCAGCCACGCACCATTGATGAATTGCGGTCCCTGGCCGAAGGCTTGTCCGAAGATACGGCGCCGGAACTGCCGGAAGACCTGCTCCGGCTGGTCTATTACGCCCAGTCGCATCCCCAACGCACCGAAGAACTCAGCTTCACGGAGTTGCAAAGCCTTGCGGCAGACCTGTCGGCCCGGGGTATGATTCCGGAGGGACGTTTTAACCCGGAGCAGTTGATGGAGAGCCTGCTTCCCAAGACCCCCCAACCCGCCCCAAAACCTAAACCTGCTGCCAAAGCGGAACCCGCCGTTATCCCCGACGTCGAAGCGGAACCCCAGCCCCTGGATACGCTTATAGAGGAAGCCACAGTTCCGCCGCCCATCATCGCCGACACCCTGGCCGTGGCCGATCCTTCTCCCGCAGCCCCGTTCACCTACGAACAGGCCACCAGGCCCCGCACAGCGGCGGAAATGGCCGCATTCACCGGAAAGGAAAACGGACAGGTGAACACGATATACCGCCTGGCCGGAAAGCGGAGAGGGACCATGACCCCCAAGGAGTTCGTCACCTATATTAAGGAGAACATCCTTTCCAAGCGGATTTATGCCGCTCTCGTACCCGAAGGCACCGAAGAACAGCTTCGCGAATTCGAGACAATCCTGGACGCGGTGATTGCCGCCGGCCCGGAAGCGGAATCTTCCGAAGAGGAGATTTCTCCGCTCGCTTCGCCCGGTCGAAATGACAACATGTCCGAAACGCCCGACTCTACCTCCGTCATCCCGGCCACGCCTTCTGCCATTCCCAGCGCCCCTTCTGTCATTTCGAGCGAAGCCGAAGGCGGAGTCGGGGAATCCCCTGAACCCGAAGCGGAGCCCACCCCGCAGGAAATGCTCATGGAAATTGCGCTATCCGGCCAACGCTATCCGGCCTCCCGGGTATTCTTCGTCCTTTCCGCCGCAGGTCTCCCGGTAACGCGGGAAGAAATTGACCTGCTGTACCTTTATGCCGGTGCACAGCAGGGATTTGACCCGGAAACGGCCATCGCGCCCGGCACCTTGCTGGATTATGTGGCCGACACCCTCCTCACCAGTCCCGCCCTTGCCGGAATGGTACCGGACAGCGCACGTACAGCGGTACTGGAGGCACGGGAACAGCTGCTTTCGGGGGTTGGCATGCTTCACGGCCCCGACTACTCCGCCGCGGCCATCCTGAGCGGCTATGAGGCCGAATCGGACGCCACTTTCAACTTTGTCTCACGCGTTCGCGCCCTGGCCGACGAAGCGCTGCAGCAGCCGCATTACTGGATTGGGGAATCGCAGATGTACAAGGAACTGAAGGACGGATTCCCGCGGGAACTGCTGCTGCTCACCCTGCTTACGGTGCTGTCCATCTTCCTGATTGTGGCCCTTACCTTCCATTCCATCCTGGTTCCCATACCGCTGGTGATGACCATCATGGCCGGCGTGTACGTAAACGTGTGGGCCAGCGGACTGGGCGGCAACTCCATGTATTATCTGGCCTATCTCATAGTCCAGGGCATCCTGATGGGCGCCACCATCGACTATTCCATCCTCTTCACCTCCTATTACCTGCGGGCCAGGAAGGAAAATGACATAAAAGGAGCGCTGGAAGCCGCCTACCGCGGTTCGTCGCACTCCATTTTAACCTCGGGAATCATATTGTCACTGGTACCCGGTGTGATGTACTATACCATGCAGGACCCCATGATAGCCCTCATTCTGCGAAGCCTGGCCATCGGAGCCTTTGCGGTACTGCTGATTATCCTGTGCCTGCTGCCCGGCGTTCTGGCAGCACTGGATCCGGTGCTGAGAAAGCGCTAATCCAGATCGTCCGGATCCGTTACCGCGGTTCCGGTACCCATCAGATAGGTTTTCATGAATTCGTTCAGGTCCCCGTCCAGTACGCCCTGTGTATCGGCCGTACTGCAACCGGTGCGCAGGTCCTTTACCAGCTTATAGGGATGCAGCACGTAATTGCGGATTTGGGAGCCCCACTCAATCCGTTTTTTCTGGCCCTCCAGTTCGGCCTGCTTTTCCTGCCTTTTCTTTAACTCAATATCGTACAGGCGGGATTTCAGGATTAGCAGCGCCCGCTGGCGGTTGTCCTGCTGGCTGCGGGTTTCCGTATTTTCCACCATGATGCCGGAGGGCAGGTGCCGCACGCGTACGCCGGTTTCCACCTTGTTCACGTTCTGGCCGCCATGGCCGCCGCTGCGGAAGGTGTCCCACTCCAGGTCGGAAGGATTGATTTCGATATTGATGCTGTCGTCCACCAGGGGATATACAAACACGCTGGAGAAGGTAGTCTGGCGCTTTCCCTGGGCATTGAAGGGGGATATGCGCACCAGGCGGTGCACGCCGTTTTCGGCCTTCAGATAGCCGTAGGCATAGTCTCCCTCCACCTCTATGGTGCAGCTCTTGATGCCGGCTTCCTCCCCTTCCAGCAGGGAGGTGACGGTGTATTTGTAGCCGTTGCGCTCGCACCAACGCAGGTACATGCGCATGAGCATGGCGCTCCAGTCGTTGGCTTCCGTGCCGCCGGCGCCGGAATTGATGGTGAGTACGGCGCCCAGATTGTCGCCTTCATTGCCCAGCATATTGCGAAGCTCCAAAGCCTCCACCGCCTCCACTGCCTCTTGATAGGCCGATTCAAGCTCCTTTGTTTCAGGCGTTTCCATTGCCTCATCCTCGCTGCCGGAAAGGCTTTCCCTGGCAAAGTCGTACAGCACCTCCAGATCCTCGGCCTGGCTGCGGGCCTTGTCGAAATCCGTTACCCACGACTTTACGCCGGAAAGCTTTTTGAGAAAGGCCTCCGCGGCTTTAGGGTCTCCCCAAAAGTCCGGAGCCAGCGTCTCCTGCGTTTTGGCCGCCACTTCCTTCCGCTTCCCGGCAATGTCCAGGCAGCTTTCCAGGCTCTTAACCCGCTCCTGCAGGTCCCGTATCTGTTCCAGCGTAATCATGCTTGCAAAGATAGTGAAAATCCAAAAGAATTATTCGTATCTTTACAACATGAAACGCCTTTTATCCATTTTTATGATGCTGTCCCTGCTCCTCATTGCCTGTAAGGAGCAGCATTCCACTCCGGAGAAAATAGAAGAAACAGAGCAAGCCGCATTGCCGCCAAGCGGGCCCATAGTGGTGGGATATGCCACGTACTGGGACACCACCCTGCCCAATACCGCCCTGCTCACCCATATTGTGTATTCCTTCGCCCACATCAAGGGCGACTTCGAGACCCTGGACATCCAGAACGAAAGCCGGCTCAAGCAAATCGTCGCCCTTAAAAAGAAGAATCCCAAGCTTACGGTTCAGCTCTCCGTGGGCGGCTGGGGCGCCGGCAACTTCAGCGAAATGGCGGCCAGCGAAAAACACCGGAAGCAGTTCTGCAAAAACTGCCTTTCGGCCGTAAAGAATTATGGTCTGGACGGCATCGACCTGGACTGGGAGTATCCCACCAGCGGCGTCGCCGGCATCAGCCACTCCCCCGAAGACACCCGGAACTTCACCCTGCTGCTCAAAGATTTGCGGGAAGCGCTGGGCAGCCAGCGGCTCATCACCATGGCATCGGCCGACAACGCCCAGTACATTAACTTCAAAGACGCCATCTTTTACCTGAACTATGTGAATGTAATGACGTACGACATGGGCAGGCCTCCCTACCACAACGCCGGCCTGTACCCTTCGGACAAGACCGAAATCAGCTGCGACGAATCGGTTGCCCTGCACTATGCCGCAGGCGTTCCCTACAATAAAATAGTCATGGGCATCCCCTTCTTCGGCCGGGCCGACGGAAAAGCCTTCGGCGGAGAAGACGAGATTGATTTCAAAGACATCAAAACCACCGGGTACAACGTTTGCCGGGACGACAAAGCCAAAGTGCCCTATCTTACCGACCAATCCGGAACGATGGTGCTGTCCTACGACGACGAAACCTCCGTGGGCCTGAAGGCCGATTATATCAGGCAGAAAGGTCTGTTGGGCGCCATGTACTGGAACATAGAGGCCGACGACAAAGCCTGGACGTTGTCCAAGGCCATTGCAACCCGTCTGCTGGAACAGTAA
>Ga0265299_10006192_pt1 | contig 10949 bp, 21 predicted proteins | sample AusTroGonzalo_MG_4_FD_193485 | JGI IMG/M metagenome (GOLD analysis project Ga0265299, IMG submission 193485) | Bovine rumen microbial communities from tropical cattle in Woodstock, Queensland, Australia - Gonzalo_02 | ecosystem: Host-associated > Mammals > Digestive system > Stomach > Rumen ...
ACACTTGTAAGTTAGTAGTAGAAAGTTGTATTACTGAATTGACCTTTGATAGACTACCAAGTTTTGACCCAAATGAATTGTATTCATTGGAAAAGAAGATGAAGAACAGTGACCCTGATGCTTTCAGAGCTTGGCAAAAATATTTACTTGACCACGTTGTTATTTGGAAGAGCTGATGGACGAATTTTTAGAAGAAGAAACGGAAGAGAAAAAGGAATTAACTCCAATTTCTACAAATTACATACAAAAGCCAACTGAATATAAATGTCATTGGCCTGGTTGTAAGTTTCATACAAAGGAACGAAGTGAAATTGAGTTACACCATATAATTCCGCGTGAATTGTGGCCTAGACTAAATCAGCATGTGAAATTGTCATTTTGTCCGACTCATCACAGAATGATTTATCACCCAGAATGTAAACACGGTCACCACAGTATCAAAGCAAATAATAAACTTATGATACATTACATTTATCCGACAGCACCACAAGGATATGCTGTTGAATTTGAAAATATGCAAGGTTATAAATGGTTAGAATGTTTTGATGGAGATTATAGAACAGGAGAGAAAGATGACAGCTAGTTATGATTACGATTATGATTGCAGTGCCTGTGGAGATATAACTTTTAGTGCAGCCCCACGGAATACATAGAACTTGCGGATATTTAACATCAGGAAGTCCTTGGACACCTGCTGGTGTTGGAACCGCTATAAAATATGCCCACAGTGATGATGTCACTGAAGTACAAGAACCAGCTTGGAAAACTGAACAAAATTTTACTGACGAAGAATGGGAAAAATTTTGTAAAGAAGAACAAGTAGAAGATGACGAAACAAATTATGGGTGGTAAGTTATGGCAGTAAATGGAACACCAGGAATAAATTTTGTACAAAGTAATAACACTTATACAGTTTCAGGTTATATGTCAACCGCATATGCAACTACGGCAACTGCTTATGCTAACTGGACTGCTGAATGGGTGGATTATGGACCTGTTACTTCAAGTAAGAAAGTTACTATTGAAGGAATTACTATCCGCATTATAAAATATTCTAATTATAAGATTGGTATTAATGACTTGACTTCCAGATTTGTCAATGACGAAAAAGGAACTCATGTTGAATTTAATGTCGGTCAATTAGTATATTTTGATACTGTAGATGAAGCAAAAGGTTTTTTAAACAAACTAAGAGGGCAAGTAAAGAGAATGAAAGCCTTCGCTAAAGAATGCGATATAGATTCTGATTTCGCATAAGGAAATAAAATGATGAATACACAAAGCCAAGCATTTCAAGCTATGCTGAAAAGACTTGAACAGGAAGCCGATAAATATGTGGCTCAATTAGCAGGTGAAACCAAAGAACAAAATGGTTCTGAAGCAAAAGCATTCACTGAAACTGAATGGCAGGATTTTGCTAATGAAATGGGTTTACAAGGTGTGCCCGTGATATTGGAAATTCTGATGATGTAGATGATTTCTTCAAACGCCTTAGTGGAAGATGGTAATTGGAAACTGGTTATGATGAATACTTATGAAAATAGATTGTCTGAAGATACCAAGCATTTTGACCTAGGTGGAGTAACGATTACTGTGACTCGTTATGGATATAACAGGATTGATATTTCCAGATTTGTTTGTAATATTAAATCTGAAAAGTTTGATTACAAAATTCAAAATGAAACAGATGGATATGTTACTTGCAATTCCATAGAAGAAGCCAAGCAGTACATCAATAAAATCCGACAGGATTACAAGTCCTATAAAGAATTAGCAAAGAAGCTAAGTATTTCTAGCGACTTCGTTTAATCAAAATCTTACAGAATTTCATAAATACTTTTAGAGGGTATTTATGAGACCAAATAAGATTGATACAGTTGAAACAACCTTTGCTAATAATTTATTAGACAGTAATGGTGTAACACATTTTCTTATTGACAAGATAGATCTGGGTGATAATATCTTTATCAAACAGATCCGTCCTAAGCATAATACTTACTATTACCAGACAAATACTGAAAAGAAAGCAATTTGTTTGCACTTTACTGTTGGTAACATTAAAGGCGATGTTGGTTCTTTAACGAAAGATGGACAGAAAGTTTCTGTCAATTATGTTGTAGATAGACAAGGTAACATTTATAATTTGTTCCCAGATAATTACTGGTCCTATCATTTAGGTTCAGGAACTATAGGAACAAATGCAGTAATGAGTAAACAGACCATAGGAATAGAAATATCCAATTATGGTCCTTTGAAGATGGCAACATCAGGTGATTTGATGGATGCCTATGGAAACTTATACTGTACCTCAGCTGAAAAGGAATATTATAAAGTTTGTAATTATCGTGGTTATAGTTGTTATGCCACTATGACTCCAATACAAGAGAAAGCCGTTGCTAAACTCATTAAGTATCTTTGCAAACAAAATAATATCTTACCAATATTCAAGGAAAATCCAGACCAATTATTTAAAGATGCTGCTGAAGCAAAGAATTTCTCTGGAATTTACTATCATACAAGTGTTCGTAAAGACAAGTTTGATTGGCCTGATAAACTTATGGAAGGCGTTAAAGAACAAATGAAAGAACCAAAAGTTGAAGCCAAAGAAGTCAAAGAAGAACCTAAAGTATGTAAAGATCCTGCATTTGATAAAGAAATTAAAAACACAAAGCCTTTTTGGTCTTCATTCTTTATGTTTTTCGGGAGTTTGTTTAAATGAATTTCACAAGAGCATTGAGAATACTTAAGGAAAATAATTTGACTCTAGTTGAAAGTCTTGATAAAAATATCGTTGCCAAATATGAACAACGAGTTAAAGACCATATAAAGAGAGTAAAATACTTTTATAGTTTGTTGGTAGAAAGCGGACAAATTCCTATTAAGGATATTGATACTTCCCGTGTTATGAAACACGACCAAGATAAACTTAAGTACAAAAACCTTGTTCGTCAAGCTCTTAGATATTCTCCAACTGAACTTACTCAGGACGAGAAAAAACAAATTAACGATGTTGTAATGGAGCATATAAAGTCTAATCCGCACCACTGCGAATATTGGAGCGAAGGTGATTATGCTTCCAAGCATATAGATTGTACCAAAATGACTGATACTTATCTATATGAAATGTGTGCAGATTGGGCAGCTACTTCCGAAGAACTAGGTAATCCATTAAATAGATGGTGTGACGATGTTCTTAACAAGAAATTTATGTTTACTGATAGACAAATTGAACTTATCCGCTCGGTTTGTGACTATCTTAATGATTATGTGGACCCTAATTTAAAAAGAGATTATGGTATGAAGTCCATAAATCTGTCAGTTTTGAAACAATAACGAATTGTAAACATTAATTTACTATATTTTTTGGTGGCTTCCATTGACAAGCCACCAATTTTTTTATACATTTTGTCTGTCATTCAAAATTGGTTTGTGTGACTGAAACGAAAAACAACAAACAATTAACAAAAAGGAAAAACTAAAATATGAATACTAAGTTCAAGATTACCGCCGTTGTGGCAATTCTCATTCTCGTTCTCCTGGGTGTTTTCGCAGGAAAGTTGGTTGGTTACAACGATGAAACGCAGCTCCTCGTCAAGCAGTCACCGACTGGTTCTATGAGCTGCATTGACCACTCCGGCTTCTACTTCAAGGGTTTTGCGAAGATTTATTCGTATGACCGCACGAAGGACTTCTATTTCAACAGTTCCACTGAAAAGGTCAAGGGTGAAGGCTGGGAAGGTGACGATAGTGACGAAGACGATATTTCTGTCACGCTGTCCCGAAATGCGAACGCTTCAATTAGTGGCTATCTGAAGTATCAGTTGCCGACTGATTGCGAAGACCTTATTAAAATCCATCGTGAACAGCGCTCTGATAAGAAGCTAAAGCACGAACTTGTACGAAATACTGTATTGTCTGCTGTACGAAAGACCGCACCGATTTTTACCGCTGAAGAAGCTAAGGTGACGAAGATTGCTGAATTCCGCCGACTCGCTGAAGATATGCTCACTGAAGGTGAATATGCGACCACGATTGAGGTTCTAAAGGAAAAGGCTGGTGAAGATGAACTCGATGCAGATGGCAAGGTGGTGAAGCGTGCTGAAGTTCAGGAATATCGTGTGACGAAGCTCAAGCTGGACAAGGACGGCAACCGAGTTATGACGAAGAGGTCCGCACTCAACCGCTATGGAATTAAGGTTCTCCAATTTGATATTCAGAATGTGAAGCTTGATGAAAAGGCACAAAAACAGTTGGATATTGTGAAGGAACGTGAAATGCAGCGCGTCGCTAATGCAACTGCCGCTGAAACTGCAAAACAGAAGGCATTGACCGCTGAAGCTGAAGGTAAGGCACGAATTGCTCAGGCAAAGGCCGACCAGGAAGTGGTAAAGATTGCGGAAGTTACCCAGGCACAAAAGGAACGTGATGTGGCAATTCTCCAGGCTGAAAAGGAAAAGGAAGTGGCACGACTTGAAGCTCTGAAGGCTTTGGAAGTGGCAAAGCGAATTAAGGCGGAAGGTGAGGCTGAGGCTGCTGCCAACCGTGCAAAGGTTGCCGCTGGTTTGACGCCGCAGGAACGTGCCGAATGGGAATATAAGACGAAGGTTGGTGTGGCTGAAGCTCTCGCAAAATCCACTCACCCGCTTGTCCCGGAAATTATGATGAGTGGCTCTGACAAGGGTGGTGCCGGTAGTGCTATGGATGCCGTTGGTCTGAATATGCTGATGGACCTCACCACGAAGCTCTCCAACAAGTGAAACAGACAACCTGTGGTGGTTAAATCCACAAAAACCACCACCGGTAATTATCCATCTGACCCAACAGCCTTGGTGCTAAAACCAAACGCGGCTCCGATGGTTTTTAGATAAAAAATCTGGGTGGCTGAAATGCCACCTTTTTTTATAACAAAAGGGTTTTACTATGAAGAAAATTTCAATGATACTTTTTGCTTTGGTTGTTGCCACGAATGCTGCAACATTTAGCGAACTGGAAAAGCGTGTTGCTGATTTGGAAGAACAGGTAACGAAGCTCACCATCAAATTGCTTGACAGAGAAATGGCTAAGGAGTCCCCTATCCTTAATATGGCGGTAGATACCACCACTTCTATTTCTGGGCTCATAGATAGCACTCTGATTGAAAGTGACGAAGATGAAGGTGAAGACGAATACATTGAAGTTGACGAAGAAACCTTTTACAAAAGACAAAGATATTGTGTAGATTACTGCACAGAACAGTTCAACAAATCTTGGAACCAATCTGTTGAAGCTGCCCATCAATGTATGGATGAATGTATGCGGTTCTAAAAGGAGTTATTACTATGAACATTATTTCTGCACTTAAAGATTGGCGTGTTATTGTTATTCTTGCTGCATTATTTGCTGGATTTGCTGTCGCCTACTATGGAATGAACGATACAGCTTCTAGGACAATGAACCATAACACTGAATTGGCAAAAGCTGTTGTGGAAAAGTTGAATGTTATCAGACACGATACTGTGACTGTGACCAAAGAAATTACTGTGACTGATACAGTTCGTGAATACATCAAGAGTGTTTCTTATTCATCTATGATACCTTCTAGGGTAGATACATTTGAAACTTACAAGGGTGGTAAGATTGATTTGTCTATGGAATGGAACGGAGGTATTTTTGAAATTGAGGCAAATGAAATTAAGTTGCTGTGTAATGGAAGATTGTTTAAGAAATTTGATGAAGATGGTGATGATATAACTGATTGTGCTGGTGAATGGATTTTGGCTTTCAAAGGAGAACGATAATGAAAAAGGGATTTACTTTAATTGAACTGATGGTTGTCATTGTGATTATGGGCATTTTGGCAGCTGTGGCAGTACCGAAGCTTTTTGCTATGATTTGTTTCAATGACCTTGGTGTTTGCAAGGAAAAGCCACAAATGTTTGCAGATGCTTGTAGTATGCACCCGGAAAGATGTCCTGACAAGGTAGTGTACGAGTTCTGCTCAGGACACATGGATAAGTGCTCAGGTGAATTGTATAATAAGTATATGAAGGTTCGTTTGGCAAATCGTAAGACTGCGGAAGTAAATGATACTCCTGACCCTGCTCCTGCTACGGTTTATACACCGGCAACAGTGGTTAAAAAGGATACTGTGTTTGTTATCAAGCACGATACAATTTATGTGGAAAGTATGCCGTTGGACGCTTGTATTACAAAATGTAAACAAGATAATGTAGCAGAGAGTCTGCAGAAGTTCTGTATCAAGGAAAAATGCTTGAAGGAGTAATATGACTAAGTTCATTATTCTATTTTCTGCTGTGATGGCATTTGCTTGTGGCTGGGATTGTGAAAAACGCAAAATTGAAGCTCTTGAGCGAATTGCTACTGCATTAGAAAAAATGGATCGTGGCTGTGAAACACGCACTGTTGAAATACCGGTTTATGTCCCGCAAGAACCAACCATCAAGAAAACATACGACGCAAAAGTTAATGGAAGGTCTTTAAAAGCTGTTCCATCTAATGATGTTATCATTGAAGACGAAGATGATAATACAACTGAAGCTTGCGTTGAAAAGTGCTGGAGTAAGCCACTTAATCACCAAATTAAATCCTGTATTGACAAGTGCGTAAAGGAGAATACAAAATGAAAAAGGTAATTCTGTTTATTTTGTGTGTTAGTGTTTTTGCTTGTGCTTGCGATAGTGAATGTAAGTTGCAGTTGAAAAGAATTGCAGACGCACTTGAACTTATTGCAGGAACGAAAACACCGGCACCCGCACCAAAGAAGACAACAACTGAACAGCCTGTTGTTGCAAATAATTGGGGTCAAAACTTAAATCACTTGAACTTTGCACCTGCTGAAGGTTCTCAACCAACTGAATTTGTTTTTGAAGATGTTGAAGTTGAAGATTCCTGTGAAGACCAATGTAGAAAAACTAACTACAGCGATTACACTCAAAAGATGTGTATCAAACAAAACTGTGAAGGAGAATACTAATGAAGAAAATGAGCTTGCAAATTGTGCTTTTGGTTGTCGGGTTTTCTTTGTTTGCTACTCTGTGCCTGATGGGTATTATGGGTGGTAGTGAAGAAAAAGAAGTTAAGTATAAATCTCGTGACCAAGTTGACTGGAAAGAAGTTGACCGCCAACTTGTAGAAATTGAAAAGAACGAACAAATGATTGAATTTTTGCTGTGTAAGATGAAATTGATTGATAGGGTAAGTTATGATACACCTAATTATACTAATGTCATTGATTCTATTGCCCACAGCGAAGATAGAGAATTAATTTTGAAGGAGTGTGAAAGATGAAAAAGATTCTTTTAATTATGGTATTTGCGATGTCTTCAGTATTCGCACAGTTCAATAATCCAGCAATTACTCACATGCTGTTGTTTCCTAAAAAGCACCACACAGAGAAAAAGACCGATACTGTCAAGGTAGATACTGTCAAGACACCAATTACGATTGACAGCAACTATACTGTTACATTTGATAGTACTTTTGGATATACTCCGAAAGACTCCCTTGAACAGGCATTAATTTATCAATGGAACAAGTATGGCTTCATTATGACTCCACAGGACAGAGCTTTGGGAGTTGAAATAATGCGTGAACTTAATCATATTGATAATAAGTTAAAGAAGTTAGATACTCTTCAACTGGATATGAATAAGATTAAGAAGATGCTTCACATTTCAAATGACAGTATTTAATGCTTACATTTCGTGAAAATATGGAGCTGGCCTGGGGCAAGGGTACTTGGACTACTCTTGATTGGGTTTGGAAAACTCAACAAACACAGGATTATTTCATTGATATTAGGACCAGACTATATTTAAAAACATCAGAAAGAACGAAAGATGATTGGGTTACAGCACTTGATTGCTATGACCCATTTATTGACAGCTGGGATTATGCGATTAGAAAACTTTTAATCCTTATGGGTTATAACCATTGGAACCAGTATTATTTTTCTAATATGCCTTTTGAACAGTTGATGGGATTAGTGGATAGAACTCTTAAAATGTACGCTGTTGAACTTAACAAAATGAACTTAGAAAAGGATTTTGAAGATGGGAATAGTTAATAATGTTTACCCATATAAAATCGTTAAGAATCAGTTCCAAGATTTTGACTGGGTTTATGATACAGCTGAAACTGATTATTATTTTACCACCTTGGTTAATAGAATGGTAGATAATATAATTACAGTAGAAGATGAAGCATTTTTAAGTAGTTTACTTAGTAAGAAAAAATATAAATTTTATCGTTTGATTTGTGATGAACCAATGAGTACTCTTGAATGTATGCTTGTGTTGCGTAAGATTGGGTATGCACATTGGAACCAGTATTATTTTGACAATATGGAATTGGATAAACTTACGGGTTTAGTCAAGAAAGCAATTAAAGAATTAGCTGTTGAAGAAAAGTTACAACAAATGAACGAAGATTTCGCTGAAACGAAAATTATAGAAACACCATTGACAACTCCAAATTATGTTACTATATTAGAATGAAACGAAAAACAAATAGGAAATTATGAAGAAAATTGATTTAAATTTGACTACAGCCTTTACTCTTCGTAAGAGAATTAAGGAAATTTCAAACCGTTTGCACCGTGAACTTGCTATGGTGCGATATATGGATGAACCTGAAAGCAAGCAGGACCAGTTGGACCTTCTTACTTATGGTGATGTTGAAAAGCAGTTGGTTGCTTTGAATAAGTATTTGAACGCTGTTGAAAGCTTGTCTGACAAGATTGACGCTGAAAATGCAAAGGGTAAGTCTGTTTTGAACAAGCTAAATCGCATTAACACTGAACTTCAGATTGCTAGTGTGGTTTCCAATGGCTTGAATGGAATTAAGCAGACCCAAAAGTCTCGTAACCCAGTCACTGGTGTATGGGAAGTAAATAAGTTGGAGCCAGTGACAAATTATGACATTGACAAGCACATTGAACGCCTCAAGCAGGAGAAGGTTCGTGCTGAAGATGAATTGGCAAAGATTAATGCTTCCACCAATTTCAAGTACGAAGTTGACGAAGAAATTTATAACACCATTTATGGTGAATAAGATTTAAGACCGAGTTATTAATTGTTGTTTGTGGATGCTTTACATAAACAGTTGTCTTACCAGACAAAGGATGTTTTCCTTTCTATAAATCTTATCAAATCAAATGCTGTCAAACGCCCGAGTAACCGTTCTGTTTCATTAGCATTGTTGGAGAAAGACGATAACTTGTTTAAAGCTCTAAAATTCTAAGATTGTAAAATTTACCACTTTCTTAATTTGAGTTCGGTTTGCACAATTAATGACACTTATTAAAAATGGATAAACTGTTGTTGGATGGAGTAATCTTCAAGTCCATTTGAAAAAGGTCTTTTTGATTTTAACTTAAAACAGGAGAAACATAATGATTGTTAAAGCTAATGTAGTTGATAGAAAGACTGGCGAACGCAAGGACGAATATTTCCTTGTTCGTTTTGACCACTCACAGGTAGATAAGGTAAAGCAGGCAAAGGGTATTCCACAGCGCCGTTCTGGTATCTGCTCAATTTATTATTTGGCAGACGCCGCAACTTGGACTGATGCTGTCGGTAAGAAGATTACAGGTGAATTTTTTGCTTCTCGCATTTGCAAGGAAAAGCATAAGTTCTTCGTTGTAGATCAGAAGATTGTCTGTCACGAAAACGATAATTATTGCAAGGCTTATTCTCGCTTGGTAACTATGCAGATGGCTTTGAATTGGATTATCAAGAACCAAGACACTGAAGACTTCTTGAAGACGCTTCCATTTAAGTTTGATAACGAAACTTTTAAGTCATTCGTTACTACTTTGAATGAACAGCATCCTCACGGCAAGGAACAGGCAATGGCTTTGATTAAGAACCACGATTATCGTGTTACACAGCGTGCTGCTACTGATGGTGAAGGTGATGATGAAAAGATCCATCTTACTCTTGATGTGGCAACAATCAAGACCTTCCTTACGCTTGCTCAGAAACTGATTGGCAACAAGAGTGAAGAATAATTGGATACTTTTTGTTTGATTCATTGAATGTCTGGGTATTGACAAAATACCCAGCATTTTTTATATTGTTATGAAACGAAGCACATTTGAAAAATATGTTGAAGAGTTTTGTGAAGATTTGGCATTGAAACCGAAAACTTGTTATCATCGTTGCAGACATGCTTGTGTGTTAACTTATAACAATGCGATTATTTCATCGGGAGTAAATGTAAACTTAAAAAATGATTTCACGAAACAGTACAACGATTTGAAGGCTTTACACGCTGAACCACTTGCAATTATGCGAGCCATTAAGCACCACCATAGGATAATTCACAAATGCGAGTTATGGGTATGCAGAAACAACCAGAATACAAAGGAGAGCAGGCCTTGCCCGATGTGTATGCGAATTATCAAACAGTGGGGAATTAAAAAGATACACTATACTACTGACAAAGGAACGTGGGTAGAAGAAAACATAGAGGACTAATATGGCACAAGACGCAGAAAAACTTAAACTCAGAGAACATCTTAAATCCTTAGGTGTTAAAAATGGTTACTGGACTGGTTCAGATGGTGAACGATATAAAGTTTGTCACCAAGGTATGTTTTACATTCATACCATTACAGTTACCAGAATACCCGATGTTTATGAAGCTGATACACCTTGGGATTATAAAGGTTCAGATTTTGATTGGCTTAAAGAAAATGGAAAAGATGTTGGTGGTTCGTCCCGTCAAGTTTGTTATGAACGAATGAAAGACTGTGAAGGCCGAAATACCTATTATGTAGATTATAAAACACCAGAAGAATTTGATATTCTGTTTAATCAATTTTTGTTGGGTTATAAGGAATATCAAGCATTGGTTAAAAAGACCGCTATTGAAGACGACTTCGCATGATTGATAAAGATTATGTACCGAATGTAGATGCAGATGCCAGAGAATATTTTAATAAGTCT
>Ga0265299_10006195_pt1 | contig 10947 bp, 11 predicted proteins | sample AusTroGonzalo_MG_4_FD_193485 | JGI IMG/M metagenome (GOLD analysis project Ga0265299, IMG submission 193485) | Bovine rumen microbial communities from tropical cattle in Woodstock, Queensland, Australia - Gonzalo_02 | ecosystem: Host-associated > Mammals > Digestive system > Stomach > Rumen ...
CACCCGGAAGGCCAGCCACACTACGGCCCATTGCAGGGCGATGAGTATCAGCCCCGAAAGCACGGCGATCCGCAGCGCCCGCTGCAGGATGCCCGCGATTTCTCCGCCGCCCGCGTAGGGATTGTCCGGCGAAGGATGGATTCTGGCGCTGCGCCACCTTCCGTACGCCTGTGCGGCCAACCCCGCGGTGCCGGCCCGCAGGAAAGAGAAGTTCCAGTACAGGAGGTCGAAGAGCATGGTGCCCACGGCGATGCCGCTGATGAGGGTGGCCGCAGAAGCACCGCCCAGGGCCAGGCCGCCTCCGCCGCCCGCGCCGATGTGCCCGGCGACGGCCAGGTCCACCATCCCCACCAGGGGAACGGTGATATTGGCCAGGATACTGGGCCCGGCCAGGCGCAATATGTCTTTGCTCAGGCTCAATTACCGGAACTTTTTGTCTTCTTCCAGCATCCCCAGGTAGGAGGCGTAGCGCTCCGCGGAAATCTCCCCGGCCTCCACGGCGGCCTTCACGGCGCAGCCGGGCTCGTGCGTATGGGTGCAGGGCGTGAAGCGACAGCCTTCCGCCGCGCGGAGCATTTCCGGGAAATAACGGGCGATTTCCTCCTTCTCCAAATCCACCAGACCAAATCCCCTAAGGCCCGGGGAATCAATTACATATCCTCCCGTTGCCAGGGGGTACATCTCATATAGGGAGGTGGTGTGCTTGCCTTGCAGATGGACGGCGGAGATGGTCCCGATCTTGGGGTCCAGCCCGGGGTCCAGCGCCTTGATCAAGGACGATTTCCCCACGCCGGACTCTCCGGAGAAAAGGTTGATCCGCCCGCGGCACGCCTCCCGGATGGCGTCGATGCCCTCCCCGGTACGGACGGAGGTCTCCACCACCGGATACCCGGCCCCTTCGTAGATGGCCCGGAAGGCCTCGATCTGCTCCTGCGCTTCCTCCCGGTACAGGTCCGTCTTGGAAAGGACGATGGTCACCGGAATCCCATAAACCTCGCATGTGACCAGGATCCGGTCCAGGAAAGGGAGTTTCACCTCCGGGAAGTACAGCGAGACGATGAGGTAGGCCATGTCCACGTTGGCGGCGATGATGTGCGCTTGCCGGGAAAGGTTGGTGGAGCGGCGGATGACGTAGTTCTTGCGGGGGAGGATTTCCGTGATGAGGGCGGGGGAGACGGAGGCGTCGAAGCGAACCCGGTCGCCCACGGCCACAGGGTTGGTGATCTCGCTGGCCTTCAGCCGGATTTTCCCCCGAAGGACAGCGGGAAACACTTCCCAGTCAGGGAGTTGCGACAGCAGATAGTGGCTGCCGGCATTCTTGACTACGGTGGCTTCTCCAGATGACATAAACTGATACTCCGACTACAAAGATAAGGTTTTTCCCGCGAATCCTTTTCCATTCGTCGTCTTTATTCGCCGTTTCGGCGTAAAAAGCGGAAGGACTTCTTAAATTAGTTTGGGAAATCCTCCATAATTAAGTAAATTTGTGTATTAATAAAACTAAAACTATGTCCATACACATCCAGTTACAATACCTTACCGAATGGGGGGAGACGATGCAGCTCCGCATTGGCAAGCGCCGCATCCCCATGGAGTATTCTTTTGGCGGTCTGTGGCAGATCATGCTCACCGGCCGCGACATCCACGACGGAGACAGCTACAGCTTTGAGGTTGTCAAGGACAGCGTGGTGGTGAAGCGGGAGTGGCGCGGCCATCATTTCCTGGCCCCCGCCTCCCACAAGGACATCATCATCCGCACCCGCTGGAGCGCCCGTCCCGCCAATTCGGCTTTTTATTCATCGGCTTTCAGCGACGTGGTCTTCCGCCGCCCGGACGGCGCCTCGTTCCGCCACCCGCGGGAGGAAGGCCCCTTCAAGGGCAACGTCTGCTTCCGTGTGGCCGTCCCGGAGGTCCGCTCGGACCAGTCCGTGGGCATCGTCGGCAGCGGCAAGCTGCTGGGCGACTGGAAGAAAGTGACCCTCCTGTCAGACAGCCATTTCCCCTGGTGGGGGATCGGCCTGGAGGTCACGGAACCGATGGAATACAAGTTCGTGATCGTGGACACCAAGAGCCGCGAGATCCGTCTGTGGGAGGAGGGCCCCAACCACTTCTTCGCAGAGGTGCCCCCGGCACACACCCAGCTCTTCTTCGCCGATCTTGAACCCAAGTTCCCCACAGAGCCCTGGCGCGGCGCAGGCGTGGCCGTCCCGGTGTTCTCCCTCCGCTCGGAGGAGAGTTTTGGCGTGGGCGAATTCAACGACATCAAGCACCTGGTGGACTGGGCCGTGAAAACCGGCCAGAACATCATCCAGCTGCTCCCCATCAATGATACCACCATGTCCCGCACCTGGCAGGACTCCTATCCGTACAATGCGGTGAGCTCCTTCGCCCTGCACCCGCAGTTTGTGCACCTGCCCGCCGCCGGCGTGCGCCAGGATGCCAAATACAAGGCCCTCAAGGCGGAGCTGGAGGCCCTGCCGCAGGTGGACTATGAGAAAGTGAACGCCGCCAAGGATCAGTACCTCCGCAAGGTGTACGCCTCCCGCGGTGAGAAGGTCATGGCCTCCCCGGAGTACCAGGCCTTTGTGAAGGAAAACGCCGAATGGCTCATTCCCTATGCCGTTTTCCAGGTCCTCAGGGACCAGTTCGGCACCCCGGACTTCAGCACCTGGGGCAAGTGGGCCACCTATAGCAGCCGCCGGGTGGATGCCTTCGCGGCGGAGCATGCCTCGGAGGTCCATTTCTACTGCTATGTCCAGTTCCTGCTGGACGCCCAGCTGAAGGATGCCGTGGCCTATGCCCACGTCCATGGCGTGGCGCTCAAGGGCGACCTCCCCATCGGCGTGAGCCGCACCAGCGTGGATGCCTGGCAGCATCCGCAGCTGTCCCACCTGGACAGCCAGGCCGGCGCACCGCCGGATGCTTTCTCCGCCGATGGCCAGAACTGGGGCTTCCCCACCTACAACTGGGAGACCATGGCCCAGGACGGCTTCGCCTGGTGGAAGGGCCGCATGCGCAAGATGGCCCAGTACTTCGACGCCTTCCGCATCGACCACATCCTGGGCTTCTTCCGCATCTGGGAGATCCCGTCGCAGTACAAGAGCGGCCTTATGGGCCACTTCAGCCCCGCCCTCCCGTATCCGGAGGACCAGATCCGCTCCTGGGGCTTCGACCCCCACCAGGGCGGCGGCACGGACGTCCTCTTCATCGAGGATCCCCGGCAGAAAGGCTACTGGCATCCCCGCATCGCCGCCAAGGAGACGGCGCTGTATGCCTCCCTGCCTCAGTGGCAGCAGAAGAAGTTCGACCAGATCCATGAGGATTTCTTCTGGCGCCGGCACAACGCTTTCTGGAAGGACAGCGCCATGAGCAAGCTGCCCGCCCTGCTCCGCTCCATGGGCATGCTCTGCTGCGGAGAGGACCTGGGTATGATCCCTTCCTGCGTGCCGGAGGTGATGGACGAACTCAATATCCTCAGCCTGGAGATCCAGCGGATGCCCAAGGATCCGGCCGATACCTTCGCCAACCCCGCCCGGTACCCGTACTGGTGCGTGTGCGCCACCGGTACCCACGACACCTCGCCCCTGCGGGCCTGGTGGGAGGAGGACCGCGCCCTCACCCAGCGCTTCTACAACCAGATGCTGGGCTGCGAGGGAGACGCCCCTTACTTCTGCGAGCCTTGGGTGGCCGACCTGGTGCTGGCCCAGCACATGAAGTCGCCGGCGATGCTGGCCATCCTGCCCCTGCAGGACTGGCTGGCCACGGACGGAGAGGTCCGCTATCAGGGTAATCCGGCCGACGAACGCATCAACGTGCCGGCCATCCCGCGCTACTATTGGCGCTACCGGATGCACTGCACGCTGGAGAGCCTGACGGCCAACGAACACCTGAGCCGGCACCTCCACGCGCTGGTGTCCGCGTCGGGCCGTAACCGTTAACAGATGGAAAAAAACGATTGGAAACAGCGGCTGGGCGTGGTTTATTCCACCAACCCGGATTTTCAATACCAGACGCAGGAGTTCCGGGAGGAAGAAACCCTTCCCCCGGGGCGCCAGCGTTTGATTGTGGGCATCGACCGGCGCAACCGGGGCGGCAAGCAGGTCACGCTGGTGAGCGGCTTCGTGGGCAGCGCCGATGACCTCAAGGAACTGGGCCGTACCCTGAAGACGCGCTGCGGCGTGGGAGGTTCGGCCAAGGATGGGGAAATCACCGTCCAGGGCGATCTCCGGGACAAGGTGGTGGCCATCCTTAAGGAACTGGGTTACAACGCCAAACGAGGGAACTGATGGCCGTCGTAGATTCGCTGTTCCAGGCTGGCCGGCTGCTGTTGCCGGAAGTTCCGTCACCGGAGACGACGCTTCCGGTGGAGACCTATCCGCTGGCGGCAACGCTGCTGATGGGCCTCTGCGTGGTGCTTCTCATCATGCTGGCCCGGCCTTTCCTGGACCTGCTGCCTTCGCTGGCGGACAGCCTGTTCCGCGCCCGGGGCAGTACGGCGCTGGAAAACAGCGTGCGGCAGAGCCGGGACCGCAGCCTCATCGCCATGGCGCTGCTGGTGCCGATGGCCCTGCTCACCTGGCGATACCGGCTTTACGACCCCGCTTTTGTGCGGGACCTGGGCCCCGGCGTCCGGCTGGGGGCTATCGCGGCGGTCCTGGCCGCGTATCTGCTGCTGCGCCTGCTCATGTACCTGTGGCTGAAACCCCGCAGGCGCTTCGATTTCTACCGCCTGTCCCACCGTACCGGCTATACGTATTATATCCTCCTGATGCTGCTGATGTTGGTCACGGCGGCAGTCCTGGCCATTTTCGGGGCCAATGATTTCATCGTGAGGACTTTCCTCTATGTGGAAATGGCACTGGTCTATCTGGTGTTTTTGGTAAGAAGAGGACAAATTTTATCCTTGTTTTGCTCTCATTTGCTTTCTTTTTTGTACCTTTGCGCGCTTGAATTAATCCCCACCGTCCTGTTGGTAGTATCGGCGGTAGTTATGTAGTGTAGAAGAGTATACAGAAAATGAGCATCAAGAATATCCTGGTGTCCCAGAATGCACCCCGCGTTCTTACACAGTATCAAACTGTTACGGAAAAATATGGCGTAGAGTTTCACTTCTGTCCTTTCTTTAAGGTAGAGCCTCTTACCTCCCGTGAGTTCCGCGCGCAGCGCCTCAACCTCCTGGATTACACGGCCATCGTCTTTTCTTCCCGTCATGCCATCGACGCGTTTTTCTCCCTGGCGGAGGAACTGCGTTACAAGATTCCGGAGACCATGAAGTATTTCTGCACCACGGAAGCCGTGGCCATGTACCTGCAGAAGCACATCGTCTATCGCAAGCGGAAGATTTTCTACGGCACCGGTACGCCGGAGAGTGTCGTGACCCTCATCGGCCCCAAGCACAAGGGGGAGAAGTTCCTCATCACCATGTCGGATTCTTCCTCGGCGGAGGCCCTCACCTCCCTGTTCGATGCCCATCACCTCACCTACACCACGGGCATCTTCGTCAAGTCCGTCAGCCAGGACCTCAAGGACCTGGATCTCAAGGCTTATGACATGATCGTCTTCTACAACCCGGCGGATGTGAAGTCCCTCCAGGAGAACTTCCCGGACTTCCAGCAGGGCGACATCAAGATGGTCTCCTACGGCCGTTCCATCGTGAAGGCCATGGAGGAGGCCGGCCTCAGGATTGACGTGAAGGCTCCCTCTCCGGAAGCCCCTTCCGTGGCCCGGGCCATCGAACTGTATCTGGAAAGCCTCCAATAGCATGTCCGACGCGTCCTTCCGCAAGTCCGAACGGCTCTGCGGCCAGACGGCCGTGGCCCGCTTGTTCGAACGCGGAAAGGGGGTGACGGCCGGCTGCCTGCGCAGCAAATGGCTCGCGCGGGAGGACGACGGCCCCGCCCGCATCGTGATTACGGTTCCCAAGCGTCACTTCAAGCGCGCCGTCAAGCGCAACCTCCTCAAACGCCGCATGCGGGAGAGCTATCGCCTCCAAAAGGCCCTCCTGGGCCCCGGCGTGGACGTCCTCTTCATCTACACCGCCACAGAGGTGCTTCCCTATGAGGTAATCTTTGCCGATATGACCGCCGTGCTGACAACCCTTGCGGCCCGTCGAATGGAAAGTGCCAAGGATGAGTGATTTACGAAAAACGCTTAAGGCCATTCTGATCTTTCCGGCGGTGGTGCTGATCAAGTTCTACCAGGTTTGCATCAGCCCTTTCACGCCGCCTTCCTGCCGGTTCACACCCACTTGCTCCCAGTACGCGCTGGAGGCCTTCCGCAAGCACGGTCCCTTCAAAGGCCTGTACCTCACGGTGCGCCGCCTCCTCCGCTGCCACCCCTGGGGCGGAAGCGGCTATGATCCGGTACCTTAACGCATAATGGAAGAAGGGAGGCTGTTCCTGAATCTGTGCCACCCTCGGCAACATAAGAGGGAGGGGCCCTTCAGGGAGGGGTCGCGAAGCGACGATTCAGGAACAGCCTCCCTTCTTCATAACCAACACCGCTTATGCCGAAGAAAGAGAGAATACAGCAGATGTTCGATGCGATTGCGCCATCTTATGACCGGCTCAATCACGTGATGTCCCTGAATGTGGACAAGGTCTGGCGCAAGCATGCGCTGAATGAGATTGTGGACGGCACGCCGCAGCAGATCCTGGACGTTGCGTGCGGGACGGGGGACAGCACCATCTCCATGGCCGCTGCGGCCGCTCCCGGTTCCCGGGTGACGGGGGTTGACATCTCGGAGGGGATGATGGCCCTGGTCATGGAAAAGGCCCGGAAAGCCGGGGTGGCGGAGCGGATTGCGCTGCAAGTGGCCGACGGCGAGAACCTGCCCTATCCCGATGGCAGTTTCCACCGGACAGCCTGCGCCTTCGGCATCCGGAACTTCGAGCATAAAGATCTGGGCCTGAAGGAATTCTACCGGGTGTTGACCCCCGGTGGGAAGGCCGTGATCCTGGAGCTTTCCGTGCCGCAGAACCGTTTGTTGCGCGGCTGCTACGACCTGTATTTCCTGCATCTGCTGCCGTGGATCGGCGGCAAGGTCTCCGGCAACAAGGCCGCCTACCAGTACCTGCCCGCCTCCGTCCACGCCTTTCCGGCACCGGCCGCTTTCTGTGCCATGATGGAGGCCGCCGGCTTCCGCAACGTACGCTGCAAGACCCTCACCCTGGGACTCTGCCGGGTGTTTGTGGGAGAAAAATGAGGAAATCTCAGGGTTTTTTACTAAATTTGACAGATTGGAAAAAACCAAACCTATGATGACTAACGAAGAATACTTCCATTCGATGCTCCCCAAGGAGGAGTTTGAACGGATTCCTTACCTGCCCACCATGGGGCAGTTCGTGAATTGGTTCACCCGGGAGTACGCCGACATGCCGGCCCTCTCGGACACCGTGAACACCTTTACCTATGCCCAGCTGGGCCAGCGCGTGGCCCGTCGTCGCGCCTTCATCGAAGGCCTCGGCCTTCCCAAGGGCGCCCATATCGCCATCTTCGACCGCAACAGCCAGGATGCCATCGAACTGTTCCTGGCCGTCACCAGCGCCGGTTATGTGGCCATGAACTTCCCGGCCTCCCTGCCGGAGATGGCCGTGATCGGTTCCTGCATGAAGTTCGACATCGCCGCCATCTTCGTGCGGGAGGAGTTCATGCCCCTCACCGCCAAGCTGCAGGGCGTGAAGGTGCTGCCCGCCGCCAGCATCGCTGAGACCGAGGCTCCCGCGGCCGACATCGACCCGGACAGCCCCGCCGCCATCTTCTTCACCGGCGGCACCACGGGCCAGCCCAAGGGCGCCGTCCTCAGCCACCGCGCCCTCATGCGCGGCAACTACAACGCCATCTTCAAGCCCGGCAAGGTCATCGGCCAGCACCGCTACATCGCCATCCTGCCGCTGAGCCACGTGTTCGGCCTCATTGCCGGCACCATGGGCTGCTTCTATACCGGCAACCTCCTCTTCACCTGCGAGGACATGAAGGCCACCATCGGCAAGTTCCCGATGCTCAAGCCCACCCTCCTGGTGATTGTCCCGGGCATCTGCGACATCCTGAGCGGCCTGGTGAAGATGTACGGTCCCCAGTTTCTGGGCGGCAACCTGCGCATGATCATCTCCGGCGCCGCCAACGTGCCGCCGCGCCTGGTGGACATCTTCACCAAACTGGGCGTGGAATTCTGCTTCGGCTACGGCCTCACGGAAACCGCCAACCTCACTTCCGCCAACGCTGATGCCGTCACGCATCCCACTTCCATCGGCCGCATCTATCCCGGCCAGGAAACCAAGGTGGTGGACGGCGAACTGTGGGTGAAGGGCGACAACGTCTTTTCCGGCTACTACAAGGATCCCGTGCGCACCGCCGAGGCCCTTACGGAGGACGGCTGGCTCCGCACCGGAGACCTGGTCCGCTTCGACGAGGAAGGCTACCTCTACATCACCGGCCGCATCAAGAACCTCATCATCCTTTCCAACGGCGAGAATGTGAGCCCGGAGAGCCTGGAAGAGCCCTTCTATGCCGATCCTTGCGTCCGTGACGCCATGGTGAAGGAGGACGAACTGAACGGAAGCCAGGTGATCGCCGTGGAGATCCTGCCCTTCATGCCGGCCTTCGACGGCAAGCCCTGGGAAGCGGTGGAAGCCTATATGAACGCCCTGGTGGCCAAGATCAACGCCACCCTGCCCAGCACCCATCAGATCCGGAAAGTGACTGTGCGCACGGAAGACTTCAAGCGCACCGGCAGCATGAAAGTCGCACGCGTATGACAAAGGAGCAAGTTCTGGACGGCCTCAAGGAAGTGATTGCCGTCATCCGGCCCAACACGGACCTTACCCATGTAACGTATGAAACGGAGCTCGTGCGCGAACTGGGCATCGACTCCCTGACGATGATGCTCCTGGCGCTGGCGACGGAAGAAAAGTTCGGTATGAGATTCCCCGACGGACAGGCGCTGCCCGTCACCGTCGGGGAAGTCTGCGATACCGTGCTGAACGCCCGGGCTTAGCCTAGATCTCTTTCACGTAAGAACGGCGACGCTGGTAAGGCTGGGGCTCGAAATCCCCGAACAAGGTTTGTACCTTGGTATTGTCTTCCAGCTGAGGATTCATTAACAAGCGGTTGATTCCCAACCGCTTGTAATTTTCATACAGGTGCTTGATCATCAGGAGGGACGCTCCCTTGGCCTGGTATTCGGGCAGGACGCCGATGAGGAGGCCTTCGGCGATGTGGTTCTTGCGGGCATTCAGCTCCGGGAGGATATGGATCCAGCCGAAGGGGAAGATGCGCCCCTTGGCTTTGCGGACGCCCTTGCTGATATGGGGGCAGGTGACGGTGAAGGCCACCAGCTCGTCTTTCTCATTCACCACAAAAGCGACCAGGTCCTTGTCCAGGACGGGCACGTACTGCCGGACATACCCGTCGATCTGCTGTTCGGAGAGTTTGGTATATTCGTACAGCGGGGCAAAGGCGTCGTTGAGCACGTGGAACATCTCGCGGCCCCGCCTGGCCATCTGTTTGAGCGTCTTCGCCTCATAGATGTGCAGGCCGTAGCGCTTTTCAACCAGGTCGATGTACTGGAACATGGGCGGCCTCTCTCCCGAGAAATCGATGTAGCGCTGCGTCCAGTCGGCATCTTTGGAAAAGCCCATCCGTTCCAGATATTCGGCGTAATAAGGATAATTGTAGATGACGGTGAAGGGGCTTTCCTTCTCGAAGCCTTCCACCAGGAGGCCTTCGCGGTCCATGTCGGTGAAGCCCAGGGGGCCCTTGATGCGGGTGGCGCCCCTTTCCACGCCCCAGGCGATGACGGTTTGGATGAGGGCCTGGGCTACTTCAAAGTCCTCGATGAAGTCGATCCAGCCGAAGCGGACGGTATGTTCCTGGAATTTATCGTCGGCTTTGTGGTTGACGATGGCGGCTACGCGGCCCACCACCTCCTTCCCGCGGTACGCCAGGAACAATTCCCGCTCACAGAAAGTCAGGGAAGGGTTTTTGGGCCCCAGGGTTTTGTATTCGTCATCTTCGAAGGCAGGCACCCAGTTGGCGCAATCCTTGTAAAGGTGGAGCGGGAAATGGATGAACTGCCGCAGCATGCGTTTCCCCTGCACGGGAACGATGGTCAAGTTGTGCATTGCATAGGTTTTAGTATGCAAAGATAAGCATTTTGGCCGATATGCTCCCTAAAGCGGTTTGCTGAAAAATATGTATATTTGCATTTCTATAGAGTATTGAAACATGGATCAGAAGAAATTCAACCTTTGGAACAGGATTGTGGGACTGGCGGTGCTGCTGGTGGCATCCGTGACCTACCTTTCCACCATAGAGCCCACGGCCTCGTTCTGGGATTGCGGCGAGTTCATCGCTTCATCATATAAGCTGGAGGTGGGCCACCCGCCGGGAAACCCTGTGTTCCAGTTGTTTGCACGTTTCTTCACCATTCCCTTCGACGCTGCGCATGCCGCCGTGGCCGTCAACGCCATGAACGCCCTGCTGAGCGCGCTCACCATCTTCCTGCTGTATTTCACCATCGTCTTCTTCGCCAAGAGGATCACCAAGAATCCGGTGGCGGTGCTGGGCGCCGGTGCGGTGGGTGCCCTGGCCTATTGCTTCAGCGACACCTTCTGGTTCAGCGCCGTGGAGGGCGAGGTCTATGCCATGTCATCCCTGTTCACGGCCCTGGTTTTCTGGGCCATGTGCCGCTGGTATGAGACCGCGGACCAGCCGCGGGCCAACCGTTGGATCGTCCTGATCACCTTCCTGATGGGGCTCAGCATCGGCGTGCACCTGCTGAACCTCCTCACCATCCCGGCCTTCGTGTTCATGTACTATTATCGGATGAACGAGGACAAGAAACTGCCTTTCAAGAAACTGGCCCTCATCTTCGGCATCGGCGTGGTGATCGAGTTCCTGCTGGTGTACCTGTTCATTCCGTACCTGCCCAAGCTGGCCGCCTTCTTC
>Ga0265299_10006197_pt1 | contig 10944 bp, 10 predicted proteins | sample AusTroGonzalo_MG_4_FD_193485 | JGI IMG/M metagenome (GOLD analysis project Ga0265299, IMG submission 193485) | Bovine rumen microbial communities from tropical cattle in Woodstock, Queensland, Australia - Gonzalo_02 | ecosystem: Host-associated > Mammals > Digestive system > Stomach > Rumen ...
CAACCCCTCCGCTAACGACGATTTCGCAGCCCGTGAGAAAACTCGCGGCGACAGCGTTCAAAACGCTACTCGCGCGCATGCGCTATCCGAACAACGACCCGCGCGAAATCCTCCTCGACGCGCCGCTCATCGTCCGACGCTCAACGTCTGAGCTGATGCCATAAACCGCCGCAGCGCTGCGAAGTTGGCGGTGGAGCGAAGGTCCTTATTCCACCTCGCGGGTGAGCTTGAGCGGGAAGTCGGTCGTGACGCGGTCGGCGCCAACTGCTGCGCACTTGTCCCATGTCTCCTTGTCCTGGCACATCCACAGGCGAACCGTCAGCCCCGCCTTGTGAGCCCTCTCCACCATCTCCTTGGTCGTGCCAACGCGCGGCGCGACGCTGCAACAGCCAAGCTCCTTCGCCTTGGCAATATGCGCATCCTCAAGCGGCTTGCCAACGATAAGCCCGAGCGGCGCGTCAGGATCGACCTTGCGCATCATCGCAAGCGTCTTGTCGTTGAAACAGGTGAACGCGTAAGTCCCCGGCTTCATGAGCACCTTGGCCATCGCGCTCACCTTGCGGCAATAGTCTTCAAGAACATATGGCGTGTAGAAGTCGCTCGGGCCCGCCTTCATCTCGATCTCCATGAAGATGTCCTCTCGCCCGCGCATCGCCATCAGCACTTCGGAGAGCGTCGGCACCTGCTCGGACGACTTTTTCAGGCGAAGCTTGCTGAGCTCCTTGAATGTCATGTCCTCCACAGCTCCATTGCCGTCGGTCGTACGCGCCACGTCGGCATCGTGCATGATGACGAGGGTGCAGTCCTTTGTAAAGCGGACGTCGAGCTCAAAGCCCTTTATGCCGCGCGAGAGGCACATCTCGAAACCGCCAAGCGCATTGTCGTCGTATTCGGCGTTCCCTCCGCGATGCGCCTGGACGAGCGGACCTAAGCCGGTCTTAAGCTTGGCGTTCGCCGGATACCTTGGGCTTGCGCATCCAGCTGCGAGCGCGGCGGCCATGAGCACGCCGAAAACAAGTCTAACCGTTGCAGTCTTCATAACACCTCCTATGAAAGAAAATCGTTGAGCGTCATTAGCGATGGAATCCGCTCAAACGGATACTTCACACCGAACGCGCGTTCGACCTCCATCACGAGACGAAGATGGTTAACGCTGTCCCATCCGGGGATCGACTCGTAGGCGGTCGCGCCGTCTATAGACGCGCGGTCAACGCCGAAGATGCGCGCGGCAAGAGCGAAGAACTCCTCGCACCGCGTCGGATCTGAAAACACCTCTGACGGATTCATGACTTCTTGATCCCGTAGGCGCCAACTGCAAGAGTGCCGACGAGCGAGATGATCCCAAGCGCAAGGGTGATCGGCTGCGGACTTGGCAGCTCCGGCTTGGGCTCGTCCTTCTGCTTCTTCTTTGGAATCTCGACAAGCGCCGCACCCTGGTATGTGCCAAGGACGCGAGCGCGCATCTGGTTGAGTTGCGCGACGCCGCGCGGATCCTGCAACATGCGTCCGTCGACAAACTGCATGTCGGCGTCGGCGCGATGCGGTGCGCAGAAGAGACGGTTGTTGCTTACGAGATCGACGACGCCTATGAGCGCACAAACAGCGACAACGGCGACGGCGATACGCATGGCGACGACTGGAGCGAAGCGCTTGGCACATCTCTGCGACAAACTATAAAGCGAAGAAAGCCCGTATCCAGCAAGAACGCAGAGACAGAACTCCGTCAAATGATGCCACTTGACCGGCGCACGAAGGTAGTCGCCAAATGGCAGCGCATAGACAAGTCGGTAGACTGGCTCGCAGTAGCGACCCATTGAGAAGAAATAGAAGACAACCGCAGACAGCGTGAAAAAGACCATCGTCGACCGCCCAGGCTCGAGAGACTGGAACTTGCGTGACTTGAGTGCACTAAATCCAACAAGCACTAGCAACAAGGTCATCCACCCTACATAGAGCGAGTGCTGGCGGTAGTTGCCAGAGGCAGCGCCAAGCGGACGACCGAGACGCCCGACATACTGACGAATTCCATTGCCGCGCTTCTGCCCTATCGCGAGCGTAAACGGACAGCTCGTGTCGCCTTCGATGCTAGAGTGCCAGAACTCCTTTGTCGCTTCTGGTGGCATCGACCAGTTCGTAACGAATATCCACCGCTTCTCGGCGTCGTCCTTCGTAGCGTTTGCAGCAACGGTCTGCCCTTCCTCGATCTGCTTATCGCGTCCGGCGAGATCGTTCACGAACGCGCTTCTGAAACTCGCCGCGCCAATTGCGAGAAGTGCCGCGAGAGCAAGTAGGGCGCCCTTCGTCCATTTGACAATCGTCACGCGGCGCATGTCGCGCGACGTGCCGACAAGAACGACGCTCAACCTAAATACAAAGTAAACCCCCGAGAAAGCAGAGAAGAGCAGCCACAGGTCGGGCTGGCGCATCGAGCCCCATGCAAGGCACGCGCCGAGCAAAAGCCAGTGGCGCGGCTTGCCCTTCTCGAGCGCACGGTCGATGAGCCCGAACGCGAAGACGCCGTAGGTCATCCACTGGAACCAGCCGAGGTGTCCAGCGGAAAAGAGCGTGAACCAATAACCAGAGAAGGCAAGCAAAAGCCCCGCGCCGTAAGCCGCGACGCGGGGAAGACCTCTTCCGCGAAGAAAATACATCATTCCAAGCGCCGACATAAACGCGGCGAACGCATACTGGAACTCCGTCCAAAGATAAGGGCTACCTATCCAGTTAATCGCCTCGGCAGGCGCGAACTTTCCGTTCTCAAGCCAGCCGCGCAGCCATTCGCGGAACCAGCATGTGGGATAAGACGTAGCGCAGTCGGGCATGACCGGCGCCATCTCGGGGCTCCACGTCCCCCAGAAAACGAACCCCGCCAGCGCCGCGAACACTGCGGCGAAGGCGAGGAACCAGTAATGTTTCGGCCTAAGCCGCATTTACTTGATGAACATGATCGCGATGATCGCGAAGACCATCGTGAAAATGGCGACCGTCTCGACGATGCCGAGCGCGCCGAAGTAGTTAGTGAGGCCCTGCCCCGTCTCGCCCTGCGCGTCGCAAGCGGCGGCGGCGGCACGACCCTGGAAGAGCGCGGAAAGCCCAATGCCAAGCCCAGCGAAAATGCCGAGGATGATGCAGGGAACGCCGGCGCCGGCGATGTCGCGCTTCATGAACATGATGAACATGAGAATCATCCCGTACAGGGTCTGCGTGATAGGCGCACCAACGAGACCGAGTAGAATGAACGGCGCGGGCTTACCAGCCGCATAGCACTTCTTCCATGCCCCAACCGCGGCTGACGCGGCGAAACCTGTGCCGAACGCCGATCCCGCGGCGCTCATTCCCAAGCAGGCGACTGCGCCTGCGATGACCAATGCTGCTTCGTTCATTGTGTTTTCCCTTCTGTGTTGTTAAGTGGTTATATAGTTTGATGGTTAAGTGGAGGTTTTGCGGAACGGACTGAACGCATAGCCAGCCCAAGTCACGCCCTTGTGGTTAGAAAACTCGAGGGTGTTGAGTCGCACCGCGTGGACGAGAATCGAGAGCCCAGCCATGGCGAAGTTGAGCCCGTGGCCAATAAGGAGAACAAGGATCATGCCGATAGCGGTAACCGGTTTTAGCCAGACCATATCGGTGCAGTTAAAGATCGAAAGCGCCATGTCGTTGAAGTTCTCGGCGACCTTGACTGAGGCAAGCCCAACGGCGAAAAGGCGGACATACGAGATCACGTCGCCAAGCGCGCTCATGATGTTAAGAGGCAACATGCCGAGCTCTACGCCGCGAGTCTTCAGCTCGTCGCCCTTCAGCGTGAAGCCGAAGACGAGGACGAGGGAGACGCCGAACATCCAGAACGCCCATGTCGGAATGCCGGAGAATATTCCTACGATGGAGTTTGTGACAAGATACATAAAGAGGACGACTCCTGCCCAGCCAAACTGCGCGAGGCAGCGGCGGTCGTTGATGATAGTGATTCCAGTCCAGACTCGCGCGATCATCAAGTGGGAGACGCCGATCGTAAAGCAGAGAAGCATCATGTTCTTGTAGCTTGGATCTGCGAGCCACTTTACTGTCGGCCAGTCGGCGCACCACGGAATCCCCGCGCCAAACCACGTATTTGAGAGAAGCCCCCAAAGAACCGTCGCAGACGAAAAGACGGTAAGGAGAGTCAGCCAGCTCTTTGCGACAAGCGTACGCTGATTGCGCGTCTTGAACCACCCGAAGATCGTGAGCGCGAGAATCAAGGCGCCATAGCCGCCGTCGCCGACGAGCATCGCAAAGAAAATCGTGAAATAGCAGAAGAACGGAACCGACACGTCAGACTCCGTGTAGGCAGGCGCAATGCCAAGCCCCGAGAAGAGAGCCGTCACCGGACGGAAGAGCTTTGGCGGCTCGATTAGCGTTGGAGGAATCTCGCCGTCGGCGGGCTCGCGCAGAAGCGCTCCCCAGCCATTCTCTCGGACAGCGGACAAAAACGCGTCGCTGCGCGTGACGGGAATCCAGCCAGAGACGAACGCCAACTCGCCCTGTTCGCCGACAAGCTCCTTCGCCGACTCAAACGCAATCTTGTCGGCAAGAGCCGGATACTTCTTCAAAATTGCGTTCTCGTCGCTGCCCGCTATTTTCGCGATGTCAATGGTGATGCGGTTCTCAATGCGGTCGAGCTTCTCATGCATCTTGGAAAGGCGCATGGGCGGAAGCGTCTCCGGAAGCGGCACCACGTCGCGCAGGCCTTCAACGTCTTTCAACAGCCGATCTGCAAGTTCGGGATCAAAATCGCCGTAGGGCTCGTATGTGCGAATCGTCCGCTCGAGCTCGTCCTTGGCGCCCTTCAACGTCTCGCGATCGGCGTCGATGGCGAGGATTTCCGCCACTGAACGCTCGTGGATGTTTATGTCCTTCTCCTTGCCGCGCGACTTGAGGATGAGACGAACCGCCTTCTCGGCGTCTGCCGCAGCGCCCTTGGCCGCCGCCACTGTAGCGCCCTGCGCGGAGGAAAGATCGAGATGAACCGCGCCGAGGTCGCGAAGCTGCGTCAGCGTCTTCTCCTTTTCGGCGGCGAGACACACGAGATCGAGATGGAGCATCTTCACTATCATGCCGCCACCTCGCTTTCGGGAGCGCGCGACTTAGCGATCTTGCCGCGCGTGACGGCGGCTGTCTGCTCGTCGCCAAGCGCAATCTTGATGACGCGGATCGCCTCCTTGCACTGGGGAATCTTGACCTTCTCGAAAAGGTTTACACGCTGCGACGTCTGGCGAAGCTCCTCCATGACGAGCCGCCTCTGCTCCTCGTATACCTGGCGTTCGCACTGGAGTGAGAGTATCTGAGTAGTGACTTCGACCGCATCGTCCACCCACGCAGGAGTCGCCCAGGCGTCGATTTCGCGTACATCGGTGTCCACCGAGCTGAACGTTGGAATCTCGACGCCCGCGATATTTGCCTTACCGGTATTGATCTTCTTTACCTTGACGAGCCCTTCAAGCGACGACTCGTCCGTAGCAAAGAGGCCGACCCACTTGTTCAAGCCATCGCGGACGGCACGTTCCCTGGCGCTCACGGCCTCGGCCTTCGCAACTATTCCGGCAATCTCGCTCTGCAACTGCTGCTTCTTGAGCTGAAGCATCGGCAGAAAGCGCTGGAAACGCTTGAGCGCGTCCGTCTGCGCCTTGAGTTCCGTTTTCGTTAACTTGACCTTGGCCATTTGGTGGTATTATATCAAAAATAACGGCGGCAAACCGTCTTCAGAAAAACAAATCGCGCTCGCCGCGGCAGGTGGCCTCGTACTGCTTCATCACGGACGGGTAGAACTTCGGCACCCACTCCTTGATTCCAGCAAGCTCCTTCTCGATGAGCTCGTCGCCAATCTTGCGCGTCTCGTCAGAGGCGAAGTCGTCAAGCCACTCGCGGAAAGTGAGCACAGCGTTGATCTTGCAGAACTTACCTTCGCGCCCTGTCTTGAGTGCGTCCATGATGCAACCGCCCGTCCTGCCGCAGCGATAGCCCGCCGTGCAGAAGCTCGTGATCGTGCCACGCGAGGCGAGGTAGCGAACCATTTCGTCGAGGGAGCGCGTGTCGCCGAGCATGAACTGCTGGCGGTCCTTCTCCTGGTGCGCCTCGTTTTCGAAATCGCTGTAGCCCTTGATAGCGATGTTGCTAGAGCAGTCGAGCTGCGTCATGCCGTAGCCGAGGACGCGGTTGCGGCTTTCGGGGCTTTCGCGAGCGGTGATGATGATTCCGGTGTAAGGAACGGAAAGGCGCGCGAGGACGATGATCTTCGCAAAAGTGTCGTCGTCGATCAGCCACGGGCTCTCCTCAGGAACCCTCGTGCCGCTCGCGGGCTCGAGACGCGGGAACGAGAGCGTATGAGGGCCGATGTTGAACCAGCGCTCGAGATCGCGCGCGTGCATGACGGTCGCGAGAAGCTCGTAGCGCCAGTCGCAGAGACCGTAGAGGACGCCAAGCCCGACGTCGTCGACTCCCGCCTCCATGCAGCGATGGAAGCACGTCGTGCGCCAGTCGTAGTTGCCCTTCACGCTCCACGCCGGGTGCATTGACTCGTAGAGCTTCCTGTTATAAGTCTCCTGGAAGACCTGGAACGTGCCGATGCCGACAGACTTGAGAACGCGCAAGTCCTCGACGGGGAGCGGCGCGGCATTGACGTTGACGCGACGGATGCCGACGGGCGCGCCGGTCTTCGGCGCTTTGACCTGGCGGTTGTAGCACGTCTCGATCGTCTCGGCGATATATTCAGTCGAAGTCGTAGGATGCTCGCCGTAGACAGCGATGAGCCGCTTGTGGCCGATGCGCCCCGCGAGGACGTCGATCTCCTCCTTGAGCTCGTCCATCGTGAGGACGCGGCGCTTCTGTTCGGCGTTGCCCTCGCGGAAGCCGCAGTAGCGGCAGCCGTTCACGCAGGCGTTGGCGACGTAGAGCGGCGCGAAGACGACGATGCGGTTGTCGTAGACTTTCTTCTTTATGCGGTCGGCAGCTGCGCTCATCTCAGCGAAGAGCTGCGGGTCGTGGACGGCGGACATGAGCACCGCCGTCTCTTCGGGGAGCAGAGTCTCGCAAGTCGACTCGCTCTTCGCGATTATTTCCCTGACGCGCACTGGGTCTGCGGGCTTCTCGGCGATGTCCGAGATGCAGCGGCAGATTTGCGCGTCGTCGATGAAATGCCTGCCGCCGGGGAGATACTTGTCGATCTCTTCCTGCACAACGAAGTTACGCGTGTAGTCTGCCGCGTCCTTGAACTTTCTTATCTTTGAAACGTCCGCCATTTTCTGAAATTTTCCTCCAACGCCCTGTTCGGCGCGTTGAATGTGTATTATACCATAATTCGGACGAGTCGGCTCTGCCTTCGTTCGCCGCAAAGTCACCAAGCGAAGTGCTCATCTTAATATATTTTTGGTATAATATTGCCAATGAAGAAAATAGCAGTTTTGATGGGTGGGACTTCGAGCGAGCGCGAGGTTTCGCTACAGAGCGGACGGAATGTCGCAGAAGCGCTCGCGAGCCTCGGGAAATACGAAGTCGTCCCCGTCGTTCTCGATGCCGACAACCTCGATGCAATGCCAAAAGACGTTGACGCCGCCTATATCGCCTTGCACGGCGGCTGGGGCGAAAACGGAGGCGTCCAGCTCGCTCTCGACAAGATCGGCATTCCCTACACCGGCCCCGGCGCCGCGGCTTCACAGATTGCGATGGACAAGGTCAAGACCAAGATGGTCCTCGAGATGAATGGCGTCCCGACCGCCGCGTGGGGGCTTGCCAATCCCAACACGGAAAAATCCCCTCTTCCCCTTCCAGTAGTCGTGAAGCCGCCGTGCGACGGCTCTTCCGTAGGCATCTCCAAAGTCTCTAAGCAAGAGGAATGGAAAAGCGCGCTCGAAGACGCGTTCAAGGCGCAGGGCGGCGCAGGCGTTGTCATGGTCGAGGAGTTCATTCCCGGGCGCGAATTCACCGTCGGCGTAATTGACGGCGAGCCCCTTCCCGTCCTCGAGATCGTCGCGCCAAACGGCTGGTACGGCTACCATGAGAAATACGATTCGAACGAAACTCGCTATCCCTTCCTCGAAGACGGCGAGCTCGCGCAGAAAATGCAGAAAATCGCCGTGGACGCCTACAAGGCCGTCGGCTGCCGCGGAGTTACGCGCGTCGACTTCCGCGTGTCTCCGCTCGGGCGCTGCTATGTGCTTGAACTAAACACCTCTCCCGGCTTCACCTCCCATTCGCTCGTCCCGAAGGCGGGAATGAAGACTGGCCTCACCTTCGCCGGCGTCTGCGACCGCATACTCGCAAGCGCAAAACACGACTGACATAAATGAAAGAGAACAAGATAACCGACTCGAACAAGGCGCGTCGCGTGCTTATGCTCCTCGGCATAGCCGTATGCATCGCCGCGATCGCGGGACTCGCCGTCGCCTACGGCAAGCTTCGCGACATCTGGCTCGAGCAGTGCGTCATAACCGACGTTGCCTCGCAGGTCTCGATCTCCGACGGGAAAATGGTCCGCGCCGACGTGATTGCGTACGAGTTCGGCCTCAAGAACGGCGCAAACCTCGCGCTCATCGACTTTGCGGAAAAGCGCAGGGAGACGATGAAGAAGATCCCGAACATACGCGACATCTCGATAGCGAGGCATCTTCCGGACAAGGTCTCGATAACGGTCGAGGAACGCGTCCCCGCGGTGCGCCTCGGCATCATAGGGCAAAAGACCGATAGCGGCCGCGTGGCGGACACCGAGGGCGTCGTGTTCATCTCGTCGAGCGGAACGCTGATGCTTCCCTTGATTCGCGAGGCCGCAGCTCCCGGGACGAAGAAAGGCCAGCGCCTTTCGGGGCGCGCGCTTGCAGCGCTCCGTCTTCTCGAGACATGCCGCGACAAGTTCCGCGAGCTTGCCGCGATAGAGGCCGACATATCCAAGCCGGACTACATAACGATCGTGCTCGGGAACGACTACAGCACGGCAAAGGTAGCGTGGGACGGAATGGACGACCCGTCGGATGCGACGCAGGGCAAGCTCGAAAGGCAGCTCAACGAGCTCACGAAGACCTACTGCTCGCGCGTCGACAACGGCGTGCGCGTCTGGGACGCCACGCAGCCAGGGAAAGTCTACGCCAACACGCTGAAAGGATCGCTATGAGCAACTTCTACGCAGCGCTTGAGGTCGGCACAACGCGCACCGTCCTCGCCATAGGCGAGAACGAGGCGGGCGGCCGGCTCAAGATGACATGCCATGCCGAGATACCGTCTACAGGCGTGCGCAAAAGCCAGATACTCGACATCAACCAGGCGACGAGCTCCATCAAGAGCGTCCTGAGCGCCATCGAGAAAAAACAGCTTGAGGCCGGGAGCAAGATAACCCTCGGCAACGCCTATCTCGTCGTCTCCGGCCAGCACATAAAGGCCGGTCCCTTCCAGGGAATGGTGCCGATCGAGGGCGCCAAGGTCGGCACGGAAGAGCTCGACGCCGTATTGAAGAGCTCGCGGGCGATGCAGATCCCGAAGGACCGCGAGTTCCTCGACATCGTCGACCAGGACTACGAGGTAGACTCCCTCCGCGGCATAACGGCGCCGCGCGGCATGTCGGGACGCATACTCAAGCTGAACACGCTCCAGATCCACGCCGACAGGAACAGGATCGACGACGCGCGCACGGCCGCAGAAGCGGCGAAGCTCGAGATCCGGGAACCGCTCTTCGCGGCCACATGCGCGGCCGAAGCCGTGCTCGAGGAGCACGAGAAGCGCAACGGCGCAATCGTCCTCGACATAGGCGGCGGCTCGACTGGCTATGCGGTCTACTCCGACGGCCACCTCGCGACGACAGGGGTCATCGGCGTAGGAGGCGACCATGTTACCAACGACATCGCCCATGCGTTCCAGACGACGAACGCGCAGGCGGAACAGCTAAAGACGGAGTTCGCCTCGGCCATCATCGGGACCCCAGGGGAAACGCGCGTCAAGGTGCCTGGCTCTTCGCCTCTCATGGAGTCGCGCACGATTTCGCGCCGTGCGCTCGACACAGTGGTGAACGCGCGCCTGAGGGAGCTTTTCGCGGTCATACGGGAGACGCTCGAAGACCAGGACCTGCTGAACCGCCTGCATGCGGGGGCCATCCTCACCGGCGGCGGCGCCGCCATGCGCGACATCGACGCCCTCGTCCAGCGAGAGCTCGGCATGACGACGAGGACGGGGAAGCCGATCCACGTCGACGGGCTCGACGGAGAGAAGAACCCGGCATCTTTCGCGGCCATGGCCGGCGCAATAATGTACGCAAACCGCACCGACGACGACAAGTCCATCTTCGGTGGAATCTTTGGGAGGATTTTCACATGAGCGATTCCTCGTCCATGATGCTCATAGGAGTCGGCGGCGGCGGTTCGGCCATCGCGCGCGGCGTGCGCCGCGCCTTCGGCGAAGGGCTAAGGTTCCTCACGATCGACACCGACGCCGCAACGGGGTCTGACGGAGATGAGTTCCTCCTCATAGGAGGCGACCGGCTTTCGGGGCGCGGCTCAGGCGGCGACGTCGTGGCGGCGCGTCTTGCAGCCGAGGACTCCATCGACTCACTCGATCCGGAGATGGAGGGCGTACGGCTCGCAGTAGTCGTCACGTCGCTCGGCGGCGGCACCGGTGGCGGCGCGACGCTTGAGACCGTCAAACGGCTCGACTCGCTCGGAATACCGTCAATCGTCTTCGCTACGACGCCCTTTACGTTCGAGGGCGAGGACCGCCAGCGCTCGGCCCGCGGCGTCATGGCGATGATAGAGGAGGTCGCGGGAGCGACTTTCTTCGTGCCCCTGGACAAGCTCGTCGGCAACGCCGAACGCTTCGACGACGCGATGCGACGCGCCGTAGACACGATGGCCTCCGCCGTGACCCTCTTCTGGCGACTCGTCGAAAAGCCCGGCTACATCAAGCTCGACGCAGAGCGCATCCGCCACCTCGTCT
>Ga0265299_10006198_pt1 | contig 10943 bp, 3 predicted proteins | sample AusTroGonzalo_MG_4_FD_193485 | JGI IMG/M metagenome (GOLD analysis project Ga0265299, IMG submission 193485) | Bovine rumen microbial communities from tropical cattle in Woodstock, Queensland, Australia - Gonzalo_02 | ecosystem: Host-associated > Mammals > Digestive system > Stomach > Rumen ...
ATTGTGAATAAGACGAAACTCTTCATTAAATGAAGAATGAAGAATGAAGAGTGAAGAATAAGCCTCCCCTGGCCCCTCCCTTGTGTGGAGGGGTTTTCTTTTACAAAAAGAAACAAAACGTCTTTTCATTTCTTCTTCGGTGGCGAAGAAGAAACCGAACCAAAGAAGAAGCCAAAAAACGTCCTGAGCTCGGGGGCCGGCTATGTAATTCTTGGAAGGATGGAACGAACTCGCTTCGCTCAGACAACATTCCATCTTTTTCTTCCAAGAATTACACAGCCTCTGAAGACCCCCTCGTGCGGAATGTTTTTATTTTATTGAATATTAAGCATTGAGCATTGAGGTGAATCAAAAAGTTATCGTTAACGTTAACGTTGACGTTGAGAAAAAAGAAGTTAGCTTTGGTACATTGAAAAAAAATGAATATTTTTGTACCGTCAAATTACCAAAAGAAAACGTAATATGAGTACAGCGGCATTATCTAGGCTACTTGAATATCTCTACAGCACACTCACGCCAAGCAACATGAGATGGGTGGGCGAGCATCTTATTGAATACGCCAAGAAAGAGGAAAACGAACAGTTACGTCCTTTCACTATGCAGGAGATAGACGATATGCTCGATGAGGCAGAAGCTGCCTTCGAAGCAGGTGACTACCTGACCAACGACGAGGTATTTCACCATAACAAGGAGGGTATAACTGCATGAAGATTCACTGGCATAAGAGAGCTGCTGCCCAACTACACCAGATTGAAGAATACGTTCTACGTGATTTCGGAGAACGCGTCAGAAAAGAGTTTATGGACGATGTTGAACAAGCCACGCTTTCCCTGGCCGACATGCCCACCATGGGAAAGATTGATCCATTATTTGCTCATCGCAAGGAAACTTATCGCAGCATTATTGTACGTCGTCTCAATAAGGTCGTTTACTACATCAAAGACGACACTCTTCACATTGCTGCTTTTTGGGACACCCGTCGCGAGCCAAAATCTCAAGCCCGCCAAACGGAGTAATTTTATCTTCTGGGAGAGAACCTGCTATTTATATCCTCACACAGATCTCACGGAAATGATTTTAACAAAAACCAAGAAAACCCTTGCCTGTGCCGCATGCTCTATGAGCATTAATCTATAGCTATTAGCCAAAGCCCTTTTTAAACAAGCTTAACCCTGTCTTTGACTAATACCAATAGATAGCCTACGGCTTAGCAGCACAATCAAGAAAAACCTCCGCTTGTCTTAGGCCAAGCTTGAAAACATTTTTTTTCAGTAAAGTCTAGAAGGCGGAGATTGTCTTTGTCTTAAGGTCGAAATAGTACTTCTCGCATTGGTCTTTAACGGGAGCGAAATTAAAAAGAATTCCAATAGGGGTATTGGTAAGACGCATGTAATTCCACAACTGCTGACGCTGTTCGGCACCCAAGGAAGAAATGGCCTTGCACTCTACCACGACGTTCCCTTTACATAGGAAATCCATATAATGCTTATGGTCAAGAAGGTGTCCGTGATAAGAGACCTGGAAATAGTATTCCTTTTCAAAGGGGATTCGCTTTTCGCCAAAAGATATACTCAAGGCTTCCTGATACACATATTCGTTCAGCCAAGGTCCTAATTCCTTATGTACTTCCTGACAACAGCCCAAGATGTCATATATGTGTGATTTCAGTTGAGACAATAACTCCGGTGTGCAATTTGATGTTCCAATAATCTTCATTTTCTTGTTGTTTTTAAGAGAAACGTAATTACAACTCTTATTATTGTGTCACAAATAGGATTTCTTACACAAATGAACGCGAACTATCGGTTTTCGTGCGAAGCGGAGATTTTTCGGTTTCCGCAAAACATGATGCACCCAGGGATAGTCCAAACAAATTTTGTTTCTCCTCGCGGTTTTTAAGGTTTTTCGGTTCCCGCAAAACATGATGCACCTCAGCATAGTCCAAACAAGTTTGACTCTGCGCTCGGTTTTCAATGTTTTTCTTTTTGAAAGCTTTAACATACGAAAGTATGGGTTATGGTATTGGCAGGAAGATGGTGGAAGCTTGCTTACGAGCAGCTTCATGGCAATAGAAGAACAAAGGCACAAAGTGCTAAAGCTTTCAAAAAGGGTTTTTACGGTTTTTGTTAAAATCTGTGAGATCTGTTTTTATGACGTCAACGTCAACGATAACGTTAACGGGAACTTCTGCGGAATGTTTTTATGACGTCAACGTCAACGATAACGTTAACGGGAACTTCTTAAGTGTGCGTCGGCGTCGTCAACGCTGCACCATTAAAAAAAGGCAAGTAGAGAACGATGTTTATTCATAGGTTGGAGAAGAAGAATGGCCCCCTCCTCCTATGGAGGGGGGCATTCTTTTTTCTCTTTTGTCCTTTCTCTTTTTTGAATTCAGGCTTCAAACCCTTCGAATTCTGCGTGCAAACTATAGGTATGTGACCTTTGACTTGTTCGGATAATCTCCATGAGTCATTCGGGTAAAGGGAACGACTCATTCGGATAATCCCTTTACCCCCTAAAGTATTATCCGAACACCTCGTTAAGATTATCCGAACACCTCGTTAAGATTATCCGAACACCTCGTTAAGTACATCGCTTTATTTACCCACACAAATCAAACCTCTCAATAGCCGTTAAACTAATTCGCTTCGCTCGATGTTTGATGGCTGATGGAAGAAGGCTGATGGAAGAAGGAAGAAGGAAGATGGCTGATTAAAGGTTAAAGACCTTAGACTTTAGACGCTAGACTTTAGTTGTTCCCGTTCCCGTTAACGTTATCGTTCACATAAAGGTTTTTTAGCCAGAAGGGCGGGGTTTTTCCTCGATGAGAAAGGGAGTCCCGAAGGGGTTAATGATATTAGTATTAAGGCTGTCTGGATGCTTGCATACAAGCAGAATTAAAACTAATAACATTAAATACTCTGAAAGAGTATCTTTCTCAGCGAGGGGTTTTCAGGGTTTTCTTTGAAAAACCATTTCTGCGAATTTGACTATTGTCTTATCGCGTCACGACTCGGCAATAATCAAGCGAGCTTGTTATTGCTCTCGCTGTTCCGCGATTTCCGCGATTTCTGCGTGACATTAAAAAAAGTGAGATATGTGTGAGATAAAAATTATCATAGGTTTTTTGGCGGTTTATAAGAAAAGTTGTATTTTTGCAGTGTGTAAAGTGTGCTTAAAAAGGCAGACGGACCATGAAACAAGAACTAGACTATATACTAAACTATAAAACTAAAGCCAATCTATCATCCATTAACTGGGGAATGATTATTTCCCACATAGGGAAATCATATACCCTTATTAACACCCGATTTTTCCGTACTTTTCTGATGCTCCTCCTGATGGTAGTGAGCTCTGTTGGTGCTTGGGCACAGATTACCCCCACTACAGACACTAACAGTAACGGCATCTACGAAGATAATGAAAAAAATCTCTATCTGATTCAGACAAATCAGTTCCAGAGTTTCTATATAACGCCCAATGGAGATAATCTTAACACCGTGAACCTTCCTCATGCCAGTATGCTTTGGTATTTCCTGGAAGCGGAGAATGATAATGGTACACAGTATTACTACATCGTCAATAACAGCACAGGGAAATATATCTGCAATACCGACTATGCTACACCATATAGAACCATTAAACTTGCCAATTTTGATGCTGGGTCACCTGACAAGTTCAAATTTAAGCTCGTAGAAAACAACGCTACCGGTTCAACAGGTTATTACAACATTGATATCAAGCCAAACGGAAGTGGTTGGTTGGGCCTGAACAAACAGGGTGGTAATGCTTTAGCCACAAATGGCATTAGATTGACAAACAAGGATTACATCGACAACATTAACTCCAGATGGAAGTTTATTCCTTACAATGGAACATTTGTATGGCCCGATCCTCCATTTACTTTGTCAACAAACGAATCCAAGACCTATTATAGGATTCGTAATAAGAAGAATACTGCATTCTATATTTCAACAGATCAAAGTACAAGCAAAGTAATTTACTCCAATGCTGAGAGTAACGATATGGCATGGTACTTCAAAGAAGCATCGTCTGATGGCTTGATGAAATACTATTATATCATCAATCCGGCAGCTGTTGACAAGTACATGTACTATAATGGAACTGCAACGAATGGTTCTGACCAGAGTAATGCTGTCAGTATAAAGGCCATAGACGAAGAAGGTGCAGAAACAGACAGGTTCCTGTTTGTAATAGTACAAGCAGCTGTGGTGAATGGTGATAATCCCGTAGATGGGTACTATATGATTGTTCCAAAGTTACTTATTGAAAAACTATGGAACAGTAACAGTATTGGTACCAAGACAACGTCTAATGGCAGTAACATGGGTATCATAACTGGTAGAAGTACTGATGGCTACTCACATTGGTCATTTGTAACTACGGAATACCCCATGCATTGTGTCACACCTACCATCACTTTCGATAACACGACGGGCAAGGTGACTATCACGACATCGCCTGCCGATGCCAGCATCTACTATACAACGGACGGTGAAACAACGCCGACGTCCAGCAGCACAGCCTATAGTTCACCCTTTACCATCACGGAGCAAACTACCATCAAGGCCATTGCCTCAAAGGCAGGATATGAAGACTCCGAAGTAGCTACCAAGACCATTTACAAGGTTGCCACCCCCACCATCCAGGACAATGGGAATAATACCGTTTCCATCGTCTGTGCCACAGCGGGAGTGACCATCTACTACACGACTGACGGGAGTACGCCAACCACCTCGTCGACAATGTACGAGGGGCCACTGACCGATGATGTGTCAGGCAAGACCATCAAGGCCATTGCCGTGAAAAGCGGTATGATTAACTCGGCTGTTGGCTCTGGTTCCGTAACAATGCAATGCGCCAAGCCAGTGTTTACCAAAAGTGGTGACAACCTCACCATCACTTGTTCATTCCCAACAAGCGGGGTAACCATCAAATACATTAAAAATGGTGGAGATGCTGATCCCAACATCACTTATTCAAGCCCTATCACGGTTACCACTGGTGATGTCGTCAAAGCCATTGCCATTGCTGACGGATATACCAATTCAGAAATAGCAACGAAAAGGATATTCAACGAGCTGACACCCGATGGCACAGGAAAATACCTGATAACTTCTCAAGACGAGTTCGAGAACTTTATCGATATGGCCAGCACGGAAGAAGGTGCCGACAAGCATTATGTACTACAGACAGACGTTACTGCCGGCTCTGAGATTCCCGAAGCGTTTACAGGTATCTTCGACGGTGGCGGGCATACCATCAGCAGCCCAGGTCATGCGCTGTTCAACAGCGTCAACGGTGGTACGGTGAAGAATGTCATCCTGAGTGGTGTCAGCATCAGCGGAGGAGCAAACGCCGGTGCCATTGCAAACGAGGCAACGGGTGACAGCCGTATCTACAACGTGGGTGTTCTAAGCGGCTCTGTAGGAGGAAGTGGCAATGTAGGTGGTATAGTGGGACAGCTTGACGGCAGCTCACGCGTCATCAACTGCTTCAGTTACGCCAATATTACAGGCGGTTCTGACGTAGGCGGTATTGTGGGATACAACAACGTTGCATCTACAGCTGCCAACATACAAACCATGGTAATGAACTGTATGTTCTACGGTGATATCACAGGCGGTAGCAACAAGTCACCCGTCTATGGCGGACAGAACATCAACAACCTGCAAGAAGGTCTGAATACCTATAATTACTACGCCTACTCTAAGTTGCCTACCAGCCATATCACTGAAGGTAAATACAACTGTGCGTTGGCAGTAGAAGACAAATATCTGAACCGCTTTGAGTTCTACCGTCAACTGCTGAACAGCAACAGACGCCTGGCAGCCAAATACGCCTCTACCACAAGTACAACCGTCAATGCAACAGATATGATGAAGTGGGTATTGGAGACCGCAGACAGGAAAATTGCCGCCCCCATGCCCTATCCCATTCTGAAAGCACAAGACACGTATCCTTCCATTATCAACTATGACACCAGAGATCTGGCTAACTATACTGAAGAAAACCGTAACAAGGGACTAAAGACCGGGGAACTTACTGTAAACATCAGTATAGGAAGCGGCGCTCCTACCGGCGCCAGTATAACAAATGGCTCTCTCACCCTTACCCGTACCGACAAGGACTTTGACCGCTTCAACTTCAACTATGATAAAGTACAACTCCCATACTACAATGAGGTAGGTACGGGTAACTGCACTCATAACAAGGTGGTGACGGGATGGAAGATAACTGCTATTGACGCTGTGTCAGATGACCCCTATACTGCATCAAACTACCCCACTTCAGGTGTCAAGGACTTCCCCGACCACAACTATGCTGACCGTAAGAGTTCCAACAAGGACCTGTATTCCGTCAGTGGCCGAGTATTCTCTCAGGGAGCCTACTTCGACGTTCCTTACGGTGTGAGCAGCATCACCATCGAGCCCTACTGGGGTAATGCCGCCTACGTGGCTGACGAATATCTGGATATTGTCTATAGTACTGGTTATGCGGCACAGAGCGTAACCCAATTAGGCAAATCGTATGATACACAGAAGATAACCATAGATGGCAGTGAACAAACCGTCCACAAGACTATTACGGATGCACTGAAAACCCTCAGCAGCGCCACCGTCTATGACAATGCCGTAGTACTGGTGGGCAATTTGCACCAAGGTACAGTACCAGCTAACAGCACCCAACCTTTCACCATCATGTCTGCAGATTTGGACCATGACAACGAACCGGACTACAGCATGATTTATCATCATAACAACCGTCAGTCGGTTTCTCCCATCCGCTTCGACTTCATCAATATACCAGGTACCGCTCAGGCTCAAAAGCCCAATGGAGCAACCACCCTGCTGAACTTCACCATTTTCCTAATGCGCGGATGGTTCGAGGTAACGAACACCTGTATTGTTTATTCCAACCAGGTGGAGTACGAGAATAATCAAAGCCAAAGCTGGACTAAGACTTCATCACCTCTGATTCTCCTTGGCGGCGAATTTGAACAGTTTGTATCCACACGTGCGACAACTATTCCTGGTAATACCATCTATATCCATGTGGGTGGCAACGTTAAGATTGACAACTTCGGCGTGGGAACTCATGGAGATGGTTCGCAGTCCACACCTCATATCCCTGTTTCCGTGACGGGAGGTGAATATGAAGGTTTCTACCTCACGGGTACCTACAACCCCAATGCCGCTGAACGAACGGATAATGCAGAGTGCTACATCAGCGGCGGACACTTTGTGGAAGCTGCCGGCGCCTGTCAGGAACCCATCAATGGCAACGTGCACTGGCAAATCTACAATGCAGACATCGATGCATTCTATGGCGGCGGCATCAATGATGCCCGCCCCATTAAGGGTACCATTACCACCGATATCTATAATAGCCATGTGACACTTTTCTGCGGTGGCCCGAAATTCGGTAATATGACAGCCGGTAAGGCTGTAACCACCAATGCGGAGGGGTGCGTCTTCGATCAGTATTTCGGTGCCGGTTACGGCGGTCTGTCCTATTCCAGACAGAAGTATATCGACGCAAGCGGATTTAAATTTGATAAAAATCCCTATACCACAGATAAAGAAAAATATTTCGATGGAAATACAACGTATGCAGACGGCAGCCATAAAGACTATGGTAAGAAAGGACCTGGAGTGGCTACCGACTTTGACTATGAATTCTTTGTATGGTCAACAGGTGTAACGGGTGCCCGTATGTATGTAAAGTTTGCCTCATTCTCACTGGCACAATGCGACAATGTCTTCTCAAACCTGAAAGGATGTACCGTCAATAAGAACTTCTATGGTGGTGGCAGCTTGGGTAAGGTAACCGGCACAGCCACCTCGGTGCTTGAAAACTGCACGGTGAACGGCAATGTGTTCGGTGGCGGTTATTCAGGTACAATTCCATCGTTTGAAGTGAGAAACGCTGGTTTTACCAAGAACCCGGAATTCAATAGTTCTTCCGGTATATTTGAGCCTGGCGAATTCTCTGGAACCACCACTTATACCTGGAGGAATGCTGCAGAAGCCGGTGTCACACTCAGCGACGGCAAATCCGGCAGTGATCCGACGAATCATTACATTTATACGAACCAAGATCTGACCACACTGGGCCAGGTAGGACATACCGTCCTGACCATCAAGGGAACCACCAAGGTCAGCGGTATTGTAGAAGGCGAAACACTCGGCGGTGTGTTTGGTGGCGGCGACATGTCGGCCGTGAATGGTTCTACCCAAGTGAATATTGAGGCTACGAATGCCACAGACGGTGTTGTAAACGTCTTCGGTGGTGGTAACACAGCAGACGTTGTTGGCACAGCCACAGTAACCATGACTGGCGGTAAGGTTAGCACGGATATCTATGGAGGCGGTAAGGGTCAGACAACAGTGGTCACGGGAGATGTGACGGTAGGCATCAGCGCAGGCACTGTTTCCCAGAACGTCTATGGCGGTAGTCAACTTGGTACGGTAAATGTTGCAGCAGTCACCCTTTCTGGCGGCACTGTCAGTGGTAGCGTCTTTGGCGGTGGTCTGGGACAGACCAGCCCCAGCAGCATTGCAGCCCAGAACCTCGGAAATACAACGGTGACCATAAGTGGTGGTACCGTAAGCACAGCCGTCTATGGCGGTAGCAATGCCAACGGTGTACTGAAAGGTGATGCCACAGTAACCATTACCGGCGGTACAGTAGGTACGGTAGCTACCCCAGTCAGAGACGCAGTCTTTGGCGGTGGTTTTGGTGAGCCCACCCTGGTAGAAGGTAACGTGACGGTGAACATTGGAACCAAGTCCAACGATGAAACTCCCGTCTATACAGGTACAGCTACCATCAATGGTAATATCTATGGTGGAGGTGCCTTAGGAAACGTAAATACCAGCAAGCCTGCAAGCGACCTTGTCTTTGACGCTACAAAGAAGGTAGATGTCAACCTCTATAAGGGTACCATCAATGGTGATGTCTTTGGTGGTGGTTTGGGTCAGAAGAATGGAGTAAACGGAGCTGAAAGCGATATCCTATCTTATGTAGGCGGTAATGTGAACGTATTGCTCGATGGTGCTAAGATACCTGGTAGCATCTTCGGTTGCAACAACCTGAACGGTACACCTAAGGGACATGTAAAGGTACATGTCCTGAAGACGGTGGATAGTACGAAAGACGAGAATACGGCTCGTGAGTCAAGAATTACCAACGAGAAACCTGTTGACGTGGCAGCCGTCTATGGTGGAGGAAACAAGGCAGACTACATCCCAACAAATGCCACCATTGAATTGCCAGAAGAAAGCGCAGAGGACTATAACACCAAACTTGCCCAACTAAATGCTGCCCATACCGAGGTAATCATAGAAGGATGTAACAAGACCAGCATAGGATATGTCTATGGCGGTGGTAATGCTGCTGCCGTACCTGCTACGGAGGTCACCATCAAGGGCTCGTACATCATTGACTACGTATTTGGCGGTGGTAACGGTTCCGGTGAAGGTAACCCCGGTGCTAATGTGGGTGTTTACAAGTTGAATAGCGTAGACACAAACTATGGTACTGGAAAAGCTGTAACCAACCTTCTTGGCGGTTATATTAACAACGTCTATGGCGGTAGCAATACCAAGGGAGATATCAGAGGCGGTACAGATGTCCGCACTAAGGAGAAGAACGAGACCGTTTTAGGTGACTGCTGTCCCGAACTGAAAACCGGTAAAATCTACGGTGCCGGAAGCCATGCCGACGTGAATGGTGATGTAAATATCACGTTGGAATGTATGCCAGAAGATTACATTGCTGCCGTGTATGGCGGTGCAGAGAAGGCAACCGTGAAAGGCGATGTTGTTCTGACGGTGACCAGTGGCAAGTTCGGTCGTGTATTCGGTGGCAACAACGAAGGTGGTGACATCCAAGGATCCATCACAGTAAACGTCTATGAGGATGGTTGTAAGCCCCTTATTATTGGCGAGCTCTATGGCGGTGGTAATGCAGCACCCTACTCTATCTATGGATGTACAGGAAGCGGTAGCACATGGACAGCCAACACATCCGGCACCTTATATTTTGATGAAGCTACAAAAGAAAGGGCAGCCATTCAGGTGAACATCTACTCCTGTACCTCAGTAGGTAAAGTGTATGGCGGTGGACGAGGAGAGACTGCCCAAGTTATTGGCAACACACATGTCTGGATTAACCCCATGAAGGGTGTCATTAATGGCACGCCACAAGATAACATCGGAAAAGTAGGACAGGTATTTGGTGGTGGTGCCTTAGCCAATGTTAAAGGTAATACCTTAGTGGATATTGGTACGTCACTTGTAGTTGATGCCTTTGCTGGTGGTAACGGTGCATTAATTGAAAGTGGAACCGACTACCTCGATCCAGAATCGAACACAAACATCTCTATTACTTCTGGAGTATATGGTGGTGGTTCGGAGGCTGATGTGGACGGAGATGCAACACTGAACATCGGAACAAAAGACCTACCTTTGAACACTGTCATCACAGGTAACATCTATGGTGGCGGATTAGGTGAAGGCACACATGTAACTGGTGATGTTACGGTGAATATCGGTAAGAGAACAGGCAATTCAACTGATGGTTATGCTTACGAAGGCTATGCCAATATCACTGGCGATGTCTATGGTGGCAGTGCCAAGGGTAAGGTGAACTCAAGCGAGGTTAGCAGTGTGGAGACCTACACCGATGGCACATCCACCCAGGTGAACCTATATGGCGGTACCATCAGCGGTAACCTGTATGGTGGTGGCTTGGGTGAAGCAACACATGCTGCTGACGTCTATGGTGGTGTAACCGTCAATGTGAAAGGCGGTAGCGCTAACAACGTGTTTGGCTGTAATAACGTGAACGGTACGCCAAAGAGTACTGTAACTGTGAATATCGATGGAGGCCGCATTTATAAGAGTGTATATGGTGGC
>Ga0265299_10006199_pt1 | contig 10940 bp, 21 predicted proteins | sample AusTroGonzalo_MG_4_FD_193485 | JGI IMG/M metagenome (GOLD analysis project Ga0265299, IMG submission 193485) | Bovine rumen microbial communities from tropical cattle in Woodstock, Queensland, Australia - Gonzalo_02 | ecosystem: Host-associated > Mammals > Digestive system > Stomach > Rumen ...
TGGATGATGGGAATTTAAAGTATCATAAGAATTTAAATACTTATAGCATACAATTATCTACGAATTCGTTTGATAGAAAAGAGAATGAATTATTAATTAATTGTTTAAAAGACAGGTTTAATATAGATAATGTAAATTTGATATATGATAGAGCAAGAGGATATTTTAGTATTACTATAAATGGTAATGGTGTTGATCAATTTTTCAATCTTGTGAAAAATTATATACATCCTGATTTGCATTATAAGTTAAAACCGGAATACCTTAATAATGAATTTGTTATAGAAAATATAAGATATAGTAAAGAAGAAAGATTAACAGAAAATATAATAGAAGACATTAGAATTATACCTAAAGAGGACTATAAAAAATGGGTAGTTAGTTCTTATGTATATGATATAGAAGTGGCTGATAATCATAACTTCTTTGCAAATGATATTCTCAATCATAATTGTGAGAATATGCCTTGGGTTTTACAAGACAAAACGCCTTACATTGTTACTCAAAAATGCGACGGAACAAGTGCAACATATATTCTTGAGCGCAAGAAGCATGATAAGTATGAATTCTATGTATGCTCCAGAAATGTCAGACAAATGAATGAAGATCAAGAATGTTATCATAGTACCAATGTATATTGGGAAATGGAACACAAATATGATATAAAGAATAAACTGACTCACTGGTTAGAGAGACATATGAATTCGCCTTATATCTGCTGGCAAGGAGAGATTTGCGGCCCTGACATACAGAAAAATCCGCAGGCATTATCCGAAAGACATTTCTTTGCTTTTCATATGATCGACGAGAATGGTAAGTATGATATGCGAGAAGCCAAGAAGATATGGGATTCATACGGCATAGAGACAGTTCCGATTATGGATGAGAATTATATCATGCCAGACGATTTTGAGGAGTTTAAACTTCAGGCTGATGGCTGCTATGATCCGTCAGTATGTGAGGGCAAAACTGATTGTCCAAGAGAAGGATATGTGTATTATAAAACTACCGATCCTAACTTCAGCTTTAAGAATGTTTCAAGAGAATATCTCTTAAACCATTAATAAAGCGGAAAATTAAATGCCTATTGAATAAATATGTTTTTTATGATATAATATGATAGGGAACAGATATGGGTAAAATCATTGAAGTACCACAATTTAAGAGGAAAGAAGACTCTAAAAGAGGACTAAAAGCTATTCGTACCATCCGTGATATTTGCAGTACACAGTATCAGGAAGATTGCGATACCGGCAGATGTCCTTTGAGTAATTGGTGCCATAAGGATAGAGAAGATTATCCTTATAATTGGTATTGTTGAGTAAAAGGAGAAATTAAATGAAGATAACAGCGTATAATCATGTAGACAATGGAAGAACTATGTATGCGGTAACAGGCGAGACCGATGATACCGCCGCTATGAAAGGCGTTTGTAGGCTTCAGAAAAAGAATATGACGAACTTCATGAAGGATTATGTGGTTTGTGATGGAATGGTTTATAAGAATAAGTTGTATATCGGCACTATAGACCGTAAGGGTGCAAAGTCTTGTAAGATTGTTTATAAAAACAACATTGATATATCTAAATACGCATAAGGAGTTATAGAGCTATGAGACGTGTGAAGTTGCAGGATACCGGCGAGTATGGCACAAGTAGCACTGCATATCAGGCTCCGAATAAGAAGTATTATAGTAGTGAGGCGGCATATCTAAAAATGGCCGCCAATGCTACTTATAGAGCAAAATGTATTGATGCTATGTACGCCATTCTTGAGTATAAAACATTTATGAAATTGCCAACGTATTTTTACAAGCGACTTAAAGAGTGTGAAGGCTACGGATATGATGTAGTTTACCGTTGTATGTTAGATAAAGCCAATGATATAAGATGGGCGGTCAATAACAAGGACTTCAATTCCGAAGTCGGTAAGATGATGTATATATGGGCAATTCTAAATAATTACATGAATGACGCATTAAAGGAAGTGGTAGCGGAACGTCGAGAAAGAGAACGGAAATCTAAAACCACGGCTACCGAAGAAAGTGTCAATGTTGATCTTGATATTGATAACGGAGATCAACACACCGTAAATATTAGTAGGTTTTTGGAGGACTAATGGATATAAAAGATGTACCAGAAAAGCTTCTCGACAAACGAGAACAAATAGAATGTTCCTTCATATTTACATTTTATAAAGACATGAGTTTATTGCCGGATTATTCAATGAATATAATAAACGGCGAAGACATCATTACAGAGGACGGACAGTTTTATTATGGATTGATATTAGGACTATCAAAGGCTGGATATCAAGTCGCAGATAGCATGTCAATTCATACATATCTTGAAGATAAAAAGAATACAAAACAGAAATTTGAGGAGCGTGGCGGATTTGCTACTGTCAAGGAGATTACCGACATTGTTAATGTCAACAATATAGATGCTACGTATGACGAATTAGTAAAAAATAACATGCTGATCCGATTAAATAACGAGGGTTTTGATGTTATTAAGGATCTTAAAAAATTCAAACAGATGTCATCTGAAGAAGTTTATAACTATTTTGAATATAAACTTGCAGATATTGCCACGAATAAGATTTCAAAGATAGAGGCTGAAGATCTCACCAAAGGATATGACAAGTATATCAAGAATTGGGATGAAGGTGAGAGTATTGGCTTTAGGATCGGGTCGAAGATGTTGAATTATCAGTTACTCGGCATACATAAAAAAAACCTCCTTCTTCACTTGGCGGGGATTGGTAATGGTAAAACATCTTCGGCTATATCCTGGTATATACTTCCCGCTATTGAGAAGCAGGATGTTGTAATTATAGCGAACGAACAGAGTGTTTCCGAATGGAGACAGATGATATTGTCGACTGTGTTATTTAACCGGATTGGTGGCATCAAAGGTTTTGATCGGCATAAAATGATGGTCGGTAAATACACCGATGAACAGAAGGAAAAACTCAAAGAAGCTGCGGAATGGTTGGAGAAACAGCCGGGGAAGATAATCTTTATTGAGACACAGGATTATAGCACAGCAAATATAAAGAAGATAATAGGTAGGTATTCAGCACTTGGATGTAGTTTGTACATATTGGACACCCTTAAACCAATGGATGATGCGTCTGATCGTTCTTGGGGAGAGTTTTCTGAAGTGGCAAAAGAATTATTTATTCAAGCAAAAAAACACGATGTTGCAATTATAGCAACAGCTCAGTTATCCCCAGATGCAATGTCAAGAAGGTACCTTGATCTTACCTGTATAGCAAAGGCGAAAGCCATTGCTGAAACAGCAACACAGGTAGTAATGTTTCGACCATTAACTGCTGACGAGCGTGAGAAGGTCAAAGGCTTCTCTTATGAGGGGAAAATTAAAAAGATAGTTGATCTCGATAAAGATAAAGATTACATCATGGTTTTTACTCCGAAGAACAGGTTTGGTCAAGTAACTCCACAGATATTAATGGAACGTAATATGAATTTCAATTCATATAAAGATGTAGCGTGGACTGAATGTAGTTATGATCAGTTTAAAACGAGGTGACATATGTTATTAGACATTAATGATATAAAAATCCCGCATTATTACACAGCTCCGAGACCCGATAAGTATTCGGAAAAATTAAATAGATATCTTAATGGAGGTACTCTAGATCCGATTATAGTTGATGATAACCTTACTATAGTCGATGGATATATTTCGTATTTGATTTATAAGCATAGCGGTTCATTATGTGTAGAAGCATATTATGATGATGAGTTTCCTGTTATTTATATTCACGGTAGTCATCCTCACTCCACAAAACAATATACATGGTATGTACCTCGTAAATTAAATACAAGGTTTAAGAACAAGGTTCATGTGGGCGACACGGTTAGATGCCGTGCAAATAACAGAGTAGTGCCGGTTATAGTAAAAGAAATTTTTATGAGGAATGAAAAAGATCATAAGATGGCACCGGTAATTAGTATTTGAGGAGGTGATTATAACGGGAACAGACATTCACGTACACTGCGAATATCGTGAAAACGGTGTTTGGCATAATTGTGATAATTTTGAGTGGAATCAAAAAACTAAAGAATATGAATTTGCTTCGATTTATTGGCATAGAAATTATGATTTATTTGGAGTACTTGCCGGTGTAAGAAGTCATGATTTTGAAACAATAAGCGCTCCTAAAGGACTTCCTGACGACATGGCATTAAAAACTAAACAGATGGCTGAAGTTGATATGGATTGGACACATAGCCATTCATATCTCACAATAAGAGAACTTCTTAAGTGGAGAGAAAAACAGAAACGTAAGTGGAAGAAACTTAAGAAGAAATATGAAATTAAACACAATTCATATGAAGGCGATTTCATTTTAGAAAATGAATGTGAGATAACTTTCAAATATGAAAAGAGCATTCTCGACTTATTAATTCGTAAGATGAAAGATAAAATGGACGATCATATATTCTGTTTTAACAAAGATGATTATTATGCTAAAGGTGATGATTTCAGAATAATATTTTGGTTTGATAGCTAGGAGATTTACAAATGACAATGGGAGATCATATCCGGATTATGACAGACAAAGAGTTAAGCAAACTTATAGCCGATTTGTTTTTTCGTATTCCGGCATCAGATGATAAAAGAGAATTTCAAGTAAGGATGGAAGAAGTACTTGGCGAGGAAGAGGACTGTTAATGAATGAGGATTAACTTTGTCGAATTACAAGACAAAATAAAATCACAACCAGAGCTTCTCGAAACAATATTAGAAAAGCTCGACTACGTAAATATAAAAGATAAAGGATCATATTATTCTGCCGGTAATAAGGACGGTGATAATCCACAAGCGTTATGTATTTATAAAGACACATTGAAATATACCAACTACACAAGAGGGCATCATGGGAATGTAATCAGTCTTGTGATGAATACATGTAACTGTGAGTTTGCTAAGGCTATAAAATTAATAGCAAAATGGATTGGGTACGAGGGTTGTGACTACCAAATAAAATATCCGTTTCATTCATTCTATAAAAAGATAGTAGCCGATCAATATGGTCTAATTCCCACGTTAGAGCCTTATCCAGACGATTTATTGCCTCCAGCCAACAATTTTAGTCTAAAATGGATCAAAGAGGGCGTAGATTTGACTACACAGCGTCGTTTTGGAATTAGGTACGATTTAGAAACAAACGGGATAATTATCCCCGAGTTTTCTGTAGATAATTTGTTAGTAGGGGCGAAGTGGCGAAATGCTGACCCGAATTGTGAAATGTCTGAACGCTGGAATATGTATCTCAAATTTAATCAGTCATATAACTTATACGGATTAAATGTTAATTATCCAACAATTATTAATAAGGGTAAAGTGATTATATTAGAAGCTGAAAAAAGTTGTTGCCACTTATACAGCTGGGGATGTAGTTTAGGAATTTCAGTTAACGGACATCATATCAGTAAGGTTCAGCAGGCGCTACTTAAGTCCTTGATGTGCGATGAGATTATAGTTGGCTTTGATAAAGACGTTCGAGAAGAAGAAGTAAGATATAATGCCGAACAATTACGGTCGAATAATATGATTTATAAAAACAAGATTAGTTATATTTATGACAGAGATAATCTATTAGGAGATAAAGATTCTCCTACGGATAAAGGTTCGGAAGTGTTTAAGGAATTATTCAAAAGGAGAATAAGAATATGAGTAAAAAAGCAAAGGCATGGTTGTTTACAATGATATTCTTGATGATTATGGATATCATAATGCATTTTACAACTTGCAGTACCGATTTTAGTTATCATTTAAATTTTATAGCAAGTGTATTATTGGCGTTTACGCTTGGATTATATGTAGCAGATACACCCAGGTTCAGGAGTTAATATGGATAGAAAAGCAGACGAAAGATTGGAAGAATTAAAAGCGAGTGGAATACCTATTTATTCAATATCTCGACTTGACTGTATTAACAGATGTTTAGCAGAAGCATGGGAAACATATCACGAAGGTAATCGTGGCGATGGAAATATTTATGCTCTGTGCGGATCAAAAGTGCATGAAGTTCTTGAGGGAATAGTAAATGGAAAAAATACCGAAAAAGACTTATTTCCTGCTGTTGTTGCCGAACTCAAAGATGCGGAAATGCTTGGGTATGAATTCCCTAAAATGGCAGATGGTAGTGATGGTATTCGAGATAAGTGGGTAAAGGATATGACTCATTTTTGTGAGACATATAAATCCCCGGTTTCTGATAATCTCACAACAGAAGAGTTATTTATTTATAAGAGTCCGAAGGGCAATGTGCTTCAGGGCTATATAGATCTCCAAAGAAAGAACGATGATGGGAGTGTTGATATATACGATTATAAAACATCGTCTTTATATACTGGTTCAGCAATAAAAGAACATGGTAGACAGCTCGCGGTTTATCAGATGGGACTTGAACAGGCTGGTCTTACGGTGAGAAATGTTGCATGGATTTTTTTGAAATATGTTGAGATCAGATTTATGGGTAGAAAAACTGCCAAGAGTAAAGAAAAGACGGAGATATCTAAGGTAGTTGAGCGTTGCAAAATTGGTTCAGAGATTTCTAAGTATGTAGAACAAATGATGTATGAGGCCGGATATGATGATGTTGATACTGATATAGCAATTGCTGACTTCAAAGCAACAAATACATTTGATGTTTTACCGGATGATATTGCAAGTCAATTCAAGATGCTTCCGTATATCATGAAGTATGAAGTAACCGATGAGGTTAAACAGGAGTGTAATGAATATATAGATAATACTATTGAGAAGTGGGAATCTCTTGGGGATGATCCTAAGAATTTTGTCCCGTTGAAATTTACGAAGATTCAAAAAAACGGCAAAGAAGTCGAGAATACGTTTTTTTGCAGTCAATTATGTCCGCATGGTAAGACATGTAAATACTATCACGACTTTAAAGAAACATTTGACGCACGTCAAACAGACGATGAGTTTTCAAACTTATTCTAAGTTTCAGTAAAACACTGAAACCATGGGAAATGGTGAAATGAATATAACGGATAAAGAATTATATGACAAAGGTTTTATGAAATATAATAGAACGCCTTATCAGAGAGATGGTGTCATTTGCAATTTTCAAAAATGCTATAGAGATCCTGAGAAAGGTAATAGGCTGTTCTTTTTGGATGTTCATAAATGGGATTTTTCTTCTGAAAGGATACCAGACATATATACATACGAGATAACCGCACAGCTATATAAAAAAGGAAATCACGATTTCTTTGATATCACATTTGGTGCGGATTTCACAGTAGAAGATGCGGAAGAATTTATATATAAACTATTTGAATATGGCATGATAGAGCCATATGAAAAAGACTAGGTTCATAGGGACGGGCAGTTCGTCCGGCATTATGCTAACGCTTAGAGTCTTGATGTATTTTAAATCTTACCCTTCCGTGAATTCATGCATCAAGACAGGATTTGGGAGTCGGGTTTTATGGTTGGTTATGGTTTCCTCGACTCCCAAGTTTTAAAGGAGAAATAGCTATGATGGACATAGAAGATACAAAAATTGTATTGCAAACTCTTAAACTTGACTTTAGCAGGACAGAGAGAGAAGCAATTGAATCTGCCATATATTATTTGGAATTATTAGAGAATTACTTGGAGGACAAGGATGACTAGAGATGCTTTTTATAGAGGATTACAAGGTTTTCATAATTTATATTTTAAAGAGTTAAGGTTTTCGCAGTTTATGGATAATTTTTTAGGATTTGTAAAAAACAATAAAAATGTAGATCCGTATTATATAACAGATACCGAATTTATGAAACTAATGGAAGAGTATATACAGGTTGTAAAAAAATGAAACATATATTTAAAAACAATTCTCCTATAGGCGAAAGCCCGATAGATCATTATCAATTATGTTGGTATGATATGGAAAAAGATGGGATTTGCCATGATGAAGATTTTATATCTCCTCATGAATTTGGGAATTATGTGATTAAATATCTAGATTGTGATCAAAATAAAAATGATATTGAAAGAACAAGATTGTTTGTATGGACAAAGGATAAAGAAGCATACGAATTACGTTTACATAAAATCTCACCAGAGGAATGGGAGAAATGTTCAAGTTTTCATGGTGGTAGATAAAGAGAAAAATTGACGATTGAAAAAATATAAAAAATATGGTATAATATGTATAGAAACAAGTGCGGTGTAAACAAGCCACGTTAATACGCTCTAATTTGAATTGGAGAAAATATATATGGATCAAGACAAAAATACGCCTACGGAATCGTGCGAAAAGAAGGCGAGGACGACGACGAGGTTGCAATGGCTGCGAGAGAACGAAGGGCCTGAGGAGTGGAGAGTATTAGAGATAGATCCCACGGTTAAAGTTTCATCGTGGGGCAGAGTTAAAAGAAGAGGTAAACTTACAAACCTCGGCAAAGATAGGGATGGTTATCAAAGAATTACATTAAAGGGTAAATCATATAGGCTACATAGAGTAATACTTAATGCATTTGAGCCTTGTCCCGGTGATGATTATGTAATTGATCATATTAATAATATACACGATGACAATAGAATATCTAATTTACGTTGGACAACAATACAAGAAAATACGAAATATGCCGGAGAAATGGGACTTCTTTCCAGAATGCGTAATAACAATCAAATAGTTATTTGTATAGATGAGAGTACTGGAATAGGCTATATGTTTAATACTATTGTAGAGTTATGTAAATACTTCACTAAATTAAAACCGGAAGAAGTTTCATCTTACATAGTCGGAAAACGAAAATCTCTTAAGGGATTTAAAGTTGTAAGAATAAACGGACTGGAGGACAAACGTATTGACTGGAGTAAGTGAGATATTTTTTAGAAAAGACGAAGAAGGTAATTGGGTAGCATATGATCGCAATGGTAATAGTATAAGGGGTGCCACAAAAGAAAACGCAAGAAATAATTATTATATAGCTTTTGGTGATTTGCGTGGTGATATAAAACTTGGATTTGATATGTCTAATATTGAAAGGAAGTTGTAATGGCGAAGAAGAAAAATATATTTAAGACCATGTATTACCGTTCATACAAAATCTGGACTCCATTCAGAGTAATACGAAATCTTATATTAACTTGGAGATATCCGTGGCTTACTGTTCATAATTGGAAAACCGGAGGAAGATATTATGATTCAATATGGGCAACTCCAAGAGACGGTGGTTGGAATAGGGCGTTCTTTTGGCAAATGATGGAAGATATTCGTAGAGCCGCTAAGAAGGGCGGAGTGCTTAAAACATTAAGAACTGATGATTATAAATCTAAATTTGGAGAGTTGAGATTTTATATTTCCGGCAGTACCCATGATGTAAATGAAATTATTAGTGAGTATGAGTATTTGAGTGGGAATATCTGTGAAATATGTGGTGAACCAGACGTAGGGGCGACAAGTGGATGGATTACTCCAATATGCAGAACGTGTTTTGAAAACGGCAAATATAATGATGCTCGTCCATATGAAGAAGCGGTATCTACTAAATATAACAGAATGGCAGACTACTACAGATATAGGAAGTTTGTCCCCGGCGAAGATAAATCAAAAGAGTTTTCAATAGATATAAGAGATAAGGCTAATAAGATTCGCAGAAGATGGAATCGTTGGCATCCAACTAGGAGAAAAGAATATGCGAAATAATGACGCTGAGAAACAACTTAGAGAAGCTTGGAATAGACATTTAGATAACTATGAAAAACTTTTAAATATATATAAAAGTCTAGGTTACAAGATTAAACGCAATGATAAAACCGGCGATCATATAGTAGATAAGCAAGAACAAAGTAATATTTTTGGCGCTGGCAATCCGTTTGGCGATATTTTTGGCAAAATGTTTTATGGAGGTAAATGATGAAGGTTTACAGACTCGTAGAATGCAGCGGTATGTATGAAGACTATATGGAGACTCGAATTGGTACGTATGCAAGCAAAGAAAAGGCTAAAGAAGTAAGAAAAATGCACGAAAAAATGCATAAAGAAGCTGAAGAACAGTCTATTTTATGCGATCAGTGTTATACGTGTGATGAAAATGGTAAGGATATATGCCAGAAGCTCTGTATGTCTTTCAAGGCTTTTAAGAATAATCAGAATGAATGCGTTAATTATAGTTATACGTGGGAGCCGTGTAGTTACAGGATTGATGAGGAAGAGGTTATAGAATGATAAAATATGCAGATTATGATGACAGAGATTTAATTGATATAGTAATTGACGGAATTCCTTATGTCAAAGAAGCTTTTGAAGAATATATTAAAGATCAAGAGGAAGTTAATGACGATGAAGAATTTTACAGATTTCATAGAAGAGAACAAGGATACGATTTTTAGATATCTGGTTTTAAATAAATTCAGCATTTGGACACCGGAACAACAAGAAAAGAAATATTGTGATGAGAGTATTTATATTGATAATCATTATGAATTTGCAAAAATCACTGACGTTATAGAAACACCAAAAGGCTTAATACTTGAACTTGATATTTATGATCCTGACGACCGGGAACGTTTACATCGCAAAGATTATAGACCAATAAGCGACATCACCTTAGAACGGTTTGATATAGATAATAATGAGGAAGAGGATGAATAATTATATGGGTATTTAACATGGATGATTTTGAATTTACATTAGATTATAGAAAGCCAGGATACGAACAAACTATACGAAAAATATATGAAGAAGAATATATAAATCAACATATAGGAGGTTGTTCATTAGCTAAAAAATATAATTATCAAAGCTTTTATGAAGCATTTCATAAATTTGGACTACCTTTAAGAAGTAACAGAGATAAAACATTGAAGTATACCTGTAATTCACATTATTTTGATGTTATAGATACAGAAGAAAAGGCGTATTGGTTTGGATTTATTTCAGCAG
>Ga0265299_10006200_pt1 | contig 10939 bp, 9 predicted proteins | sample AusTroGonzalo_MG_4_FD_193485 | JGI IMG/M metagenome (GOLD analysis project Ga0265299, IMG submission 193485) | Bovine rumen microbial communities from tropical cattle in Woodstock, Queensland, Australia - Gonzalo_02 | ecosystem: Host-associated > Mammals > Digestive system > Stomach > Rumen ...
GGGTGCGCATCTCCCAGCGCATCACGTTGCACCACTGGTTGCACAGTATAGGCAGGTCGCGGTACGAAGAAATCCAGTTCTTATAGGTGGACCAGATAATCGTCTCGGACGTGGGACGAATAATCAACTCCTCTTCCAACTTGGCATTTGGGTCAACCACCACGCCTTTGCCGTTCGGATCATTCATCAACCGGTGGTGCGTCACCACGGCACATTCCTTGGCAAAACCCTCGACGTGCTCTGCCTCACGACTGAGGAACGATTTGGGAATCAAGAGCGGGAAATATGCATTCTGGACACCTTTCTGCTTGAAGCGGCGATCCAATTCCTGCTGAATAGTCTCCCAAATAGCATAACCATAGGGTTTAATGACCATACATCCGCGAACGGCAGACTGCTCTGCCAGATCTGCCTTAACAACTAATTCGTTGTACCATTTGGAGTAATCCTCTGAACGAGGAGTGAGTTTCTGAAAATTTGCCATTATCGTAGTTTATATTGTTTACGTAGTGAGGTGAAGTCTTCGGGGCGGGCTTTCAACTGCTCCGACACACGTCTGAGCCACCCCTTTTTACTGTCACCGTATTGTGTATTTTGCAATTCAACCTGCAAAGGTACATATTTTTTTCCATTTTGGCAAGTTTCTATGCCAAAAAATGACAAAAAAGCGTCAATACACATTTCTGACGCCTTTTTTTTGCCGTTTACGGAGTAACCGGCGATGTGATAGGAGACCAGAAAGGCACTTTCTGAGGTCACCATATCGGGATTGATTCGGGGTTCATTTTCCCAGCAATCGACCACGTACGGAAGTCCGCTTTCCAGTAGCGCCTGTTCGCACACAACGCCTCCACGCGCCGCGTTTATAATCAACGTATTCGGCCGGCAATGACGCAAGAACTGCGCATCCGCCATATGATAGGTTGGGTATTCCCCGTCGCGCGTCAAAGGCACATGAAACGTTATCGCATCACAGCGGGTGGCCAGTTGTTCCAGAGGAAGGTCTAAACCCTTAGGCGCATCGTTCACAAGCACCTCTATACCCTTCTTCTCGGCCATGGCTGCCACCAACTCTCCCACATGGCCTACGCCCACTACGCCTAGCGTGCGCACAGCATGCCCGCGCGTGCACCAGTCTCGCAAAGCCTCCTCCACATAATCACATACGGCCGGCGCATTGCAGCCCGGACACGATACCACCTGTATAGCGTGATTCCGGCAATACGCCATATCGATATGGTCCGTTCCGATAGTAGCCGTGGCAATAAATCGAACCCGGGATCCTTCCAGCAGGGAAGCGTCGCAGCGAATGGTTGTGCGGATAATCAGGGCGTCGGCATTCGCCACACGCGCAGCAGAGAATTCCTCTTCCGCCAAATACGTCACTTCGGCATACGATTCCAGTATGCCCTTAATAAACGGTATATGTTTATCAATCAGTACTTTCAATAGCGTATGTTATCTATCAGACGCACCGGTCCGCAATACACCGTGATACAGCCTACCGCATTATCGAATGTCTGCGTGGGCAACAGGGTTTGCGCATCTACGATTTCATAATACTCGACCTCCAATCCCGGAACGGCGTTAATCGTGTCCACGACCCGTTTTTGCACGGCAGCCACACTATGGTTTTCGCGAGCCCAGCCCACCGATGCAAACAGCGTGCGCGATATGTTCTCTGCAATATGTTTTTCCTCTTCCGACAGACGCTCATTGCGGCTGGACATCGCCAGACCGGAGGCCTCACGCACGATGGGACAATCCACAATGCGCAACGCTCCGAACGTGTGACTCAGGGCCGAACGCTCTACCATGAAATGAATGATAGCCAACTGCTGGAAGTCCTTCTCGCCGAAATAGGCACTATCCGGCCGGGTAAGATAGAACAGCTTACTAACCACCTGCACCACACCGTTGAAATGGCCGGGGCGCATTTTGCCTTCCATCATCTGGTCTAAGCCGCCGAAGTCAAAGGCAAAGGGTTTTGCCATCTCCTCCGCGTCATACATAGCTTCCGGCGTCGGGGCAAACACGATATCCACGCCCAGCGAGGCCAACAGAGCCGCATCGCGATCCAGCGTACGGGGATACTTGGCCAAATCCTCCTTGTTATTAAACTGCGTGGGATTGACGAACACACTGACGATAGTGACATCATTCTCCGCCACACTACGGCGCACCAACGACGCATGACCGGCGTGCAAGGCACCCATGGTGGGAACCAAACCGATTGTCTTGTTTTGTGATTTACAAATGCCTACCTGTTCTTGCAGGGCCTGTTTTGATGTTATTATATTCATAAATGCATTAAAAAAACATGCAAAAATACAACAAAATGACGAAAAAAGAAAATTTTTTTTCAAAAATTACGGAATTATCAGATATTTTTTGTAATTTTGTAGCGGGAAAATGTACACCTAATAAAAACACGCCTATGAAAGAGCCAAATCACATCCTATTTCTCTCGCAGGAGATATATCCTTATTTGGCAGAGGAGACGCCTATTCGCATGCTCAACCGTCGCCTGCCGGAGTATTTCCAGGGGCACGGCTATATCACACGTACCTTCATGCCGAAGTTTGGAGAAATCAACGAACGCAGAAACCAACTGCACGAGGTGATTCGTCTGAGTGGAATGAACCTGATTATCGATGATTCCGACCATCCGTTGCTCATCAAGGTTACCAGCATCCAAGCGGCGCGCATCCAAATCTATTTCATCGACAACGACGACTATTTCCACCGCAGAAAGGGTATTGCCGATGACAATGGCGTGGAATATAAGGATAACGACGAACGGTGTATCTTCTTCGCCAGAGGTGCTATCGAAACCGTCAAGAAACTGCGCTGGACACCCGAGATCATCCATTGCTCCGGATGGATGTCGGCGCTGGCACCGCTCTATCTGAAAAAAGCCTTTGCCGACACGCCTTTCTTTGCCAATTCAAAGATCGTCCTCTCGCTGGATGATAACGAATACAAAACGCCCTTCGGCACGAAGTTCACCCAGAAGATGATGGTGGAAGGAATGATCCAGAACGACGTGCGCAGCATAGCCGGATTCCCCGTCGGATACGAAGAACTGATGCGTCTGGCCATCGACTACGCCGATGCTATCGTCGTTTCGTCGCCCAAGGTCAACCAACGCGTGATGAACTATGCCGAGACCAGCGGCAAACCCATCATGCCCTACAAAGGAGAAGATCCAAACGATTATTATGAGTTTTACAACAGCCTCTTATAAACATATTTGCATCCTCGCTTTCGCTCTGATTACACTCCCCTGCCTGCTGACAGGATGCAAAGACGATACCCAGGAATTGGGGCAATCGCTGCTCGGCGAAGAAGAAGATATCATTGTCCGGGCAGATTCGTTTCATCTGGAGTCCAATCTGGATACTTGTGCCAATATCATCTCCAACCCGGATAGTTTCCTGATCGGCGAGATGGTTAGCGAATATGGCGACCTGACTGCCGACTTGCTGACACAGTTCGCTTGTCCGTTGGATTATCAGTATCCTACCGGATGCAAGATGGACTCCGTCTGCCTGGTGCTCTACTACACCTCCTGGACCGGCGATGGCAATACACCTTTATCTATACGCGCGTACGAGATGGACAAAGCCACCCTGCAGTATAGCCAGACCTACTACTCCGATATTAAAATCAGCGATTATTGCAGCGCGACTACCCTTTCGCACGAGATTATGGATACTCCGCCGGTTATTGTGCCTACGTCGCCTATCGACTCCGGAATATCCGTCGCACGGTTCAAGATGACACAAGAGTTTGCCGACAAGTTCTTTGCTATCAAAGACTTCAGCAGCCAGAAAGCGTTCTGCAATGCCTTCAAGGGCCTATACATAACGCCCACCTTCGGTAACGCCTGTGTTCTCAATCTGTCCACCGTCGCTATCTTTGTGTATTACCACTTCGAGCGCAGCTATACCGACCCAACCACCGGCGTAGCACACAAGGATACGATCTACGATGCCAAAGGATTCTATGCCAACACCGAGGTACGACAGGTCAACCGATTCCTCTATAAGAACAAGAAACAACTGCTCGCCAACCTTTCTGCCATCGACTCGGTGGACCACATCATCGCGCCGGCAGGTATCTACACGACTATAGCCTTCCCCTTCAAGCGCATCAACGATGCTATCAAGAAAAACTATTGGAGCACGTACAACAAGGCCTATGTCAACAAAGCCGCGCTGGTGGTACGTGTGGACTACGACATCTCCAAGCCCGAGGCGCAAAAGACCAGCAAGGATTGGATGAAACCGGCACCGAATATGTTGCTCGTGCGGGATACGCTGCTGAAGAACAACGAGTTCTTCCGCAACAAAGACGTGCAACTAACCACCTATGATGCCATACTCAGCCAACTCTATATCGGTAAGGACGAGAAGGGATATTCCTACTACTATTATTCGTTCGATTTGAGCGAACTGCTGACCTATAAGTTGCGCAATAAGGTGCAAGACGATGTGCTGAAGATGACGATGGTGCCTGTGGATCTCGAGTACGCCAGTTCCACCAGTTCCAACATCAGCGCTATCCAGCAGACCCAAACCACCTCGGCTACCATCATCAATAGCCCTAAGCATTCGACGAAACCCCTTACGCTGGAAGTGGTTTACTCCATCTTCTAAACCGGCGGCAGTTATATACTCACGTAATACATAAAGCGAGCGGAGAGATGATTGGTCTCTCCGCTCGCTATTTCTCGTATCGCTATTCCTTACAGGATAGCCTGGTATCCGGCGGCATCCAGCAGGTTGTCCAGTTCAGCGGCATCCTGCATACGGATACGAATCATCCATCCTTCGCCGTAGGGGTCGTTGTTCACGGCTTCCGGCTGGTCGTTCAGCGCCTCGTTGAACTCCAGAATCTCACCGGTGACAGGCATATTCAGGTCGCTCACCGTCTTCACGGCTTCCACCGATCCGAACACCTCGCCCTGACCGATTGTCTCGCCTACGGTGTCAACGTCCACAAAGACGATTTCACCCAGTTCCGATTGTGCATAATCCGTAATGCCTACGTATGCCTCCTCGCCTTCCACACGAATCCATTCGTGCTCGCGAGTATATTTCAAATTCTCAGGTATATTCATTGCTTATCGTACTTTTTTCGTCCTACATTATCTGCCGGAAGGTATTTGGTCACCCAGCGTGGACATTGCGCAGCGGAATCCGAGCGTGCTCAGGCACTTGTCTTGATCCAGATAACGACGCGTAGAGGGATTGAGCCAGTAGATACGGTCGTTCCACGAACCACCTTTGTAAACGCGTGTACGCTTGGTGATTTTCGGTGCCAGGATGTCAGTCGGGTCGGTCTTAACCTCGGAGAGGTTCTTCACGCCTACTGTATCCAGCGGATAATCCGTATTCAGCAGCGAAGCGAAGTCGCCGTCACGGAAGTCACGCTTATCATCCTCGCCGGTGTACTCACGAGCTACACAACCCAACGAGTCGATATCGAACGTACCGTCCTCGTTCATCTTCGGCTTCATATAGATATTACCACGGAAGGAGTTATACTCCGACAACTCTTGGAACGAAGTCTCGCGATATACATCCAGAACCCATTCGTTCACATTGCCGGCCATGTTGTACAATCCGAAATCGTTCGGCATGAACGCATCCACCGGAGCGGTGATTACATATTCGTCATTCAGTGCACCACTGACACCCATCATATCGCCGCGGCCACGAACGAAGTTGGCTTGCAGACGACCTACGTTGGCCTTACTCAGGTCACGCGGGTGATAACCCGACCAGGGATAAACCTTACCCTCGATGGTCAAACCGTCCTCACCGGCTACAGGAGCATAAGCGGCAAACTCCCACTCTGCCTCCGTCGGCAGACGATAACCAACCACCATGATACCATCGGCGATATTCACCTTGCGGTCGTTGCCGTACGAATCCAGTTTCGGACGACGGCCCATCTCCGGGTTGAAGGTATCATCAATCAGGTATTTCTCCGTATTGAATACGAACTTATCGCGGATATACTCGAACGGCAGACGATACAACGGCGGCAAATCTTCGCCATCCATCATGTCGGGACTCTGCTCCTGCTCCACTTCTACCAACTGATAGCCGAACTGGGTCTCCCACTCCTCACGCTCCTGGTCGTCCCACTCACGCGGAATAAGCGATTGGAAATCCGGGATAGCTATTGCGCCGGCCTCGATCAACGCCATCTCGTTCACGCGGTCGGTACGCCATTGGCAGTAGGTCATGGCCTGCTCCCAGGTCACACCCACAACGGGGTAGAACGAGAATGCCGGATGCTCGAAGTAATTCGTTACATACGGATCGTTGTATGCCAATTCCTCGCGCCATACCTTATGGTCGGGAGTAGCTTTCTCGATCAACTCCGGAGCGGCCTCGGCAAACACAATGCGCAACCAGTGCAGATACTCGTTCCAGTTCATGTTCGTAATCTCGTACTTGTCCATGAAGAACGAACTTACCGTCAACGAACGGTTTGCATTGTTACGGGGAGCTGTCAGGAACTCGTCCTTCTCACCAATCGTGAATGTTCCACCCTGAATAGGCACCATGCCGGGAGGATTCACATTACCCACACCCTCAATAGCCTCAAAGTTCGTGGTGTTACGATCATAGTAGTTCCAACCTGTCGTGTTCGACACTTTCGTGTTCAATTCTCTGGAATGGCAACCGGCCAAAAGCACTGCCAACACCAGGAAAAACATTTTTGATACGTTACTCATATACGTGCAATTTGTATTATTTTCTTATCTATTCTCCGACATTTTCGGAATTCAGCCTGCAAAAATACAAAAAATATTTCACATAGCATAATATTTCTCACAAAATTATTCAAAAAAACGCATTTTTGACAGTTTTTACATATTTTTTCAAGAAAAATGCGCAAAATGTAGGTCTTTTCTGCATTTTTTTGTACCTTTGCAAGCAAATGAGCAAATATCTGATCAATAGTCATGGTTGGCTGCTGGACAGTAGCACGCCCCGGGTGATGGCAATCATCAATGTCACGCCCGACAGTTTCTATGCCGCTTCGCGCGCGAGAGAAGAATCATCTATCCTGCAGCATGCAGAGCAGGCTCTCACGGAGGGTGCCGACTGGCTGGATATAGGCGCTTGCTCTACGCGGCCCGGATCGGAACAGCCCTCTGAGGAGGAAGAATGGCAACGGCTGGAGAGCGCCCTACGTCCCCTGCGTGCCCATTTCCCCGAGGCGCGCTTGTCGGTGGACACCTACCGCGCAGACATAGCGCGGCGAGCCGTGTGGGAATATGGCGTCAACCTCATCAACGACATCTCCGGCGGCGAGATGGATGCTGCTATGTTCGGCTGTGTGGCCGCGCTACGCGTACCTTATATACTCTCGCACATGCGCGGCACACCCCAAACGATGCAGCAGCTGACTGACTACGAGAACCTGATGCAGGAGATTATCCATTTCTTCCAGCTGCGTCTGGACCAGCTGCACCGGCTCGGCGTGACAGATGTCATCCTGGACCCGGGCTTCGGTTTTGCCAAAACCAAGCAGCAATGCTTCCACCTGCTATCGCACCTGAGCGACCTGCAGGTGCTGGAATGCCCCGTCATGGCCGGTCTGTCGCGTAAGTCGATGCTTTCCGCCGATGCCAATCAGGCGCTGCCTGCCACCATAGCAGCGAACATGGCTGCTCTCATGGGTGGCGCACAGATCCTGCGCGTACACGACGTGCGGGCGGCAGTGGAAACAATACGTATCTTTAACGAACTCTCTAACAACCAATAATATGTTCTACGGATTACAAATCGACATCAAGGATATCATCGACATCCTGCTGGCAGCTTTCATCATGTTCGAGGTTTACCGCCTGCTGCGCCGGTCGGGAGCCGTCAACCTGTTCTGGGGTATTTTTGCCTTCATCTTCGCATGGATACTGGTCTCGTTTGTCTTCCGTCTATCCCTGACCGGAGCACTGTTCGACCGTATCATCGGCGTGGGCGCTATCGCGCTGCTCATCATCTTCCAGGAGGAGATACGCGCCTTCATCTACCGTCTGGGCGCACGGTTCAGCAAGTGGCAGTTCCTGGCTTCCTCCGAACAGAACAAGATGAACGACAAGAGCCTGCAGGATATCGTCAACGCCTGCAAGCATATGTCCGAACATCGCACCGGTGCCTTGCTGGTTTTGGCGGGCAGCACCGAACTCAAGGAATATGTGGATACCGGCGAACGCGTGGATGCCCTCGTCTCGTCTGCGCTGATTGAGAATATCTTCTTCAAGAACTCGCCCCTGCACGACGGTGCTATCATCATCCAAAACAACCGTATCGAGGCGGCGGCCTGCATCCTGCCTATCTCACGCCGAACGGACCTGCCCAAGCAGTTTGGTCTGCGCCACCGTGCCGCACTGGGTATGGCGGAGAAGACGGACGCGCTGATCATCGTCGTTTCCGAGGAGACGGGACGGCTCTGCCTCGCCCACGATTCCGACATAAAAGAAATTGATGATGCCGAACTCATTCGCATCATCAACTCCTCTTTTAATACTATATAAAGCGTCCTTGCTTATTCGTCCTCTATTCGGGCATTGCCACGACCACCGCCCATGGGACGGTGCGGCAACTGGCTGTCACGGCAGATGACGCAATGACCCGGTGTCGGCATCTCGAATAGGATCGTGAATTTCACACCCACAAACAGGTTCTTCACCGACTTAGCTACATTCGAGGTGGACAAGATATCCGCCACGATAGGTTCCGGCACCTGCGTATCCGTGAAATCGGTCGGAAACGCGATAGCCACCTTGTTCTGCGCATTATGAATATCCAGTAGTCCGTAATCCACAAATGCGGCTATACGATATTGCGTCTTCGATTTCGGCACGTCAAAACCCGAACCGGTCTGTATATAACCCAGGCGGGCACCGATCTCGAAGGAAGCATCCAGATTCAGGCGGAAGGACGTACTGCCCTTGCTCGTAAACGCCTCGCCGCTGAAATAGCCGTGCTCCGACATGTCGCGGAAAGGAATATCGAACTCCTTATATTGGCCGTCGGTGGATATCTCACCGCTGACGCGAGTACGGGTCAGCATACTAATATCGGCTTTCACACCACCCAGGAAATAGAATCGTCCCCACTGGCCGCCGAACAATACCGGCACCTGCACAGCCACATCCATGTAGCCGTCCTTACGCTTGTCCAGCTTGCAATCGTAATACAGCAAATCCCATGCGCCGGGACCGCCGCCGGGCTCCTTGATGTTATGATAGCGTTGGAACGAATTATCTACGTTGAATACGGTGTAACCCGCCTTACCGCCTACACCAATGTTGAACAGGAAACTGCTGGCCTGCATCTCATACGTGAAACCCAAGGCACCGCCACCGCCCAAACTATTACTCAGATTGCTCTTCTGAGGCAGCAATGTCCACTCACCGGCCTCTGCCCACAATCCGACAAAATGCTTCACCTGACTACCGCGATTATACGCCGACATCGGCAGCGTCGTTAGTGCCGCGAGAACCAGGACAATGATATGTAACCTCAGATTTTTCACAATTTTATTTGTACAAGTCAAATTTTTTATGTAATTTTGCACTCGATTTAACAAAAGCGACCGCGAAAGTAGTAAAAATATCTGATACACGCAAATTTTTAACAAAAATTCTACATATTTTACCAATTTATATGACTTTTCAACGTTCTTTAGTAACCACAGCGCTTCCTTACGCCAACGGACCCGTTCATATCGGCCACCTGGCAGGAGTGTATGTTCCGGCGGATATTTATGTCCGTTATCTCCGTTTGCGCGGACAGCAGGTTCTCTTCATCGGAGGTAGTGACGAACATGGTGTGCCCGTCACCATCCGTGCCCGCAAAGAGGGTATCACCACCCAGCAGGTTGTGGACCGCTACCACAATCTCATCAAGCAGTCGTTCGAGCAGTTCGGTATCTCCTTCGACATCTACTCGCGCACCACAAGCGACATCCACCATAAGTTCGCGGCGGATTATTTCCGCAAGCTCTACGACGATGGTAAGTTTATCGAGCAGACCTCCGAGCAATTCTACGACCCTGAGACGCAGGAGTTCCTCACCGACCGCAATATCCGCGGCGAGTGCCCGCGTTGCCACGCCCAGGGCGCGTATGGCGACCAATGCGAGAAATGCGGCGCTACCCTCTCGCCCGACGAACTCATCAATCCCTATAATGCCGTCAACGGCAATCCGCTCACCAAGAAGGCTACCAAGCACTGGTATCTGCCGCTGGATCAATACCAGCAATGGCTCGAGCAATGGATCCTGGAGGAGCATAAGGAATGGCGTCCGAACGTCTATGGACAGTGTAAGTCCTGGCTCGACGGCGGCCTCAAGCCGCGTGCCGTCACGCGTGACCTCGACTGGGGTATCCCCGTGCCCGTAGAGGGTGCAGAGGGCAAGGTTCTCTACGTATGGTTCGATGCGCCTATCGGCTATATATCCAACACCAAGGAACTCTGCGACGCACAGCCGGAGCGCTTCGGCAAGTGGGAGACCTGGTGGAAAGATCCATCGACACGTCTTATCCATTTCATCGGAAAAGATAACATCGTCTTCCATTGCATCGTCTTCCCCGCTATGCTCAAGGCCGACGGCACGTATATCCTGCCGGATAACGTTCCTTCCAACGAGTTCCTTAACCTCGAGGGCGATAAGATATCCACCTCGCGCAACTGGGCAGTGTGGCTCAATGAGTACCTCGACGATTTCCCGGGCAAGCAGGACGTGCTGCGCTATGTGCTCACCGCCAATGCGCCGGAGACCAAGGACAACGACTTCACCTGGGCCGACTTCCAGGCACGTAATAACAACGAACTGGTGGCGATCTACGGCAACTTCGTCAACCGTGCACTCGTGCTCACCGGCAAATACTTCGGCGGTAAGGTGCCCGA
>Ga0265299_10006201_pt1 | contig 10939 bp, 9 predicted proteins | sample AusTroGonzalo_MG_4_FD_193485 | JGI IMG/M metagenome (GOLD analysis project Ga0265299, IMG submission 193485) | Bovine rumen microbial communities from tropical cattle in Woodstock, Queensland, Australia - Gonzalo_02 | ecosystem: Host-associated > Mammals > Digestive system > Stomach > Rumen ...
AATGCTTACGTGCGATTCGTCAATCATCAAAAGCCAATCGTCGCCAAAGTAGTCGATGAGCGTAAAGGGGCGAGTGCCCGGGGCGCGGTCTTCGATGATGCGCGAGTAGTTTTCGATGCCGTTGCACATGCCTGTTTCGCGGAGCATTTCCATGTCGTAGCGGGTGCGGCTCGAAAGACGTGCCGATTCGAGAACCTTGCCTTCCTTGTCGAGTTCGGCGAGGCGGTCGGTGAGTTCGAGTTGGATACGTTGCAGCATGCCCGCGCGATTTTCTTCTTTGGTGACAAAGTGTTTCGCGGGGGCGATAGTGAGTTCTTCGACTTCCTTGATGACTTCGCCGGTGACGATGTTGAATCGGTAAAGGCGATCGACTTCGTCGCCGAAAAGCTCAATGCGCAGCCCGTCTTCGTCATAACTCGGGTGGACTTCGATGACGTCACCGCGGACGCGGAACGAGCCACGGTCGAGGCTAAAGTCGTTGCGTGAATACTGGATATGGACAAGGTCACGCAGAATGCGGTCGCGGTCGTAAATGTCGCCTTTCTTGATGCGTACCATCAAGTCGAAGTATTCGCTCGGGCTGCCGAGGCCGTAAATGCAACTCACGGAAGCGACGATGATGACGTCGCGGCGGGTGAGGAGGTTGGCTGTAGCGCGCAGGCGGAGCTTGTCGATTTCATCGTTGATGCTTGCGTCTTTTTCGATGAACGTGTCCGTGTGCGGAATGTAGGCTTCGGGCTGGAAGTAGTCGTAATAGCTCACGAAGTATTCGACCGCGTTGTTCGGGAAGAACGACTTGAATTCCTGATAAAGCTGGGCGGCGAGCGTCTTGTTGTGCGTGAGGATGAGCGTTGGCTTGCCGACGTTCTTGATGACGTTTGCCATCGTGAACGTTTTGCCGGAACCCGTCACGCCGAGGAGCGTCTGGAACTGTTCGCCGTTCTTGAAACCTTCGGTCAATTCTTCAATGGCCTTCGGCTGGTCGCCTGCAGCACCGTAAGGACTTACGAGATCAAAATCCGCACGTGTGGGCGCCTGGAACTGCTTGAGTTTTCCGGGCAAGCTCTTGGATGGCGGTAGCGGTTTCGCTATCGGTTTTGCATACGGATCAGGAGTAATAGTCTTACGTGCGCGAGCCATTGAGGTATGAGGTCGCACCTTCGGTGCTTTGAGGTTGTGGGGACGGCGCGATGCGCCTTTGAGCTCTTCAAAAAGATAGTAAAAGAAAAAATCTTGGAAAGAAAAAATTTGCCCATAGCCCAGAGCGAAGCGACCTGAAAGTGCGAAGCACGACCCCATAGCTGTCCACTATTTTTCTACATTTCATTTCATGTTTTGCAATCGGATTCTTGGTACGACTCATCACGGGACTTATAAGAAAGTCGTTGACGTTCCTCTTTTGCGCGAGGAATTGACGGCCCGTTCTATCCGCTGCATTGCGAAAGATGGCGTCGAAATTGAAATCGATGTTTACGAAGACTTGCAAGAAGGCGATATCTTGGCAGAGACGGATTTTAACGTTTATGCTGTAAAAATTTACGTGCCCAAGAAAAAGCCGGAACAGGAACAACGCCCGACGGTGAAATGGTATTTGTAGATTGCTTCGTTCGTAATGATGTGGAATCCGGGTGCAGCAGGAAAGCTTGCACAAGGACATTCGCGTTACTCTTTAATGCACAAGCTTTCTTTTACGCTGATTTTTTCTTTGCCGAGCAGTTTGTATAGTTTGCAGCGGAATAGCGGGATGGCGGCGATGGTGCCTATAGCGACAATCGGGATCGCGATGTAGGCGATTCCCGGTTGGTTGATTTGCTCTCTAAAAAAGAGTCGCAACATTAGGACAGTCCACCAGTGAACGGCAAGAATCACGAGCGCGTTGCGGGATATGTTTCGCAAGATTCCCTTGAAAATGCGAATGGGTGCGATGTCAGGGATTTTGCTCGCAAGTAGGAACGTGGCGATAAGGCCGACAATACCTGTGATGGAACTTGCGACAAATTGGGGGAGGCTTTTGCCTAGGTCATTGTTCATGATGCTGAAATTCGGACTCGGAGATTCTAAAAAGGCATAGGCGATAAAGCATACGATTCCGATGGCAGCAACGATGGCCGTATTTTTTGAGGCGTGTGTTGCGCCCGCAGAAATTGCGCTGTGAATTTTTTTGATGGGTTCTTTGCAAAGATAACCGCAACCAAAGAAAAAAAGAATCGTGAGGTCGCGTTCAATGCCAAGTGGCAAGTGAACGTGATTCACGTTTAAAAGCCAACCGAAGAATAGTCCTTCCATGGACATGACTGCAAAAAACACATTTGAATTGACTTGCCATTTTGACAATTCATGGAGCATGTAAAAAAGCAAACTGACGGAATAAAGCGTGAACACAAACCACAGCGGCCCTGCGCCGACAGAGGATTTTCCAGCGATGAATATTTTGGCGATATTCCAGTAGATGTATTGCCAGGTGTTGTTGATGTCGGGAATTGTGTTCACGACCATCATCGTGGGCGATTTCGGGTATAGTGCAAAATTGTAAACGACCGGGTCAATAGCAAAAAAGAGGAACGAAAGATAAAAATAGGGAAGTAGCAGAACGCGCGTTTTGTGGGTAAAGTAACTCTTGAAATTGCTGAACCGTTTTGTGCTGAAAAGGAATCCTGAAATAAAGAAAAATGCCGACATGCGGAGTGCACTCAAGTGCCATGCTCCCAAATGGGCGTTTGGAAAAGTCTGCTCGATGTGAAAAAGACAAACAAGCAAAAGAACGAATCCCTTGAACTCGTCAATCCAGCCGATTCTTGCTCGCTTGTTTTCGCACATAACAAAGGTTCCCGAGCCTTCCTAATACCATCCCTTCTCGTCACCAATTGTTGTACTTGGCCCGTGACCAGGGAATACTACCGTTTCTGCGGGGAGCGTGAGCAATTTGTTTTTAATGCCACTTACAAGGGCGAATTCGTCACCGCCAAAAAGGTCGCTGCGACCGCGGCTACCTGCGAATAGAATGTCGCCCGGAAAAAGGAGCGGTGGCACGTTATCTTGTCCGTTCACCTTGCCGGGATTTTCGCAGAAGAATGCGAGACCGCCCGGGGAGTGCCCGGCAACGTGAATCACTTGCAAACGGATTTCTGCAATTTCGACGATGATGCTTTCGTCAAGATAGCTGCCGAGAGCAGGGGCGATGTCGTCGCAGGGAAGACCGAACATTTGAGCTTGTTCGATTTGTAAACCTAATAGAAACTCGTCGTCCTTGTGCGCTTCGGCTTTGACTCCGTAGGTGCGTTCTACAAATGCGTTCCCGAGAACGTGATCTAAGTGCAGATGCGTATTCAAAACGCGAACGACTTTGAGTTTTTCGCTTTTGAGGTAATCGGTGAGTGCAGTCTGTTCGCGGGTATTGCTCACACTCGGGTCAATCAAAATGGCTTCGCCCTGGTTGTTACTGAGAACGTAACAATTTACACCAAAGGGATTAAATACAAACTGCTTGATTTTCATGACGACCTCTTAACGTTTCTTTTTGCGCTTGCGTTTTAAATGTTCCCGTTTGACGCTTTCCATGGAAACTTCGTGGAGAATGTCGAAGACGCGTTCGCGGGCGTAAGACTTGTTCAGTTTTTTGTGCGTGACATAGTCTAGCAAGCACACGCATAAAAGTAACAATCCGACGAAAATCGAAAGTGAAATCGGCCAAAGATGGACTGAAAATTTTGTGGCAACGAGTCCGAATGCAGGGGGCATCAGGATGGAGCCGACGTAAGAACCGGCGAGTTGGATGCTGATGGCTTGGCTCGAAAGCGCTTCGCCAAATCGTGCAGGAGTCGCGTGGATGAGCGAGGGATAAACGGGGGCGCAACCGAGGCCGAGCAGACAAATGCAGACGGGCTGCATCCACAGCGGGAGCGGGAGCGAAAGTACAAGGCAACCTGCCGCGACGATGAAAATTCCGGCGTAAATCAGGCGGTGATCCGTGAATTTAATCGCAAAGAATCCGCTCACGATACGGCCAATCATCACGGAGGCAAACATTAGCGAAACGATGAATGCGCCGACTTCTGGTTTGAATCCGCAAGCGATGAGGTATGTGCCGCACCAAAGGCTTGTCGAAATTTCGAGGGCGGAATAGAAGAAGAACGTGAGGAATGAAAGCTTCATTCCCGGGACGCGGAGCGCTTTGCGGAATGTGAGTTGTGCGAGATTGTTGGAGTTGCTGTCGGAAGTTGTTTTTTCGAGAGTTGCTGAGCCAGATACGCCGCCTTTGGCTTCCATTCTTTTCCATAGCGGGAGTGAAACGAAAATCATCACGAAAATGATGGCGAGGATTGCTGCGACGTATTCGTATGCGCCTCGCCAACCGTTCCCTGTCAAAATCGATAACGAAAGTAGCGACGGGCCGAGTGTGGCCCCGATTCCCCAGCTTGCGTGTAGCCAGTTTGTATGCTTGGATTCCAGATAAACGGCGGCAAAGTTGTTCATCGCCACGTCAACGGCGCCAGCACCAATGCCCATCGGGATTGCCCAAAGGCAGAGGGTGTTGAACGAGTCTGTAAAACCGTAGCCGACAGAGGCAATTGCTGTGAGTGCTATGCTGTATGCTACAAGTTTGCCAGTGCCCAAAATGCGGAGAAATTTCGGCGTTAGGAGGCTGGAGACGATTGTTCCTATTGAGACGATAATAGAGAGAATGCCTGCTGCAGAAATGGGGGCGGATAGGTCTAGACGCATCAATGGCCAAGATGCCCCGAGTATAGTGTCGGGGAGCCCAAGCCCAATAAATGCAACGTATATGACGACAAGTAAAAAAAACATCGAAGGTAATTTATAAAAAAGATGGCGGCTCAGAGGCCGCCATGACAGTGTCCTGCTAGGGATCCTTCCCCGGACTAGTTCCGGGACTCAGGATGACACTCCTAACCACTAATCACTAACCACTGTCTACTAGCCCTTGATTTCCCAGGTCGTGCCTTCCTTGGAGTCCTTGATGACCACGTTCATCGCGGCGAGTTCGTCGCGGATGCGGTCACTTTCGGCCCAGTTCTTGTTGGCGCGGGCTTCCTTACGGGCGGCAATCAGCGCTTCAATCTTGGCGACATCCACGCCGTCGTTGGCTCCCTTCTTGGCATATTCCTCACGAGGCTGGTCGAGCTTCAAACCGAAAATCTTGTCGAAGTCGGCCACGAGGGCAGCCTTTTCGCCGTCGTCGATATCGCTCTTGAGCATCGTGTTCATGATACCGAGGGCACGCGGCATGTTCAGGTCATCACCGATGGCGTCCTTGAATTCATTCTGGAATGCCTTGGCAGCTTCGCTAGTGATTGCAGTTGCCTTACCGATCAGCGGGTCCGTCTTCTTGTGCAAGCTCTTCAGGCCTTCCTTGGCGCCTTCCAAAGCTTCCCACGTGAAGTTCAGGTAGTTGCGGTAATGGCTACCAATCGCGAAGAAGCGGTAGTCGAGCGGATTGAAGCCGCGGTCCATCAAAAGCGTGACCGTCAGGAATTCGCCGCTGGACTTGCTCATCTTGCCGAACTTGGTTTCAGTCGTGCCGTCTTCCAACTTTTCTTCGCTAGCGGTGCGGAGGAATTCGCCGTGCATCCAGAAGCGGGCGAACTGAACGCCGTTGGCACATTCGCTCTGGGCAATTTCGTTCGTGTGGTGCACGCGGATGTGGTCGGTACCGCCGCAGTGGATGTCGAGCGTGGGGCCGTTGTACTTCATGGCCATGGCGGAGCATTCAATGTGCCAGCCGGGGAAACCGACGCCCCACGGGCTGTCCCATTCCATGGCGCGCTTCTTGTCCTTCGGGCTGAACTTCCACAGCGCGAAGTCGGTGGCGTTGTGCTTTTCGCCCATGTCAATGCGGCTGCCCTTGCGGAGATTTTCCACGTCGAGGCGGGCGAAGTCGGCATAGCGCGGGAACTTGAGACTATCAAAGTAGATGCCATCGCTAGTGCGGTAGGTGTAACCCTTTTCTTCTAGGGTCTTCACCAAGTCAATTTGTTCCTGGATGTGCTGCGTGGCAGGCGTCCAGCGGGTCGGTTCCTGGATGTTGAGGCGGTGCCAGTCGGCCATGAAAGCGTCGGTGTAGAACTTCGCGATATCCCAGACGGACTTGCCTTCACGGGCGGCGCCCTTTTCCATCTTGTCGTCGCCGGAGTCGGCATCGCTGGTCAAGTGGCCCACGTCGGTGATGTTCACGATGTGGTTCACCTTGTAGCCGTAGTACTTCAGCGTGCGGACCAAAAAGTCTTCGAAAATGTACGTGCGGAGGTTGCCGATGTGGGCGAAATGGTACACCGTCGGGCCACAACAGTACATGCGCACGGCGGGAACGCCTTCAGGAAGTGTGAAAATCTCTTTCTTACGCGATGCTGTGTTGTAGAATTGAAGTGCCATTTTAGCCTCCGGTTAAATGTGGCGCAACATGCGCCAAGCGCGGACAAATATAGCAAAAGGCGAGAGTCGTGCCAATGGCACTAGTGCCAATTGGCATGACCGAGCCGAGCTATATGCACTCCGAAGGAGTGCCAAGATAGCAAAAGTGTGCAAGGCGAGTAAGGCGCAAAAACTTGTTTTCGCATCTTTGAGCCGCAGCCGCGGACGCCGAAGGCGTCCAAAGGCGAGAGTCGTGCCAATGGCACTAGTGCCAATTGGCATGACCGAGCCGAGCTATATGCACTCCGAAGGAGTGCCAAGATAGTAAAAGTATGCAAGGCTGGAAAGCGCAAAAACTTGTTTTTGCATTTTCTAGCCACAGCCACGGACGTTGTAAACGTCAAAACAATTTTTGTTTTGGCATGGCTGAGGCGCCTATCTTGCACTCCGAAGGAGCGCATATTTAGAAATTTTTAAGGCGGACGGCAATTGTGCGGGACTGATAACTCCTTATGATTTTGGCTAAGGAAGTTTTGGACGTGTTTGGTGCGGATTTAAGGGGCTTTTGAGGCTTTTACGTACCTGGCCCCGTTTTTTACGGTTGGTTAGTACGTAAGAAAATTTTGATTAATTTGTGTGTTACGTACTTGGAGTTGTAAAATCGTGAGCTAAGTACGTAAAAAGACGAAAGTAAGCGAAATTTTGATTTGTCTTGGGTTTGAAAAAGTGTGCATTTACGTACTTGAGGGGTTGTTTTGCGCAGATTAGTACGTAATTGCCGCAAATTGTGCAAAAATCGGATGTTAATTTTTGTTTTTTTACGTACTAACTCCATCTATTTAGCCTGCCAAGTACGTAAATTGTTGACCCTTTGGACTTTTACATATAATTCATGATTTGCAAACGGTTGTTTGCAAAATGATGCGTGTTGCATTTTTTCCTTGTCTTGCCATAGATGACAGTTGTATTTTATCTGCATGAAAATAAGCAATGATATAATACCGTATGATGAACTTGCTGGAACGGCCCAACGTCGGATTAAAGAATTGTCAAAGGCTCTATCCCACATTCAAGCGGAACTCCGCAATGCTCCCATGGAAAATTTAAGAGTCGTTCATAGCCATAACTCTATCCAGTATCATTTGGTCTCTGATGAGAACAAACCGAATGGAATCTACGTGAAAAAGACTTTGATGAAAACGGCCTCTGCGGTCGCTCAACGGGATTATTTTCGGAATGTCGCTGATGAAATTCAGAGAGAAATTTCTGTTATCGAATATTTTTTGAGCGAGTATCATCCAGAACGGGTCGATGGCGTTTACCGGGCGTTAAACGATGGACGACGGAATTTAGTGAAAAACGTTTTTACATCGGATGAAGAATATGTTTCTGCATGGAAGTCGGTGGCTTATGAACGACCGGCTTTTCTTGAAAATGCGCCGGAGTATTTTTCGAATAATGGGCTGAGAGTGCGTTCAAAATCAGAAATCATTATTGCGAATCAGCTGATACGTTTGAAGATCCCGTTCCGTTACGAAGCTCCGTTGACTTTGAATTCAGGCAACCGTAAAGTTATTGTGCATCCTGATTTTACATGCTTGAATGCTCGAACGCGAAAGGAATTTGTGTGGGAACATTTTGGAATGATGACCGATGAAAACTATGCAGAAAATGCTTTAGGAAAAATCCAGCTTTATTCTGCAAACGGCTATGTTCATGGCAAAAATTTCCTTGCGACATTTGAATCGCAGGCGAGTCCGCTTTCCCTGAAAATCGTCCAGCAGTATATCGACCAGTTTTTGAAATAAAGGCTCAAAGAAAACGCCCGTGCACTTTGACGTTGCTAAACGTGATGGTGGCGGGCGATGTAAGTAGTTTATTGTAAGAATGTTATTCTTCAGTCATGTACTCGATGGTAATCGTTTGCTTTGTCGAAGTTTTTTTGCTAGTTATGTTAAATTTTTCTTCTTCAGGACGTGGATCTCCGTCATCATAGAGAACCAAAGAATAATTGTCTTTAAATTTTGTTGACGTGTAAGTTTTTGTACCTTCGGTGAGTTCAAAATTTAATAGAGGCTTGTCGCTACTAATTTTTATGTTCATTTCGCTATTCGCAGAATCCTCTATATCCCAATCCCCAATATTTTGCTTTATAAATGCAGATGCCGTTTCTTTTACATGAGATTTTCCATTTATTGAAACTATATTGTCGCGGATATCATTGATGGTTATGTTACTTTTGCTATCTGATAAAGTTGCGTTTATATTATAGGTTGGAGAATCTGTTTTTTTGATATTAATTGTTGTGAAAAGGTCTAATGTTACATCACAAATGTGAAATCCTCCCTCTGCTCCTCTATAACTCATTTTTCCTGTAGAAAGTGATGCCTCGGCATTTGCAAATTTTATTGTTCCGGTTGCTGTTCCGTCAACTAGCTGAATTATTCCTTGGAAGTCGTAATCTACTTTTAATTTGATTTGTCCCTTTGAATTTATTGTTATCGTGAGTTCCTTTTCTTGCCAAAGATTGAACATTTCTTTTGAAGGCTCAATCTCAAGTTCTAGTTCTTCTTCGATATGTCCCGAAATTTTATACGCTTCGACGGGCTCATAGTCGATAATTACCCCAATTGAAATGATGTCCTGCGATTCTTTTGCTCCGTCAGCTTTCTTTTCGTAATCGGCGTAGCTGTAAATTGAACTCCCGATCTTGCTTAGTCCGTATTTGTTGCCTTTCTTGTTGGACTTGCCAAATTTCTTGCTCAATTCGTTCGGATTGCCTTCTTCGCCATTGATGTAATAAGCGCCGTCAATCCTGAATCCGCAAGCCTTGTACAGATGATCGTTTTGTTCCACATAGGAATCCATTACCTTTACATCGTTTTTTAAATAGTCTGCGTAACTTTGAGTAATTTGTTTGTCGCTAGTCTTGTTCTTTTTTGCGGCCTTGACGATGTCGAAGTATTTGTTCAAAACTTCCGGGGAAATGTCGACGCATCTGTATTTTGAAAAGTGCTTGATTTTGAAATTTACCGTGTTGTCTGTAACGGTCGCATCGGTCACGTAATCCCAAATTTTGTTCTTTTCGTCGTAGTGGAAAACGGAAATGGTCGAGTTGCTCGGCGTGCGCGAAAGCTTCATCGTCACTTCGGCGTCTTTCTTGAATTTTGTGCCCGAAGGTCCGAACTCGATTTCTCCCAAGAACGAGAACGACGGGGCGTCATCTTTTGAACTCAGGCTGGGGATGTATTTCACGGAGATTTTCTTGTCTTTGTCCAGCGCTTCGGCTGGAATTTTTATGCTTGCGGCGCTCCCTGCTTTGACTGTGCCGCCTTTTGTACCGATTGTCGCTGAACCGGAGACTTTGTCTGCAGTCGGTTGCGTTTTTTCTGATTTTGCCGAAGAATCCGGCGATGATGGATTGCTGGATGAATCACCGCAAGCGAAAATAACGGTTGTCACGAGCAGGAATAAGAATGCAATGATTGTATTCTTCAAGCTCCCCGAAGTTTTGTTTTCCATAGAATCTCTCCCTTCGTTTTTGTACGCTCAAAAGAGCGCAGATTGGTTTAGTTATTTCTAATATAAAAAAACGAATATGGGGCATTTTACATACTTGAGGCTTTATTTGGTAGAGGCTAGTACATAAGAAAAATCTTGTGAATTTGTATGTTACGTACTAAAAGGCGAATTTTGGGTGGCGCAGTACGTAAAACTTCGTAATAGCGGAATTTTGCGTGCATGAAATTTCAAAATTTACGTACTGGTGTTGCGTTTAGAGGGCTTCAAGTACGTAAAATTGTTGCGAACGTCCACAAACTGCTCAAAAACCGTTTGATTTTTCCCAAAATTACGTACTAAGAGCCTTTTGACCATGGCGAAAGTACGTAAAATTTGCAAAAAACACAAAAAACGCAAAAATTTGGGCTTCGTTAAAAAATTGGGGCTTTGTTGTATTGACTTCAACGGAATCTTTGTTTCAAGGGGTGTCTTTTCTTTGAATTGTATATATATTACAACAAAAAATGGAGTGCCCTATGATGTTTAAGAGGTTGCCTGTGATTGCTGTTTCAGCAGTCCTTGGTCTTGTAGCTTGTGGCGAAGATAGTAATTCGATTGGGGGAGCCGACAACGGACCCTTCTCCCCAGTGGAAATGTCTTCTGGTACTGAACTTTCTGGCAGCGATGTTTCTAGTTCTAGTGATGCTGTTCCCGGCGATGTGGTGTCCAGCTCTGACGCTATCGTTCCGGGCATCGAAGTTTCCAGTTCTAGCAATGTAATCCCAGAAATCGGAACTTCTAGTTCCAGTAATGCCGTCCCAAGCCCTGGAGTCTCGAGTTCCAGCAATGGATTCCCCGGCCATAGAGTTTCTAGTTCTAGCAATGCCGTTCCGGGCGGTAAAGTTTCCAGCTCTAGCAAGGTGGTTCCCAGCAGTTCGGAATCCGGTGACAACGAGAAAGACAACGAAGACGCTAGGACTTTGGACGGAACCCAGATTCTCCTGAAACTTTCGGGAACCACGGCTACGGTCGAAAACAACAACGGCTGTGTTGAAGTTAAAGACAAGAG
>Ga0265299_10006202_pt1 | contig 10938 bp, 7 predicted proteins | sample AusTroGonzalo_MG_4_FD_193485 | JGI IMG/M metagenome (GOLD analysis project Ga0265299, IMG submission 193485) | Bovine rumen microbial communities from tropical cattle in Woodstock, Queensland, Australia - Gonzalo_02 | ecosystem: Host-associated > Mammals > Digestive system > Stomach > Rumen ...
TCTGCAGAACCGGCTTGAGATTAAGAACGGTTCCTATAGCGGCGGCGGTGGGGGTGATACGACCGCCCTTTTTAAGATACTTGAGCGTCTCGAGAGTGATATATATACTGCTCTCGAACTTTTCTCTCTCAAGTATCTCTCTGACTTCAGCGGCGCTTTTGCCGGCATTTACCAGCTCAATAGCATCGAGGACTGACTGCGGCTGAGTTACCGAAACACGCTGATTGTTGACTACCTCAACTCTGCCGCCATAGTCGGCGGACAGCATCTTAGCAGTATCGCATGAGCTGCTGAGACCGCTGGACATAGGGATATAGATCAGACTGTCGTAATCTTTGAGAGCCTCATCCCAGCTGAAAAGCAGGTCGGCAGGGGAGGGCTGAGAGGTCTGGATCTCATGATCGTCCATCAGCTTCTCGTAAAACTGCTCCTGAGACAGAGACACTCCCTCAAAGTACAAGCGATCGTCAATATAAAAAGGCATAGGTACTACGCTGATACCCAGCTCAGCGGCTTGCTGTTGTGTTATTCCGCTGTTGCTGTCAGTGATAATAGCGATACGTTCCATACTAAACTCCTGATAGAATATTTGCTAAGGGTCGAATGTTGTCACTATTATATAAAAAAACTATGAGAATTGCAAGTGATAATGATAAATTTATAAATATTGACATATTATAAAGATCAGCCGCGGCTGAATATATATCAGCAGCGGCTTTGATAGATTGGTTATTTGTTATTTATATCTTTTTCATTGATTCGATAACAGAGTGTCATCAGGCTGTCGCTGAGATGTACGTTCTCGACTATCGTGTCCGGATATTTTCTGGCTATATCATAATGGCTGAAGTTCCAAAAATTGCGGATACCGAGCTGATACAGTTTGTCTACTACTGCTTCTACCGAAGCTCTCGGCAGGGTTAGAAAGGCTGTATCAACCGGATGGTTCTGAACATATTCTTCGATCTCATCGTCACTTTTGACCGTGATAGCGGTCAGCATTGTACCTATCAGCCGCTTATCCTTCTCAAATATCGCAGTGAGTCTGAATCCCATTGTATCGAAGTTCAGATGAGTGGCAACAGCCCTGCCCAGATTACCTGCTCCGAGCAGTATCGCATTGTGCATCACATTCAACCCGAGGATCGTGCCGATCTCAGACCTGAGCTGAGCTACGGGATAACCGTAACCCTGCTGTCCGAAGCCTCCGAAGCAGTTCAGATCCTGTCTGACCTGTGATGCGGTAGAGCTCATGATCGAGGCGAGCTTGTTGGATGATATCTTTTCAACACCGCTGTTCTCAAGCTCTCTTAAGAAGCGGTAATACCTAGGCAGTCGCCTGATGACTTGAATTGAAATATCCTTAGCCATGCGATATCTCCTTTCCCGTGGTGGTGATTGAAGTGGGTGGAATGTTATAATGCTGCGGCGAGTCTGTCATGGACTGCGTCCAGGAACTGTTCTGTGTTGACCTTCTGCTTGTTCTCAAGTGAGCTTAACAGATAGAGGTCGCCTGTCATGATGCCGCTTTCGATAGTATCGATAGTTGCCTTCTCGAGCTTATCGGCGAAGTCGGACAGATCAGCTATGCCGTCCATCTCACCGCGCTTGCGCAGAGCGCCGGACCATGCAAAGATAGTAGCCACTGAGTTAGTGGAGGTCTCTTCACCCTTGAGGTGCTTATAGAAGTGGCGCTGTACGGTGCCGTGAGCCGCCTCATACTCATATACTCCGTCGGGAGATACAAGCACAGAGGTCATCATAGCAAGGGAGCCGAATGCTGTGGCTATCATATCGCTCATCACATCACCGTCATAGTTCTTACAAGCCCAGATGTAGCCGCCCTTTGATCGGATGACACGTGCTACCGCGTCATCGATCAGGGTGTAGAAATATTCGATACCTGCGGCCTCGAACTTGTCCTTATACTCCGCGTCGAATATTTCCTTGAAAATATCCTTAAATGTATGGTCATACTTCTTGGATATTGTATCCTTGGTAGCAAACCAGATATCGAGCTTTTGATCCAGAGCATAGTTGAAGCATGCTCTGGCGAATGATGATATGCTGGATCCTAGGTTATGTATGCCCTGGATTATGCCGTCGCTGTTCTTGAAATCAAAGATAAGATCGCGGCTCTCATTTCCGTCCTTATCAGTTACGCACAGCTCAGCCTTTGAGCCCTTCTGCACCTTCATCTCGACATTCTTGTACACATCGCCGTAAGCGTGACGGGCGATGCAGATCGGCTTAGTCCATGTAGGGATATAGGGTGTGATGCCCTTAACGAGGATAGGCGCTCGGAACACTGTACCATCTAGGATAGCTCTGATGGTGCCATTGGGGCTCTTCCACATTTCTTTGAGGTTATACTCGTCCATACGCGCGGCATTGGGTGTGATGGTTGCGCACTTGACCGCTACGCCGTACTTCTTAGTAGCTTCGGCCGAATCAATGGTGATCTGATCGTTAGTTTCGTTGCGCTTCTCCAGACCGAGGTCGTAGTACTCAGTCTTGAGATCCACAAAGGGGAGGATGAGCTTATCCTTGAGCATCTTCCAGATAACTCTGGTCATTTCGTCGCCGTCCATCTCGACGAGCGGCGTGGTCATTTTGATCTTAGCCATGTTATCCTCCTTTATTTTGAGATCGTGTAGTTGAGCAGTCCGCCGGCGAGGATGATATCCTTCTGGCGCTGCGTCAGGCTGCACTTGGTCTTTATTTCGGTATCCTTAGTCTTGTTGATCAGGGTGATATCTTCGCCTGCAGCGATCTGATCGCGTACGTTTAGGATCGCGAGGTTATCGCCGAGCTCGATGTTGTTATAGTCGTTTTCATCAGCGAATTCGAGCGGCAGAATACCTGCGTTGATCAGATTCGCCCTGTGAATACGGGCGAAGGATTTTACAAGTACGGCTTTTACTCCAAGATACATAGGAGCCAGAGCAGCATGCTCACGTGATGATCCCTGACCGTAGTTAGCGCCGCCTACGATAACGGATGATCCGAGTGCCTTAGCTCTGGACGGGAACTCAGTGTCGCATACAGTGAAGCAGTGTTCGGATATCGCAGGGATATTTGAACGCAAGGGGAGTATTTTTGCGCCTGCGGGCATGATGTGGTCGGTAGTGATATTGTCCTCGACCTTCAGCGAGCAGGATGCCTCGATGTTCTCAGCCATCTGAGTTGTCTTTGGGAATTCCTTGATGTTCGGTCCGCGGAGGACTTCTATCTTATCCATCTCGTCAACAGAAGCCGGAGCTATGATCATATTGTCATTGATCAGGAAGTGCTCGGGCATATCCGCCTTGTATCCGTCGGCAAACTTACGAGGATCGGTGAATACTCCGGTCAGCGCTGATACTGCGGCAGTCTCTGGAGATACTAAGTATACTTCGGCGTCCTTTGTTCCGCTGCGGCCTAAGAAATTGCGGTTGAATGTACGCAGAGACACACCCTTTGAGTTAGGCGACTGTCCCATGCCTATGCAGGGGCCGCAGGCTGACTCGAGTATACGCGCGCCGGAAGCTATGATATCCGACAGAGCGCCGTTCTGCGCCAGCATATTGAGAACCTGCTTGGAACCGGGCGCGATAGCCAGTGAAACGCCGTCCGCTACGGTATTGCCCTTCAGAATATGAGCGACCTTCATAAGATCAGCATAGCTGGAGTTAGTGCAGGATCCGATACAAACCTGATTGATAATCATGCCTTCAAGCTCGCTGACAGGCTTAACAGCGTCGGGCGAGTGGGGGCAAGCAGCCAGAGGAACAAGCTCGTTCAGATCGATAGCTATATACTCGTCGTATTCAGCGTCGTCATCGGCTTTGAGCTCTGTATAGTCGCTCTCGCGTCCCTGAGCTTTCAGGAATTCCAGAGTGTTCTCATCTGAGGGGAATACCGATGTAGTAGCTCCCAGCTCGGCGCCCATGTTAGTGATAGTAGCGCGTTGTGGAACTGTCAGAGTCTTGACGCCCTCGCCTGCATACTCAATGATCTTGCCTACGCCTCCCTTTACAGACATACGCCTGAGTACCTCAAGGATGATATCCTTAGCGCTTACATTATCGCTGAGCTCTCCTGTGAGCTCAACTTTAACGATCTTAGGCATGGTGATATAATACTCGCCGCCGCCCATAGCTACAGCTACGTCAAGGCCGCCTGCGCCTATAGCGAGCATACCGATTCCGCCGCCTGTGGGTGTGTGAGAATCGGAGCCTATCAGAGTCTTGCCGGGGATACCGAAGCGCTCGAGATGCACCTGATGGCAGATACCGTTGCCCGGGCGTGAGAAGTATATGCCGTGCTTTTTGCATACCGTCTGGATAAAGCGGTGATCGTCGGCGTTTTCAAAGCCTGTCTGCAGTGTGTTGTGGTCGATATAAGCGACCGAACGCTCTGTGCGGACTCTGTCGATGCCCATAGCCTCAAATTCCAGATATGCCATAGTGCCTGTAGCGTCCTGTGTAAGCGTCTGGTCGATTCGGATACCGATATCGGTACCCTTCTTCATTTCACCTGCTACTAGGTGAGCTTTGATGATTTTTTCAGCGATAGTTAATCCCATAGTTGACCTCCCGTTATTATTTCGTTTATGGTGCAAGGCCGATACACAGGTCGCGACCTGTATACAGCCGATATTTTTGTGTTAAAAATTATACAATCTATTATACAACTTCATCGTCGTAAAGTAAAGAAATTTATCTTAAAAAGTGAATCGCTATATTTTTTAATAATCTCAGCTGACGTTCGATTATTTTCGTTTAAATTATACATAGTATTCAGCATAGTTTAGTGGTATAATTTCTAAGGTTATACTATATCGAAAAACTTAGGTGAGAAATATGTCTGCAAGAGAAAACCTGCGCAATATCGCTATCATTGCCCACGTCGACCACGGCAAGACCACTCTGGTGGATCAGCTGTTGCGTCAGTCGGGCATTTTCAGGTCTAATGAAGTCGTTAACGACAGAGTCATGGACTCCAACGACCTTGAACGTGAGCGCGGCATCACAATACTGTCAAAAAACACTTCGGTCATCTATAAAGATACTAAGATCAACATAGTTGACACTCCCGGACACGCAGACTTCGGCGGCGAGGTCGAGCGTATCCTTATGATGGTAGACGGCGTTCTGCTTTTAGTTGACGCCTTTGAGGGCTGTATGCCTCAGACGCGCTTTGTATTGAAGAAGGCTCTTGGCCTCGGCAAAAAGCCTCTGGTAGTCGTTAATAAAATCGACCGCGACGGCGCCAGACCCGAAGAGGTCATCGACGAAGTGCTCGACCTGTTCATAGAGCTTGGAGCCGATGATGATCAGTTGGAGTTCCCGGTCGTATACGCATCTGCGCGCGAGGGTGTATCTTCGCTGGATCCATACAATATGGAAGAGGATATGAAACCTCTCTTCGAGGCTATCATCCGTGAGATCCCTGCCCCTGAGGGCGATATAGAGGCTCCTCTGCAGCTGTTGGTATCCAATATTGAGTACGACGAGTATGTCGGTCGTATCGGCATAGGAAGAGTCGAGCGAGGCTCCATAAAGGTTGGTCAGAGCGCAGTGCTGTGTCATCAGGACGGTACAACTACCAACGTGAGGATATCCAAGCTCTATCAGTTTGAAGGATTAAAGAGAGTCGAGTGCGATTCTGCCATGATGGGCGATCTGGTGTGTCTGTCCGGTATTGCTGATATCAATATCGGTGAGACTATCTGTGATCCTGAGAACATCGATCCTCTGCCGTTCGTCAAGATAGACGAGCCTACCGTGGCTATGAACTTCATTGTCAACAACTCACCGTTCGCCGGCCGCGAGGGCAAGTATGTCACATCACGCAATCTGCGCGACAGGCTCTTCAAAGAGGTCGAGACCAATGTTGCCCTGAGAGTTGAAGAGACCGATTCTGCCGACACTTTCAAAGTGTCCGGACGCGGTGAGCTTCATCTGTCTATCCTCATCGAGACCATGCGCCGCGAGGGCTATGAGTTCCAGGTATCCCGTCCGCAGGTCATCACTAAGATGATCGACGGTCAGCTCTGTGAGCCTATCGAGTATCTAATCATAGAGGTTCCCGACACATATGTCGGCGCGGTGATGGAGAAGCTGGGATCTCGTAAAGCCGAGCTGATCAATATGGGCACACGTGAGGGCGGCTCCACTCATATAGAGTTCAGGATACCATCGCGCGGACTGATGGGTTATCGCCCTGAGTTCCTCACCGATACCAACGGCAACGGTATAATGAACCATGTGTTCGACTCTTATGAGCCGTATAAGGGCGATATAATCACTCGCCATCAGGGTTCGCTGATAGCCTTCGAGACCGGCGAGACCGTCACATACGGTCTGTACGCCGCTCAGGAGCGAGGCAGACTCTTTGTCGGCCCCGGTGTGGATGTGTATGAAGGCATGATCGTAGGCGCTTGTCCCAAAGCTGAGGATATCACGGTCAACGTTTGCAAAAAGAAGCATATCACCAATACCCGAGCTTCAGGCTCCGACGACGCGCTCAAGCTCACTCCGCCCAGTATACTCTCACTGGAACAGTGCCTCGAGTTCATCGCTGACGATGAACTGGTCGAGGTCACTCCCGAATCCATCCGTATGCGCAAGGAGATCCTCAGCAAGGAGCTCCGCATGAAAAATATGTTCCGTAAAAAGTAATTATCGTTACAACTGACCTTCTTAAGATGAATTATATTGTACTGGATCTTGAATTCAACGGCGCGTATTCTAAGAAGAAGCATCGCTTCATCAACGAGATAATAGAGTTCGGCGCTGTTAAGTGTGATGAACAACTGAATATCATAGATACCTTTTCGGCACTTGTAACTCCTCAAATATCCAAGAAGCTCAATTCTCATGTGTCCAAGCTGACTCATATCAATATGGCTCAGCTGGAAGAGTGCAACAACACATTCACTCATGTCCTGTCAAAGTTCCGCAAGTTCCTCGGCGACGGCGTTCTGCTCAGCTGGGGAACCAGCGATGTACTGGTGCTGATGGAGAACTATCAGTATTACTTCAGCGAGGAGCAGATACCTTTCTTGAGCTATTATGTCAACCTGCAGTCGTACTGTGAAAAGGCGCTCGACTATCACGATCGTTCACGCCAGATGGGTCTATCTACCTGTGCTGAGCAGTTGGGGATAGGCTTTAAGGATGAGAGCCTGCACAGGGCTCTGACCGACGCTGAGCTAACTTCGCTATGCTTCCAAAAGCTGTATAACAAAGAGCTTTTGGAGTCATCTATACTCGAGTGCAACGATGACTTCTATCAGCGCATCACCTTTAAGAACTACAACATCTGTGATCCTAAGGATCCCGGTGTGGATAAAAAGGAGTTCTACGGTATCTGCGACAGCTGCGGTCATAAGGCGTGGCGCAAGAACCGCTGGAAGGTCAAGAATAAGTCATTCAGGGCAAAGTTCTATTGCCTGAGATGCAGAAAGTATTTTGAATGTCGTATAACATTCAAGAAGTGCTACGATCGCGTTTTGGTCATAAGGCGCACTGTCGATATACCTCGACCGGAGAAGCAGAATAAGAAGCCCGGCACAGAACCTGTTGATAAAGAAACTACTCAAAACAGCTGATTATAATTATTGTCAGCTGTTTTATTATGAATTGAATATCGAACAAATATTCGAAAATCTATTGAAATACTTTCATAAATGTAGTATAATATAGATACAGGATAACGCGGTATGATGCTGACCGCCGCATCCTGTGTGAGTTGCCCCATGCTCAGTGAATACGGCCCCGTTTTGTGACCGTCAATTTGACGGAGAATCGAAGTTCAGCGAAAGGATAATATCTGAAAGATGGATTATTTTGAATGGGCGGACGAGTATTATGACAATGCTCTCCGCATTAAGACCGTACTGGAGAAGAAGAAAAAGCTATTGAATGAAAAAGGCTTGTCTGCCGATCGCCGTAAGCAGTTATCCGATGAGATACGTGAGTATCGTGCGATTTATCGTGAGCTGCGTCAGACCGGCGACTTCATCAGGGATAGGGCAGGGGAGGCTACCCGTGAGGCATGACCGGGTACACCTCGACGACAAAAACACGGTACTGATATCCTATTATTTGTCACAGAGAGGCTCCGATAACCGTCCTGAAAGAGAACGTATGAAAAGGCTGTTGTACAGAGCCATAGAGCATGAGCTCACTCAACGACAGCGAGATTGCCTGACGCTGCATTATTTGGAAGGTATCAAGATGAAGGATATCGCCTTAATGATGGGGTTGTCCAAGTCTACTGTGTCTCGACACATCAGCAGCGCAGAGCGCAAGCTTCGCCGCGTAGCCGGATATTACGTTACAAAAACTGAATAACTGTCGCAGGGATCGTTTCGAGCGGAGCGATCCCTTTGCGCATTTTATACTCTGATTCGGTTCGTCATGTTGCATAATTTACTTCATGATAATTTTACAGTTTTATTTCCTGAATATTGTTGTCATTGACTGCTAAAAAGTTTATCATTATAGTGAATATAATACAGGAGGCATATTATGAAGAAGTTACTCAGTTTTCTGCTCATCATCTGCATCATGATATCCATTATGGCTGTTGTCAGCATCAGCTCGCCTGTCACAGCAGCGTCACAGTATTCGTCAGGTATCGTAGAAGGCAGCAACATCCTGCACTGTATGTGCTGGTCATACAACACCATCAAGGCGAATCTGGACGATATCAAAGCGGCGGGATATACCGCTGTACAGACGTCTTGTATCCAGCCTCTTAAGGACTATAATCAGTATTGGAATCAATTCAGCGACTGGTGGAAGTTCTATCAGCCTATCTACATCCGTGTAGGCGATGGCGAGTCATGGCTTGGGACCAAAGCTGAACTGGTTTCTCTGTGTGAAACAGCTCACAGCAAGGGTATCAAGATCATATCGGATATAGTTGTCAACCACATGGGCAACGGCTCAAACGGATCAGGCAAAAGCTCTCAGATAGACCCTGATCTGCTCAATGATACTTCGTGCTGGCATAATAACAATACTGCCTCCGGCGGTACCAGCCATTATGATATGACTCAGAACGATGTTACCAACTGTCCCGATCTGAACACCGCTAGCACAAAAGTTCAGAATAAGGTAATAAATCTGCTCAAAGAGGCTGTGGACTGTGGCGTTGACGGTTTCCGCTTTGACGCGGCTCAGAATATCGAGGTGCCCAATGAACCTGAAGGTGATTTCGGATCGGACTTCTGGCCGAATGTCATGAATTCTGTCAATGCCTACGCTGCCGGTAAGGGTAAAACACTCTTCTCATACGGCGAGATGTACTATAACGCTTATAACACGATAGACCAGTATTTGCAGTATATCGGTCATGTGTCCGAGCCCATAAACGGCATCGACGCTCTTGTAGGCGCTCGCGACGGATATGCCTCCGATGTGGCTGATATTACATATCTGAACGGCAAAGAAGCTAATTATAACGTGATATGGGTTGAGTCGCATGATTCTTATTTTAACGCGACAGGCACCGATCACGAGCGCAGCTCATTCTATACAAGTACGGTAGATAATAAGTACATCATACGCGCATGGGCAATAACCGGATCGCGCAATAAAGCGACTGCCCTGTTCTTCGCGCGTCCTGCTACCACAATGGGCCCTGCTTCGACTGATACAACATGGAAGTCCACAGCGGTAGCCGAAATCAATAAATTCAAGAATTATTTCCGCAATCAGAGCGAGTATATGTCCTATTCAGGCAAGGTAGCCTATAACGAGCGAGGCACTTCCGGTGTAGTTATCTCCAAGCTTGACGGAGCAGGCACTGTCAGCCTGACAGCTAACAGGATGGCGTCCGGCACATATAAGGATCAGATCACCGGAAACACTTTCACCGTATCCGGCGGCAAGATCAGCGGCACTGTAGGCGATACCGGCGTAGCGGTAGTATATAACGCTCCTTCTGAGGACTCTACTTCGACCGAGACTGTCAGCAGCGGCGGACTGAGCACCGACTATTATCTGTTCGGATATATCAACGGCGCTAACTACGCTTGTGAAGAAGACTCCGCTAATATGGGCAAATATGAGTTCAGCTCCGACGGAAAGCTCACAGCGACATTTACACAAGACAGCTATGTAGCGGTAAAATCAAAGGGCAACGCTAACTGGTATATGACCAACGGCTGGCTGGGAAATTCGACCACTACAGCTACACTATATAACACCAGTATAACAGGTGAAAACTCTAACAAGCTGTATGTACCCGCTAACACTAAGGTCACATTCACACTCAAAGAGATAGGCAACGACACTCTTACGCTTTCGTACGCTCCGTATACCGAGCCTACATCAGCTCCGACAGTTGCTCCCACAGATCCTCCCACAGATCCTCCCACAGAGGCTCCCACAGATCCTCCCACAGAGGCCCCCACAACAGCTCCTGAAACATACCTCTTAGGCGACGCGGATGGCGACGGCGGTATTACTATCATGGATGCGACAGCGATCCAGCGCAGACTGGCAGGTTATTCCGTCAAGGATCCTGAATGGGTAGATCTTAGAGGATGTATAGTAGCAGACAGTCTGAGTATTGTTGACGCGACAGCGATCCAGCGCAAGCTGGCAGGCTATTCCGATAAATACGGTATCGGCAAAGAGATAACTGTTTAACATAATACAGTCAGAGCGCCTCAGCGATGGGGCGCTCTTTTGATGATAGATGATTGATGATGGGTTAACGATTAACGGTAACAGTGTCGGTCACTCTTGTGACACAAGTGACTCGGTCGGACAATACTAAATGGCTCCTTTTGGTAAAGGTACCCCCATCGTAGAAATGTCCGCAAAGCAGACAAGTGGGGCGCCGCTTCCGGCGAGGAGGCTGCCGCGCAGCGCGAGGCTGAGGGAATAAATAAATAAATGTCGCGTAGCGACAACAACAACCGTATGACATGATCCT
>Ga0265299_10006204_pt1 | contig 10933 bp, 3 predicted proteins | sample AusTroGonzalo_MG_4_FD_193485 | JGI IMG/M metagenome (GOLD analysis project Ga0265299, IMG submission 193485) | Bovine rumen microbial communities from tropical cattle in Woodstock, Queensland, Australia - Gonzalo_02 | ecosystem: Host-associated > Mammals > Digestive system > Stomach > Rumen ...
GAAAGGAACAGCTAACGGGACCACCACGGACCCGGATGGCCGTTATCAACTCACTGTCCGCGAAGGCGCCATCCTGGAGGTGTCCTTCATCGGCTTTGAAACCAAAGAGGTTACGGCTAAGGCCGGCACCTTGGACGTAACCCTGGAAGAGGATATGAACGTACTGGATGATGTCGTGGTCATCGGCTATGGCAGCACTACGCGTAAAGATATCACCTCATCCATCACCACCGTCAAGAGCGATGAACTGAACATAGGTGTGTACACCGATCCTGCTTCCCTCCTGCAGGGTAAGGTTGCGGGTCTGGTAGTCACCCAGACGGGCGACCCTAACGGTTCTCCGTCCATCACCCTCCGCGGTGCTTCCACCCTCCGTACAGGTGCCGCTATGTCGCCCTACTACATTGTGGACGGCATTCCGGGCGTAGACCTGTCCCTGGTAGCCACCGATGACATTGAGTCCATCGATGTGCTCCGCGACGCCTCCGCTACCGCCATCTACGGTTCCAAAGCCGCCAACGGCGTTATTATCGTCACCACCAAGAAGGGTAAGGAAGGCCGTGTAAACGTCAATTACAACGGCTATGTCGCCTTCGACAAGATCTCCAAGAACCTGGAGATGATGTCGGCCGACGAGCTTCGCAGCTATGCCGCCGCCAACGGGTTCTCCCTTGTGAACGACCAGCACGCCGATACCAACTGGGCCAATGAGGTTCAGCGGGTAGGCGTCTCGCATAACCACAATGTTTCCGTGAGCGGTGCCAACCAGAAGTCCCGTTACAGCGCCTCCGTGAGCTATATCGACCGCCAGGGCGTGATCAAGGGCTCCGATATGCAGCGTATCAATGCCCGTTCCTTCGTGCAGGCAACCGTTTTCAAGGATCACCTCACCGTGAGTCTGAGCGCCAATGCCACCCAGGGCAAGAACCATGGCGTATGGGCCAACAAGGACGGCGCTTCCGTTTACGATGCCATGTACTACTATGCTCCCACCGCTCCCGTGAAGAACGACGACGGCAGCTGGTACCAGTACGGCATTTCCCAGAACTATAACCCGATGTCCCTTATCAACGAGGACGGTTCCGAGAATATCTTCAGGCAGATTCAGTTCATCGGTAAAGCCGCCGTTACCATCGTGGACGGCCTGGTATGGAACACCAATGCTGCCTTCATGAGCAACCAGCGGGTTTACAGCGACTATCATAGCACCGCTTCCTATGTGTATCCCGCCGATCATGGCCACGCTCACCGCAACACCTATTTCGGCAACCGCAAATCGATCGAGACCTACGTCAATTACGACAAGACCTTCGCCAATGACCACAAGATGGGCCTGATGGCCGGTTATTCCTGGGAAGAGTCCAATTCCAACGACGGTTTCGGCGTAACGGTGTATGACTTCTACAACGACGACCTCAAGTGGAACCAGCTGTCCTATGCCTCCCAGATCGACGGCGTGAACGGCGTTTCCAGCGGTACCGTGAGCACCCTCCGCATGATTTCCTTCTACGGTCGTGCTTCCTATTCCTACAAGGGCCGCTATAGCATCCAGGCCACGCTCCGCCGCGACGGTTCCTCCGCCTTCGGTGTCAACAACCGTTGGGCCACCTTCCCGTCTGTTTCCGCAGCCTGGAACATCGCCGAGGAAAGCTTCCTCAAGGGCGGTGTCTTCGAGCAGCTCAAGCTCCGCGCCGGCTATGGCGTAAGCGGTAACTCCCTCGGTTTCGATGCCTTCACGGCCATTGCCACCTACGGTGTTTCCGGTTGGTTTGAGTATACGGACCCGACAACCGGCGTGACCAGCCTCAAGCGCACGCTGGCCGCTACCCGCAACGCGAACCCCGACCTCAAATGGGAGTCCACATCCATGTTTAACGTAGGTTTGGATTTCTCCCTGCTGAAGGGCCGTCTGGGCGGTAGCATCGAGGTGTATGACAAGGAAACCAAAGACCTCATCTGGGACTATGCCGTTTCTACCAACATCTATCCTTACGGCTGGATGACGGCCAACGTCGGTAACATGTCCAACAAGGGTGTCGAGCTCTCCTTGAACGCCATTCCGGTGCAGACCTCCAATTTCAGTTGGAACACCACCCTGAATCTGTCCCACAACAAGAACATCGTCAAGCAGATTTCCAAGGGTTCCTACTCCGTCGATTATATCGATCAGGGCGATCCCAATATCGGTGGCTTCGCCAGCGGTGGCTCCGTCCAGCGCATTATGGAAGGCTATCCTCTGGGAACCTTCTACACCTGGGAGTGGGCCGGTTACACCGCCGACGGCAGGTCTCAGTTCTGGGAGCATGACCCTGTCACCAACGCCCGTCTGAGCACTACCACCACCGATCCTCAGGATAAGGACCGTACCGTTACCGGCTACGCCCAACCCTGGCTGACCCTCGGCTGGAACAATACCCTCACTTTCAAGAATCTGTCCGTTAACGCTTTCTTCCAGGGCAACTTCGGTGGCAAGGTGTTCAACGCTCCCCGTGCCCAGTACAGCATTGTGGCCAACGCCCCCGAGAAGAACGTGCTCAAGGAGGTCGCTACCGAGCAGAAGTGGACCGACTCCGCTTTCGCACAGGCTCCGTCCAACCGTTACCTGGAGGACGGCAGCTATCTCCGCTTGTCCACCCTCACCGTTGCCTACAACTTCGGCAAGATCCAGGACTTCGTCCAGAACATCACCCTGTATGCCACGTTCAACAACCTGTTCGTGATTACCGGCTACAAGGGTCTGGATCCGGAAGTGGACCTGGGCGGCATTTCCCCTGGTATCGACTGGCGTGAGTACCGGTATCCGCATACCCGTACCTTCATGCTTGGTGTTAAACTCAGCTTTTAATTCGAAATGGCTATGAAAAAGAATACTATCATCCTGGCAGCTGCCGCTGCGCTTCTGGCCATCAGCTGTACCAACCTGGACGTGGAGGTCAAGTCCCTCTACACCGAATATCCTTCCACGGACGTAGCTCTGGAGGCCAAAATGGCCGATGTGTACTACTGCTTCCGCGGTGCCCTGGGCCGCCGTTACGGCGAGTCCTCCTCCCTCTCCTCCGACGAGCAGACCGCCATTTCCTTCGACGGTGACTACTACGACGGTGGTACCTATGCGCACTCCGCGCTGCACAACTACTCTCCGGACGACGCTTCCGTGGACTGGTACGCCGAAATTGCAGCCGGCATCACCAAGGCCAACCAGGCCATCCTGGACCTGGGCGGCTATGAGAGCCCTGCATCTTCCTACGCCCGTGTGATGCGCGCCTTCTATATGTTCCTGCTGATGGACAACTATGGCGATCTGCCCATTCTGGACAGTCCCGTAGAGGAGGGTCAGGTGATCGAGCGCAAACCCCGCGCTCAGGTGGCCGAGTGGCTGGAGAAAGAGTTGCTGGAGGTAATTCCTAACCTTACTGAGGATGTGAGCGTGGCCACTTACGGAAAACCCAACAAGTGGATGGCCAAAACCCTGCTTGCAAAGATTTACCTGAACTGGGCCGTTTACACGGCTTCCGACGTTACGGCTTACGAGCCCACTGCCTCCAATCCCAAACTGAACGATCTGGTGGCCCTGTGCGACGATATCATCGCTTCCGGCAAGTTCTCTCTCGAAGGCGGTGAACAGTCCGGCAACGGTGGCACCCCGATCAACCGTTATCGTGCCAAGTTCTATCCCAACAACGGTCCGCAGATCAAGGACTTTATCTATGCGATGCCGTACGATGCCATTACCCAGCAGGGCTTCCAGTACGCCCGTCCGCGCATCTGGCGCCAGGGTCGTAACGACGGCAACGGCGGTGCCGGTTACTTCGGTACCGATATCGGCAATTCCAGCGGTGGTAATTTCTCCCTGACTCCCGAGGCAGCCGCCCGTTTCGACGCTGCAGCTGCAGAAGGTGACCTCCGTGCCGAACAGGTAATTCGCGGCAAGATCTACATGTACGATCCCGTTACCTATGAGATGACGAGCACTCCGTACAAATACAAGAACGAGGAGATCGTGCTCACCAACACCATCACCCTTCTTTCCAACGACGAGAACCTGAATACCGGTAAGAACGTAACCGGTTGGTCCCAGGGCTACAAGAGCGTCAAGTACTTTGTAATCCAGGACGACTACAAGAACGGCCGCAACCAGTCCAACGACCTCCCGATCTTCCGTTATGCCGATGTTCTCCTGATGAAGGCCGAAGCTCTGGTGAAGGGCGCTAACGCCACCAACGGCGACACCGCCATCACCCTTGTGAACCAGGTTCGCAGCTACGCCAAGGCTCCCGCCAAGTCCTCTGTAGACATTTCCGTCATTGAGAACGAGCGCTGCCTGGAGTTCTTTGACGAAAACTGGCGCCGCAACGACATGATCCGTTACGGACATTTCGAGAACGAGTACGGTTTCCACAAGAAGGGCTTCCCTACCGCTAACTTTGATAAGACCCGCCGCCTCCTTCCGATTCCTACCAATGTGTTGAACGAAAACACTAACTGGAAACAGAATCCCGGCTATTAACAGTTCTTTCCCGTGCGTATCGCTGCGCTCATCCTGCTCACCCTTTCGGTGGTCTCGCGCATCGATACGCGCGTGGGTACCGACGCAAGTTCATCTCCCTCGTCAAGCATCTTCGGCTCGGCGGGGGAGGTGTTCGGTAATACGCTGCCTTGCGTGACGGAACCCCACGGACACACGTTCTGGACGCCGCAGACGCGGCAAACCCAAAAGAAAGGTGTAAGTCCGTATTATTATGCCGATTCCCTTTTCCTGGGCTTCCGTGCCTCTCACTGGCTGGTGGGGGGCGCTACCCAGGATTACGGGTCTTTCTCCCTCCTTCCGTCGGATTGTCCGCTTCCCATGGACCATGCCGGGGAAGAGGCGACTCCCTCCGGTTACGGCATCACCCTGGGCGGACGTCGTTTTGAAATGACCGGCCGTTCGCACAGCGCCATCTTCCGCCTGGAGGACTGCGAATATCTCCGGATCAGTGTCATCAATGACGTTGGCGAAGGGACGCTTTCCGTCCAGGGCCGAACAGTCTCCGCCTCCAATCCGGTCCGTCGGATCTATCAGGGAAAAGGCCAGCCTGCAGGCTTCAGCGGGCATTTTTATCTTCAGGCCGATACCGATTTCGAAGTGGTGGAGACTGTGCAGGGAGAGAGCGTTTTGCTCCGCTTCCCGGAAAAGGGAACGCACCTTGTGAAGGCGGCTTGCTCTTTCCGCAGCGTGGACGGCGCCCGGTCCAACCTGGCGTCCGAGATTCCCGGCTGGGACTTTGATGCCGTAAAGGAAACCCTCACCGGTATCTGGGACAACCGGCTTTCCCGGGTGGAGGCCACGGGTGCCAATAAGGAGATGCTCACCCATTTCTACGGCTCCCTCTGGCGGGCCTCCCTGCTCCCCAGACAGGTGAACGATGTGGGGGAATCGGCCGATTACGATGATTTCTCCCTTTGGGATACTTACCGGGCACTGCATCCGCTCCTTACTATCCTGGATCCGCAGGAGGTGGGAGAGATGATTCAGGCGCTCCTGCGTAAATACGACAGGGGAGGCTGGCTGCCCATTTTCCCGTGCTGGGGCAGTTACACCAGCGCGATGATCGGCGACCATGCCATTTCGATGATCTGTGACGCTTATCTGAAAGGCATCCGGAATTTCGATGTCCGGAAGGCCTGGAGGGCCATGCGCCACAATGCCTTCGATTCTCCCGGAGAAGAGTCGGAAGCCTATAAGGACGGCCGGGGCCGCCGGGCGCTGGTTTCCTATCTGAAGTACGGTTACGTGCCGCTGGAGGATTCGGTTCCTTATGCCTATCATCGGGAGGAACAGGTGTCCCGGACGCTGGAATATGCCTACGACGACTGGTGCCTGTCCCGGGTGGCACTGAGACGTTTCCGTCTGCTGGACTGGTTCCGGCTTAAAAAGCGGGCCGGCAACTGGCGTAATGTTTTTGACCCCGCCACCCGATACCCGCAGGGCCGCCACGCCGATGGCACGTTCCTGCAGGAAAACAACTATCTGGAAAAGACCGCTTTCATTACGGAAGGAACGCCCTGCCACTATAGCTGGTATGTCCCGCAGGATGTGGAGGGGCTGATAGATTTCATCGGCCGGGAGGAGTTTACCGCCCGGCTGGATTCCATGTTCAGCGAGCGGCGTTACTGGCACGGTAATGAACCCTGCCATCAGGTGCCCTGGCTGTATAATTATGTGGGACAGCCGGAAAAGACGCAGGCCGCCGTGCACGGAATTCTCCGCAGCGAATACCGGAATGCTGCGGGAGGCCTTAGCGGCAACGACGACGCCGGCGCCATGAGCGCCTGGTATGTGTTCGGCTGTCTGGGCTTCTATCCCGTTTGCCCCGGGAGCGGAGAATATGCCCTGGGAGCGCCTGCATTTGATGCCATAACGCTCCGTCTGGAGAACGGAAAAACCTTCCGCATCGTGGCGGAGAATCTTTCCGAAGAGAATAAGTATGTGCGGCGGGTCCGGCTGGACGGCCGCGTAATCTGGGACGCCGCAACCCGGCGCGGGCGTCCGTTTTTGACCCATAAGGCCATCCGCCGCGGCGGAAACCTGGTCTTTGAAATGTGTGCTGCTATATGAGAAACCTGATTCTAACCCTCTGTTGTGCCGCTTTTGTGTTTTCCTGCGGCCAGTCCAACGTCTATGACGTAACCCGCTTCGGTGCCAAGGGAGACGGGACAACCAACGATGCCGCCGCCATCCAGCAGGCCATCGACAAAGCCGCCGAAAAGGGCGGTACCGTGGTTTTCCCTTCCGGAAAGACCTTCCTCTCCGGTCCCCTGGAGCTCAAAGGTCACGTGGAATACCGTTTTGAAGCCAATTCCGTCCTGCTGGCTCATCCGGACGAGAGCCTCTACACGCGCAGCGCTTTCGGCGAGAACCGCGGGGAGGGCATGTGCTGGCTCTGGGCCCAGGATGCCGAAGATATCTCCATCTGCGGAACAGGCCGCATCGACGGAAACGGTGTGGCATTTATGGCCGATGAGATCGAGGACAGCTACAACCTGAAGCCCCTGGTGGACAATTTCGATCCCCGTCCGCACGTGATGACGCTCTATAATGTCCGGGGTCTGCGCATCCGCGACGTCACCGTGGCCAACAGCGCCTATTGGACCATTCATCTGGGCGGCTGCTACGATGTGATGATCGACGGCATAACCATCGCCAACAACCTTAAGATCCGCAACGGCGACGGCATTGACATCGACCATTCCCGCAAGGTGCGCATCTCCAACTGTTTCATAGAGTCGGGCGATGACAGCATCTGCTTCAAGAACCGCCGGGAACTCTCGGCCTATGGCCCGTGCGAAGATATCGTGGTCCAGAACTGCGTGATGGAGTCCCGTTCCTGCGCCGTAAAATTCGGCTCGGAGAACGTGGATAGGATTGCCAACGTGCTGATTGACAATTGCATCATCCGGGGCGGAAACCGTGCGCTGGGCATCCAGAACCGCGACGAAGGAACCATCACCAACGTGGTGTTCAGCAACATCCTCATCGGCACGCGTTTCTACTCCGACACCTGGTGGGGCAAGGCCGAACCCATCTATGTGACGGCCTTCCCGCGCAAGAATGCCAAGAATAAGGACGGCAACTGGCGCTTCCCTCCGGGAGCCACCGTGGGCAGCTGCGGTGAGGTTTCGGACATCGTGTTCCGCGACATCCAGTGCGTCTGCGAGAATGGCGTATTCGTTAGCGGCGACGTTATGGACAAGGTGCACGACATCACTTTTGAACGGGTGAACGTTCGCTTTGTGCGCCAGAGTGAATACGAAGGGGGCATCTACGACCGGCGCCCCTGCAACGTGGAGGAATTCATCCACGATGATACCTATGGTTTTTATTTGGACAATACTTCCCGGATCAATATCATTGACTGCAACGTGGAGTCCCGTGAACCCGCCATCCTCCATTACGGCGGAGCCATCAAGCAGCAGCGTACCCGCGAAGTCACGGTCCGTAATCTGAATTAAACCATGCGTTTTTTCCGGCTTCTTCCGCTTTTTCTGCTGCTGCTTTCCTGCGGCCGTGAGCCCTTGGCTTCGTTCGTGGATCCTAGTATAGGTTCCGAAGGCCTGGGGCGGGTTTTCATCGGCCCGTCGCATCCTTTCGGGATGGTAAAGCCTTCCCCCGACTGTACTACAGGCCCTAACAGCGGCTGGCTTCCCATGCCGGCCCGGGTGGATGGTTTTGCGCAGACGCACGTGAGCGGAACGGGCGGCGGGCCCAAATACGGCAATATCCTCATCATGCCTTTCGCCGCCTTTGAACCGGCGGAGACCTTCGATTTCAGGGTGAACGAAGAGATTTCCCTGGGCTATTATGCCACAACTTTCGAGCGGAGCGGCATAGCGGTGGAAGTGACCACGGCACCCAGGGCATCGGCTTATCTGCTCCATTATCCGGAGGGTGGAGAGAAGTGCCTGCGGACCGACCTGGATTTCTTCCTGGGCCGGAGCGATACTCCCGGTGCGCGGGAGGCACAGGAATTCGTGGATGCATCTTTGGAGGTGCTGGACGCCTTCAATATAAGGGGTTATCAGACCATTAAGGGTGGCTGGAACAATGGAGCACCCTATACGGTCTATTTCCATCTGCGCAGTTCAGCCCCGTTTGTACAATCTGCGTCCGACGGCCATGTGGCCACGGTAGCCTTCGATCAGGCCGATGTGGAAGTGCGCATCGGCATTTCCTATGTGGGGACGGAAAAGGCCCTGGAGAACCTCCGGGAGGTGGAAACGCTGTCGTTCGGGGAAATTCGGAAGCAGTGCGTGGGCGCGTGGGAAGATCTGCTGGACCGGGTGAAAGTGAAGGGCAGTGCCCGCGACAAACGGATGTTCTACACGGCCCTTTATCATACCATGCTGATGCCCGTGGACCGGACAGGGGAATGGGCGCCTGCAGGGGATGAGGTCTATTATGACGATTTCTACGCGCTGTGGGACACCTATCGTACGTCCCTGCCCCTGATCACGCTCCTGAACCCTGCCCGCGAAAGGGATATCGTGAACGCGCTGCTCACCATATACCGGCACGACGGCTTCCTGCCGGATGCCCGGAGCGGCAATTCCAACGGCCGTACCCAGGGCGGGTCCAACGCCGAGATTGTATTGGCCGATGCCTTTGTGAAAGGTTTGGAAGGAATTGATTATGAGGAAGCTCTGGCTGCCATGCGGAAAGATGCCGAAGTTTCGCCGGCCGATGATGAGGCCGAAGGCCGGGGCGGTCTGGAAGAATACCGACGTCTGGGTTATATTCCCTGGGGCATCGACCGTGCCGGCAACCGGACGGTGGAGTATTCGGCCTGCGATGCGGCCATCGCCACCGTGGCGGAAGGACTGGGACAAAAGGAAATTGCTGCGGAGTACCGCCGGATGAGCGGAAATTGGCGGAATCTTTGGCGTGCGGATGTGACGGACGACGGTGTGGCAGGTTTTGTAATGCCGCGGGACGCTTCCGGCGCCTGGCTGGACTCCCTTCCTTTCGGCCATTCTTCGCGCACGGAAGCCACTTACCGCTATACGCCCACGATGGCGGAAGGCCCCTGGTACACCAAGTGGTGGAGTTCCTTCTTCTATGAGGGTTCCAGCTGGGAGTATTCCCTGAGCGTTCCGCACGATGTCCCCGGCCTGGTGGAAATGTGCGGCGGGGCAGAGGCCTTTGAGGCGCGGCTGGACCGTTTCTTCCAGGGCGGCTACTACAACGTGAACAACGAGCCCTCCTTCCTCACGCCCTGCCTGTACCATTGGATCGGCCGGCCGGACAAGAGTTCACGGCAGGTGCTGCAGATCATTGCCGATCATTTTGACGATACGCCCGGGGGACTTCCCGGCAACGACGATTCCGGAGCTATGTCGGCCTGGCTGGCTTTCCATCAGATGGGCCTGTATCCTGTGGCCGGAACGGACCGCTATGTGGTGCATACACCTGTCTTTAAACGTTCTGAAATCCGGCTTCCGAATGGGAAACGCTTCATAATCAAGGCAAAAGGCTTGTCCGCTTCCCGCCTGCAGGTTTGCGAAGCCCGTCTGGACGGAAAGCGGCTGGATTCGTTGTTCCTTACGCATGGGGACATCTTGAAAGGGGGGACTCTGGTCCTGGAGATGGGGTCTTCGGAGCCTGTTGTGGCCCGGCCGCGCGACAGGGGTTCCTTCCTTGAGCGTCCCGCCTATCGCATGACCTGCTACCTGCACGGACAGCGCCGCCGCTTTGACGTGGAACTGGTCCCGAAGGGAGATTCCCTGTGCCTGGAATGGGGGATCGAGCGGAACCTGAAAGGCTGGCGGGGAAGCTTTACCATGACGCCGGAGGCTTTGGAATCGGCCCAAAAACTTAGCTTCCGGATGCCGGAAGACGGACTCCGGACAGTTTTGGCCGATGCTACTTTCGCCCTGTTGCCGCGTAGTAGTTGGCAGGCTCTCCGTAATCAGGGCCGTGTGGCGTTCAACGGAACGGAATACCGGCTGGTGGACAGTCTGGAAGTGGCGTGCTGCCGTACTTTGCTTCATGCAAAAGATATTTATGAAGGCGCCGAAATCTGGGTCTTGAACGATCCCCGGAAGCCCCTCATCTGGAGGATGAAAAACAATCCCCTGGAAGTGGACTGGACGTTTGAATCCCTGGATCCGGCTTATCTGGCCGTCAAGGCCGATCCCAACCGGGCGGGTGGTACGTACTATGCCTATCCTCAGGTTAACCCAGTGGAAACACCGGCCCCCAAGGGCTATAAGCCTTTCTATGTAAGCCATTACGGGCGTCACGGATCCCGCTATCTTACCAGCGACGACCGATATGCCCGCCCGCTGGCATTCTACCGTACCCAGGAAAAAGCCGGAAATCTCACGGCCAAAGGCCAGGATTTCCTGCAGCGGCTGGAGCTGCTTTGGGCAGAAGCGGAAGGCCGGGGCGGTCAAT
>Ga0265299_10006206_pt1 | contig 10930 bp, 3 predicted proteins | sample AusTroGonzalo_MG_4_FD_193485 | JGI IMG/M metagenome (GOLD analysis project Ga0265299, IMG submission 193485) | Bovine rumen microbial communities from tropical cattle in Woodstock, Queensland, Australia - Gonzalo_02 | ecosystem: Host-associated > Mammals > Digestive system > Stomach > Rumen ...
ACCTGCCAAGGAGGTGGGAGGCGACATGTACAGCTATCTGCTTATCGAAGCCTCACCCGACCTCTCCGAAGGAGGGGTGGATTGTACCCCATCTTCCGACGGGGAAAGACTCTACTTCGCACTGGGCGACGTCAGCGGCAAGGGTGTACCCGCCTCGCTCTTCATGGCACAGGCCACACGTCTGTTCCGTACATTGGCCAAACAGCAGCTGCAACCGGCCGAGATAGCTACACGCATGAACGGCGAACTGGCCGAGGACAATGAGCAGGGCATGTTCATCACCATGTTCATCGGACTGCTCGACCTCAGCACTGGCCACCTCGACTTCTGCAACGCCGGCCATAACCCACCGGTATTAATTCCGAATCCCGAATTGCGAATTCCGAATCCCACTGCCGATAATTCGGAATTCGGAATTAGTAATTCGGAATTCTTGGAAATGATTCCCAACGCCCCCATCGGACTATGGCCTGATCTAGAATACGAGGGTGAGGAGATAGAAAACATCAGCGGGAAACCGCTCTTCATTTATACCGACGGCCTTAACGAGGCCGAAAACCGACAGCAGGAGCAGTTCACCGATGAACGCCTGCTTGAGATATTGGACAGCACACCTTTCGAGAGCAGCCAGCAGACCATCGACATGCTCCGTAGTGAGGTGGAGAAACACCGCGACGGGGCCGACCCCAACGACGACCTCACTATGATGTGCGTTTATTTGAAGAAATAATGGAAATGGACATTGCCGTATAAAAGCATAAATCAAACATGAATAAAAAAACGAAATAATACATCAACCATTATGAAAAAGGTATTACTTAATCAAATGATTTTTTACAGAAGACTTAGACTGCTTTCTGTGTTGTTCACATTAATGCTTGTGCCGATAGGGGCGTGGGGAGATTATTTTGACATCGCCATCCAATATGGAACCGAAGAAAGCAACTTTCATTCGGTATTCGTCACCGAAAATCCCACCGACATTTTGGGTGATGGCACGATGAGTTATGACCAAGATAATAATATTTTGACGCTCAATGGTGTCAATTTGACGTGTTCATACGGAGATGCTGCGTTTATTTATCACGATGGTTATATGGATTCCGAACAGGTCGTAACTGTTCATTTGGTGGGTTCTAATACCGTAACCTTGGGTAATAATTCGTATTTCTTCGAAGGAAAACAGATTACGTTTACTGCCGCCGATACCAATGCGTCACTGAACATTATAACACAAGATGGACGTGAAATAGGCATATTTTCTGATAGAGCCACTCCAACCTACAATGACGATCTGGCTTTCTTTTCCAGTACTTCAGAGATTAAATATGCAGAGAGATATAATCTGAAGATTGGGGATACCTATGTGACAAGTGCGAATGCCGATGATATTTTTGGGAATCCCACCCCTGGAGTAGTTAATGGCGAAGGCTCAGCATCGTTTGCTATTACCAGCGACCCCAGTACTCAGGAAGAGATATACACGTTGACACTAAATAATGCAACAATATATGACTATCAGGAGTGGTCTGTTTTCTTTGGTTATCCTAAGTTGACTGTTCATTTAATTGGTGAGAACCATATCGTCAACGGATTTTATTACTATGGTAAGACCCCTACTACAGGAACTGTTGAGTTTACTTCTGATGGCGGCGAGGAGAATTGCTTGATATTTGACTCAGCAACAAGCATTGATGATTTGTCTAATCCCGCTTACTATGTCGGATTCAAAAATTGTACCTACAATGAAATATCTGACGAAACAGGTTGGACGTTTGGGGAATATGTAGACTCTGAGAATAAAACATGTCTGAAACTTTACAAGCAAGCTCCGACTGTATATGACCTCAGCGTGGCCGGCGTTACCGTGACGGGTGAGAATGCTTCAAATATCACTGGCACCAATATCACAAAAGGAACAGTAAGTTACTATCCTATAACGAATACGCTGAGACTGAATAACGCCACGCTGACTGAGGGTATTGTATATTCAAACGAGGGTACGCTCACTGTCGAATTAAACGGGACGAATATAATAAGATCAGCAGAAGTTGGTGGTGCCATTGTTGATGATGGGGATGGGGATTGTGCATTGGTTATCAAGAAGGCTGACGATGCCGAGAGTTGCTCATTGACATTGAATTCTAGTACTGGAGACTTTAGTGTCATTTCCGGTTTCTCGGAAGTTTCATGGACAGGTTTTGATGTCCTGTCAGGTGAGGAAGTAACGTACAACGCCAATGAAAAACGTCTGTATTCAAATGATGAGAATGTTGAGAGCGTTACCTTTGCCTACAATTTGTTCGGTGAAGGAGACGGTTCTTCAAACAATGCTTATGTAATTTCGACTGCCGAAGACCTAAGACTTTTCTCATTAATTTACAATGATTTGAGGGCAGATTGCCATGTAAAACTCGGTGAAAACAACATTGATTGTTCTGAGTTGTCAGGATTCCAGCCGATAGGTAGCAGTGACCGGCCCTTTATAGGCACCTTTGACGGAAATAACAAAAAGATAATTGGACTGGCATACACTACGGAAGGCGAGAATGCCGCTCTTTTCTTTGAATTGGGAAATGAAAACAATGCAGCAACCGTCAAAGACCTGACATTGGAGGGGTGTACTTTCAGTGGTGGAGAATGTAATGCTACAATTACCTGCGATTTGATTAACGGCACTATTGACAATTGCACCGTTACCTCTTGCACCGTTTCCACCAGTGGTGATGTAGGCAGTCCGTTTTGTGGTGGTATAGTGGCAAACATGAATGGAGGAAGCGTCACTAACTGCACCGTCGAAAATCTTTCTTTGACGGCTTCTACATCGACGGCCTATGGCATTTCATACGGTGGTGGCATCGCTGGTTATATAGGTCAGGGAACTACAATTAGCGGATGCGAAGTAACAGGCACATCCACTATCACTTGCTCCAGCAATGAGAGCGGTGAGAATTATGCGGGTGCTATTGTCGGTAATGAAAATAATGGTATTTTTATCAATAATTTCTACCATTATACCGTTACCACTTCCACTAAGAATGGTGAGGAAGATGCTGAAGTCAGAGACGGCTATATGATGCGCGGAACAGGAACGCGAGATGGAAGTACCTCTATTATAACGGATAATTATGACCGGAAAGCTAACAATGGTGCTGTACTCTATACAAAAAAGTTGACGATAAACTATAATCATCTGGCAGAATATGGACCTGAAGCATCTTATATGGGATTATCCTATGAAGAAGGAGTTTTTAATATTGCTCCTGGTCAGGAAACGACCGTTATGCTTATACCTGCCGACTATTATATTATCACATCCGCTACTTTGAGCTATACAACGGAAGTAGGTGCCAATCCAACTACAGTGAACCTTGCGAACGAAGGACAGGAAGGAACGTATCTGTATACATTCACGATGCCCGATTACGATGCGACATTAAATCCCACCCTTGTAATTCCAGGTGGTTTTGGATTTACCTTTGCCGGTATTCCAGTGACGGAGTCTAATGCTCAGAATGTATTAAGTGAAGAATACGCATCGGTCAGCTATGACAATGACACGAACACGTTGACATTGAGTAGTTTGAATTATTCAAACTCTATAGAATCCCTTGTCTCTGTCGATAGTGGTATTAAGACGCTGAATATCCAGTTGTTAGGCTATAATACCATAGGAAATGGCGTATCTACACTATTTAGTGCAGACAATGCTTGTACTATCAATTTTACTACAGATGCTGATGTGCCAGGAATGTTAGTATACTATTATGATGCTGAGTCCAATAATTTGAAAACCGACAGTGTTACGCTGAATTATGGCACAAGCGGCCTGAGCCTGACGGAAGATGATTATTCTATAACTATCTCAAACGTAGATGCTACAAACGTCTTATACTTCGGAGTATATCAATTCCATGCTGAAGATTCTGGAGATGATGATTATCCTGCATTTGATTACAATGACTGGTATTACTCCAATGCAATAGCAACTGACAACAATGACAATTTACCCCCAACAGTGTTGTCGTCAGAAGCAGACGGAGGATATGTTACGCGCATGAGATATAGTGGGGAAATTACTATCAAGGCTTTGTCTTTCCTATGTCTATCAGAAAATGTTGAAAGCACTATTCATGTGGCTTTGATGAGCCTTAACGGTGAGACGACATACGCCACTGGCACGCTGAACAACGGTTCCGTGACACTGAAGCCAACTGTTCCGGTTTCTTTGAATAATGCCTGTCTGCAGTTTACGTCGGAGGAAGAATTCTCTTTCGTACCGTTGGCAGCGAAGGCCACAGCTTTCGCTACATGGGAGCTGGACATCTCATACGGCCAGAACAGTTGCGAATGGGCATCTTATTATAATAATGAGATGAGCCTGCAGACACCCGAAGGGCTGGAGGCATACGTTGTGACAGCAGTCTCTGAGACTGATGTTAGCGTCGAGAAGATTGATTACATCCCCCAGGGGCAGGCTGTGTTGCTGAAGCGCATTGCCGCTGAAGTGGAAGAACCTATCATCGCCGGCGATTATATGGGTGAAGAAACTGAGATTGACGCTGAACCGGCAATAGCGTGGATAGGTACTGACGAGGGGGTCGATGTGGGTTCCATCACCACTGGAACAGTCTATGTGCTCTACAACGATGGCTTCACCCGTGCCACCACAGGCACCATTCCTGCCAACCGTGGCTATCTGCTGTTGTCTACCATTGTTGCCCCTGCTGGCTCACGTCTTGCTATTATCGAGGGCATGTCCTCTGACCTTAGTGAAAAGGTAAGAGTGGATAGTGAAAGAACAGCCTCCACCTTCTATGACCTTCTAGGCCGTAGAGTTCGCGACGCGCAGCCTGATTCTCAATCCTCAATTCTCAATTCTCAACTGAAGAAAGGGATGTATATTATTAAAGGTAAGAAAACTATTATCAAATAACTTATTAATCAATCATTAAAAAACTATTTAATTATGAAACAGAGTAAAAAGTACTTAGTAATGATGGTTGCCACACTACTGATGGCAACAAGTGTTTGGGCTGATGTCACAGTGAATGTCATCAAGCAGTTGAACGGTACAGTGAACGCAGCTGCCGGCACGGTGGAGCAAAACATTTCAGGAGGCGTTTGTACGCTGACCGTAACCCCGGCAGAAGGCAACTATATTACTTTGGAATTTATCACTGCCGAGCGTACCATTGACGGAGGTTTGGCCCAGGGACGCTTAAAGGCTCCTGGCATTAATAACGCCATTACCGTGGAGAATCTGGGTGATAATACTAATCCCAGTGGCACAACAACCTATAAGTTTACCATGCCTGAAGATGAGGCGTACGACGTTGAGGTAGTAGCTAACTTCCAGTCGCGCATCTCTATTGCTGAGGCAGTAGTCACACTGGATGAGACTACGTTTACTTATGACGGAGCAGCAAAAGAACCCGCTGTCAGCAGTGTGGTGCTGGGTACCACGGCACTTACCGCTTCTACGGACTACACTTTTGAATACAGCAATAACACCGATGCCGGTACAGCAACTGTCACCGTGACTGGCCAGGGCATCTATACTGATGTGGCAACTACAACGTTTACTATTAACAAGGCTGCGCTAAGTAACCTGACTGTATCAATCACCGGCTGGACATACGGGAAATACAATGCAGAAAACAATTCACCTTCTGTTCAGGGTAACACTGGCAGCGGCAATGTGACCTACACCTACGCTGATGCAACTGCCGCTGAACCAAGCTACTCGGAAACCGTTCCTACCAATGCAGGTTCATACATCGTCAAGGCCACTGTGGCTGAGACAGACAACTACGCTGCCGGAGAGGCTACCAAAACGTTTACTATTGCCAAAGCCGACATCACTCCTTCTATCGACATAGAGGGCTGGACCTACGGCGACACTCCAAATGAGCCTGTCGTTGAGGGCAATCTTGGCAGCGGTACAGTGACAATTACGTATGAAGGTGATAATCTCGCAGAACCCTCTACTACCGCGCCCACCCAGGCCGGTGGCTACACGGTTAAAGTGAGTATTGCAGAAACGGCCAACTACAATGCAGGTGAAACTTTAAGAGAGTTCAGCATTGACCAGGCCGACTTCTCACAGGTGGTCATTGCCAATATTGCCGACCAGACTTATACAGGCAGTGCTATTACTCCTGACTTAACTGTTACCTTCAAGGGTAATCCCGTAGATGCTTCGGAGTACACTATTGGATATAACAATGAGCACACTGATGTCGGCACAGTCACAATAACGCTGACCACTACTGAAAAGAATTTCACCCAAGGTGATACTAATCCTACAAAGACCTTTAATATTGTGGCTGCTGCGGCTACTATTACTGCTGAGAATCAGACGGTGACCTATAACGGTACAGAACAGCAGTTTGAAAATTATGAAGGAGATGATGTCGAAGTGATGGCACTCTATTACGCCTCCGAGGCAGACCGTGAAGCAAACGAAAACCAGTTGGAGGTTGTAGTGAACGCAGGAACCTACTATGTTAAGCTGGTGTCTGGTGATGAGAACTACGCCTTTACCCCCGTGTATGCCACCTTTATCATTGAGCCCAAATCTATTACAGATGATATGCTGTGGAGTGAGATTGATGAAAATGGCGTTACCTATACTGGTGAACCCATCGTGTTTGGAAATGGCATGTTCGGTCTGACAGACGAGATTGACAATGAAGATGTAGATCTGGAAGAGAATCAGGACTACACCGTGGCCTACGCCAACAATACTAATATAGGTACCGCCACCGTTACGCTTACTGGTGTAGGCAACTATACGGGCGAGGTGACTTTCACCTTCGACATCGTCCGCAACCTTAACATCACCTTCTCTGACAACCGCCAATGGGCAACATACTACGCTGATGAGAACCTCCAGATTCCGGAGGGATTGAAAGCTTACATCGTAACCAATATCAGCGAGAGCGTGGTTACCGTGGGCGAAATATCGTATATCCCCCAGCATGTGGGTGTGCTCCTGACCTACGAGGGAAATATCGATGAGCTTCCAGAGGAGTTCCTTGCCAAAGCATACACTGGCGCTACACAGGACTTTAACAACAATAAGCTGCAAGGTAGCAGTACTGCCGTACCCGTTTCTTCCATCACTGGCGGAGCTGTCTATGTGCTGTACAATAACGAGTTCGTGAAGTCTACTACTGGTACCATTCCCGCCAACCGCGCATATCTGGTTCTTGATGACGCTGTATATGGAGACCAGGGTGCTCGCTCGCTCATAATCGTTATCGATGAATACTCCGGCATCGAGACCATTGACGATTTACGAATTGACGATTTACAATTTGTCTACGACCTCCAGGGCCGCCGCATAGCCAATGGTCAATGGTCAAAGGTCAATGGTCAATCGCTGAAGAAGGGTCTGGTCATCGTGAATGGTAAGAAAATATTTGTGAAGTAACTCGTAATTCGTAATGAATAGATTATTAATAAAATCCTTTGCTATCCTCGCGCTGCTTCTGAGTATATCAGAAGTGGCGTCGGGGGGCACGGTCCGAATAGTCAAACTGCTCAATGGAGCCGTCAGTAACGAGGCGCTCGGTGAGACAAGCTATTCTATCGGTCAGGACAATTCCATCTGCACTGTCACCGTCACACCGGCAACTGCATACAGTGTGGAGAGCGTGACTGCGGTAAAGGTGACCAACGGCGACAATGCACAGGCGCGAAGCCTTGCTCCAGCTATCAACGTACCTATCGAGGTCACGAAAGGCGATGTGGAGAATACGTGGATGTTTGTCATGCCGTCGGAGGAGTATGATGTTGAGGTTATGGTCAACTTCTCATTCCGCACGTATGCCCTTACCATTAAAGGCATTGAGGTGACGGGTAGTAACAAAGGCGACGTTCTGGGCAATGGCACTGTCAGCTACGATAGCGAGACGAATGTCCTGACACTGAACAACGCCTCCGTCATCCCTGATACGGAGATGGCAGGCGTGGAATACTTGGGTGATGACGACCTGACCATCATGCTCATCGGTAATGACACCATTCAGGGAGCCGGAGGATGTATAGGCATCCAGTGGTATAGCTTGAACGCCAATCCGAAGATCATCTTCACCACCGATGAGGAGACTCCCGGCCAGCTCATCAGTACCGAGAATGAGCGACTCATCGACGAGTACGCGAATATTGAGTATCAGAACGGCCTCGCCTTCAGTTATATCGTAGGTGGCCAGATGATAGGATGCTTCGAGACCTACGATCTGTGGGTGAACGGCATTCAGGCAACGGCTGTGAACAAGGACAACGTGTTGTGTGACGAGAACAAGACCGTGCGCTTTGATGAGACCACCAACACACTGACACTCAGGAAGGTAGATCTCATAACCGACGATGGCGTGGTTCCTGTGGAAAGCATGCTGGACAGCCTTACCGTGAACCTCGTAGAGACGAATCACATCGTCAGCAGCGGGTCTGGCATCTTCGTCAGCAGGGAGATGGCAGAGATGCCTACCCTGACCTTCACTACTCCGGATTTGGAAAATCCTGGCAAGCTGGAATTTGAAGGCGGGGAGCTGCAGGCCGGATTCAGCGAGGACATTGTCTTTGATAACGCCCTTTCCTTCAACGCCGAAGAAAACTGTGTCTCCGTGGTTCCGGGAGGCTATGGCCTCATCGTCGCCGGTACAGAGGTGACAAATGTGAACTACAACGACGTATTACACGACGGCACAGTGAGCTACGCCAAAGGCACGGCCACACTGACGCTGAATGATGCACACTTGACAGGTGACATCGTCCTGAATGAGTATTCCTCCATCTCCACTCTTACTGTCATGCTGAAGGGGGAGAGCACTACCACGTCGATGTTCATATCCGAAAAGGCCGACGCCAACCTGATGTTCGACATCAACCCGAACAACCCTGGCTCACTGACATTTACCGGCAAGGCCAGTGTTGATGACATTCAGACGGGCTTCTCCTTCAGTGATGAGAATCTGCTTAACGAACTGAAACAGGGACTTGTCAACGAAGGCAATGACTGGAAGATAGCGACATTTATACCCATTGAACCTATCGTTGATGAGGAAGACCCGGAAGTGACTGTGGATATATCTCCCTCCAAAGATTACAGTGATCTTGTAGACAAAAATATTGACAACATCTATTATAATCTGCCCGATACGGGAGGGGATGAGAATCCCCTGCAGGGCTATGATGATGAAGACGGTACGCCAGGTATTGTTATTGGAACACCCATGACTGATACTCAGGTTGAGACTGCTTGCAATAGTCTCTTTGGATCAGATGAGTTTAAGAATTCTTTCACAGGTATTTCCGTGATGACTCCTGCTGGCATAGGCGATTTCTCATTCTATGCGAAGGCCTTGGGAACTGGTGGCGAACTTAAAGTGAAGATTGGTGATGAAGAACCGTACACTCCCAATGTGAACACTGATGATTATATCATGATCACTGTTCACTACAACTGCTCTGAGCCCACCCCCATCTTAATCTATTTGCAGCAAGCAGCACCAAGCAGACTTGACAGCCCGTTCCGTGGTGGAAAGATCAAGTCGGGTACGGTGAAGATTACCAACTATAGTGGTAGCAGCAAGGTTTTATATCAGAACAACACCGCTATCGTCTACAGTATGCCTTCTGGTGCCTACAACGGCAGCTCTGTGAATCTCTCAGTCATCAATTCAAACAGCTATGCCTCATTAGCATCACGGCGACAGGGCAAAGCCTTTAATCTCAACAATCAACTTACCACCACCGAAATAGACTATCCCATCGTAGCACTAGGCCGAGAGTTGTTTGATGAGATAACCGACAAGGAAGGAATAAACTACATTGATTTGTCTGAGACACAAATCAAAGATTTCGTTGTTAACCGTCAAGTTGGTGTGATGAATGGCTTTGCTGACCATACGTTCATCTTACTGCCCAGTGACAACGATGATGGTATGGAGCCAAACGTTGTGATCGGTGACAATTGTAAGGAAATGGTGCTCGACGATGCCTACACCTTCCTTATTCCCAACAAGGAGTTCACTGCTGACAAGGTTACTCTGAACCGCACCTTCGACATCGGTCAGACATCAACCTTGTTCCTGCCTTTCACCATTCCTGCTACGGATGCTGCTGCATTAGGACAGTTCCATTCCTTCAAGGAGATACAAGGCTCGAAGGCTGTGTTCAACTATGCCGAGCAAGGCGATATAGATGCCAACACTCCTTTTGTCTTCGTGCCAAAGGCTACTAGCATTGAGGCTTCCGGCGTGAGTGTAAAGGGACTTAATGCCACTTCTGCCACTACCACTGACGCTATATTCGTCGGTACTTACGAGCCGATAGTATGGAATGATGATCCTATCACCATCTATGACTTTGCCGGCGCAGCAGTAACATCTGTTGATGGCGACATAGTGGTTGGAGAGTTCGTAAGGGCCAGTGCCGGAGCTTCGATAAAGCCATTCAAGGCTTACCTGAATACCGCGACACCTAATCCGTCACGTCTGCAGGTGGTAATCGACAACATGACTACTGGCATTGCCGACGTGGAGAGTATGGTAACCACCAACAAGTGGCACACATTGAACGGTCAAACGCTTGAAAAGAAACCAAGTCAGAAAGGTTTTTATATTCACAACGGAAAAAAGGAGATTGTTAAATAAAAAAGACATTCCAGACGATATTAGAAAAATCCACTGTCGCGTTCTCGTGCAGGACGTGGATGAGACCAACAAGACGACGGCTCTCGTGTTAAGGGCGGGCATGGCTCGGTGGATATTAATCATTAAACATTAAACAATTAAAATGGCAGAAATGAATTTTGGTGGCGTCATCGAGACTGTAGTCACCAGCAAGGAGTTCTCTTTGGAGAAAGCACGTGAGGTATTGAAGAACGAGACCATCGCCGTCATCGGCTATGGTATTCAGG
>Ga0265299_10006208_pt1 | contig 10928 bp, 8 predicted proteins | sample AusTroGonzalo_MG_4_FD_193485 | JGI IMG/M metagenome (GOLD analysis project Ga0265299, IMG submission 193485) | Bovine rumen microbial communities from tropical cattle in Woodstock, Queensland, Australia - Gonzalo_02 | ecosystem: Host-associated > Mammals > Digestive system > Stomach > Rumen ...
TAAAAGGGTTAGATAATATAAAAGATTTGCAAGGTAAAGTTTTATTTGTTGCAAATCACAACTCTTTTATAGATGCTCTGTTGTTGTGGGCGTTTATCCCGGAAGATTTATGTTTTACAATTAATCCGATAGTTGCAAAAAAGTGGTATGTAAAACCGTTACTGAATATTGCAAAATTTTTCCAAATAGAACCGAACAATCCGATGGCAGTAAAATCTATGATAAGGGAAATAAATAACGGGCACAAAATAGTTATTTATCCGGAAGGAAGGGTTACGGCTACCGGAAGTATGATGAAAATTTATCCGGGTCCGGCAATGATTGCAGATAGAACAAATGCTCAAATAGTTCCTATATACATTGACGGGACACAATATACAATTTTTTCATATTACAGAAACAAAGTTAAAATAAAGCCGAGAGCAAAAGTTGTTTTAAGTGTATTCAAACCTACAAAACTAAATGTAGATAAAGAGTTGAAAGGTGAAGAAAGAAAAAAAGAAATAACAAAACAACTTTTTGATATTATGACAAACGCGAAATATTATTCTGCAAGTGACGAAAAAACTTTGTTTGAATCTTTAATTGAAGCTAAAAATTTTGTCGGCAGAAGGATGAAAATTATAGAAGATATAGCAAGAAAACCTATAAATTACGGGCAACTTTTAACTGCAGCTTTTGTTTTGGGTAAACAATTTACAAAGCATAGCAAACAAAAAGAAAAAGTAGGCTTTTTAATGCCTAACGCCGTAGCATCGGTCGTTGCTGTTTTCGGTATGCAGGCATACAATATTGTTCCGTGTATGTTAAACTTTTCTACCGGAACAAAAAATATGATTTCTTGTTGTAAGACGGCTGCAATAAAAACGGTTTACACTTCAAAACAGTTTGTTATAAAAGGCGGTTTTACCGACCTTATAAAAACAATGGAAGATGAAGGGTTACAAATAATTTATCTTGAAGATTTGAAAAAAGAAATAACTCTTAAGGAAAAACTTACAGGTTTGTTTGCTTCCTTCTTTCCTAAAAATTATTACAACAAAATTAAAGGTGATGTTTCCGTGGAAGAACCTGCAGTAATTCTTTTTACAAGCGGTTCCGAAGGTGTTCCTAAAGGTGTGGCTTTAAGTCACAGGAACATTCAAGCAAACTTGAACCAAATAAGAGCTGTTTTGTTCTTTGATGTTCAAGACAGATTTTTTATGGCGTTACCGATATTCCATTCTTTCGGGTTTACTTGCGGGATGATACTTCCCGTAACAAGTTGTATAAAAGTATTCTTTTATCCTACACCGCTACATTATAAAATTATTCCTGAACTTATTTACGATACAAACTCAACAATTACGTTTACTACACCTACTTTTTTCAGCGGTTACGGAAAAAGTGCACATGCTTACGATTTTTATTCTATAAGAATTGCGGTTGTGGGGGCTGAAAGAGCAAAAGCGGAAACTGCAAAAAGTTTGTTTACAAACTTTGGTATAAGTTTATTGGAAGGTTACGGTGCAACCGAAACCGCCCCGGTTCTTTCTGTAAATACGCCTATGTATCATAAAAAAGGTTCCGTAGGCAGAATTTTCCCCGGTATACAAATGAGATTGGATGAAGTGCCGGGAATAAAAGACGGGAAAAAACTTGTAGTTAAAGGCAGAAATGTAATGTTGGGTTATATAAAAAGTGATAAACCGGGAATAATACAACCGTTGGAAGACGGTTGGTATGATACCGGTGACATAGTTTCCGTAGATAAAGATAATTTTATAACTATAAAAGGCAGAGCAAAAAGGTTTGCCAAAATTGCCGGAGAAATGGTTTCTTTAACTGCCGTAGAAGAAATGATAACCGCACTTTGGCCCGAGTTTCAGCATGCCGTTGTTACGATACCTGATGAGAAAAAAGGCGAACAGTTAATAATGTTTACAACAAGACCTAATACGACTTTTAGTGAAATAAGTTCCGCTTTTAAAGCACAAGGATCAAGCGATTTGTTTGTCCCTAAAAAGATAAAAGTATTGGAAGAAATGCTTATCATGGGTAACGGCAAGGTTGATTATGTTTCTCTTGGTAAAAAAGCAACGGAGTTGTTTGGCTAAACATTAGCTGATAGCTTAAAGCTGAAAAGTTTAAAGTTTATTGTAAAAATTCACATAGTGAATTTTTTTTATTTATTAGAAAATTTTGTTCTACAAAATTTTACCGAAAACTATAAACTATAAGCTGTAAGCTCTAAGCTAAAAAATTATAAAGTTTTTTATAATATACAAAAAAATTATAATATATTATACATAAAGATTAAGGAAGTTAGATTATGAGTACAAGGGAAGATGTAAGAAATGTAGCAATAATTGCCCATGTTGACCATGGCAAAACAACAATAGTTGATTCAATGTTAAAAATTACCGGTGAATGGACTGTTAAGGAAGATGAAGCACAAGATATGGTTTTGGATTCCGATCCGATAGAAAGGGAAAGAGGAATTACAATACTTGCAAAGTGCACTTCAATAAAATATAAAGAGCATACCATAAATATTGTAGATACCCCGGGACATGCCGATTTCGGTAGCGAAGTTGAAAGAGTATTGAAAATGGTAGATGGTGCAATTCTTATGGTGGATGCAGCTGAAGGTCCTATGCCGCAAACAAGGTTTGTTTTAAGAAAAGCACTTGAACTCGGTTTAAATCCCATAGTTGTTATAAACAAAATGGATAAACCTCAAGCCAACGCAAGTAAAGCAATAGATGACATATTTGAACTGTTTATGAAATTGGGTGCAACAGACAGACAACTTGATTTTCCTATTTTCTATGCTTCCGGCAGAGAAGGTTGGGTAAGCACAAAGATAGATGCAAAAGGAACGGACGTTGCCCCGTTACTTGACGGTATATTAAAGTATGTTCCGGCTCCGGAAGCAGATAAAGATAAACATTTGCAAATGCAAATAACGATGATAGACTATAACAACTTTTTAGGCAGGGTCGGTATCGGTAGAATATTGAACGGTTCAATCAAAAAAGGTCAAACGGTTTTACTTGTAAACAAAGACGGTTCGACTCAAGCTAAAGCCGTAAAAATAGAAAAGTTTTTAGGACTTACGAAAGTTGAAGTTGAACAAGCTTGGGCAGGTGATATAGTTTCAATATCCGGTCTTGAAGGATTAAAAGTGGGCGACACGGTTTGCGAGTTGGAACACCCGTTACCGCTTGATCCGTTGGCAATAGACGAACCTACAATCTCAATGGACTTTTTGGTTAACGATTCTCCTTTTGCAGGCAGAGAAGGTAAATTTTTAACATCAAGACATTTAAAAGCAAGACTTGAAAAAGAAGCTCAAACAAATGTCGGTTTAAAAGTTGAAGAGCTCGAAGGGGAAGGAAGATTTAAAGTTTCGGGTAGAGGAGAACTTCATTTAACCGTTCTTATTGAAAATATGAGAAGAGAAGGATTTGAACTTGCCGTATCAAGTCCGGAAGTTATTTTTAAAGAAGTTGACGGTAAAATGTGTGAACCGATGGAATATCTTATACTTGATATAGATTCCGATTTTCAAGGTGTAGTTTTTGAACTTATCGGTAAAAGAAGTGCACAGCTTGAAAATATGGTTAGCGAAGGTAAAGACCATTTAAGGTTGGAATATATTGTTCCGTCCAGAGCATTGATAGGTTTTAAAAATGAATTTTTAACCGCTACAAAAGGTACGGGAATAATGCATCACAGTTTTTACGGATATTTGCCGAAAGCAGATATTTCTTCGTTAAGAGGTAACGGAGTGTTTATCGCTATGGCACCCGGAAAAACTACGGCTTATGCACTACACAATTTGGAAGACGGCGGGCAGATGTTTGTAGGCCCCGGGGAAGAAGTTTATGAAGGTATGATTGTCGGGCAAAACTCAAGAGAAAGAGATCTTGTTGTTAACCCTTGCAAACCTAAAAAACTTACCAATATGAGAAGTAAAGCCGCAGACGAAGCATTAACTTTAACACCGCACAGAGTTATGAGTTTGGAACAGTCGGTAGAATATATTGCCCCTGACGAACTTGTAGAAATTACTCCTTCTTCGTTAAGGTTAAGGAAAAAAATATTGAATGCTTTAGACAGGAAAAGAACGGCAAGAAACGAAAGATACGAAGAAGCTCAACTGGAACAGGAAGAATAGAAGAACGGCAACTTAAAGCTTAGATCTTATGGCTTTCGGTAAAATTTTGTAAAACAAAATTTTCTAATAAATATCAAAAAATTACTTCGTAAATTTTTACAACAAACTTTAAACTTTCAGCTATAAGCTGTAAGCTAAAAAAACGGGAAGATTTTATTCTTCCCGTTTTTTACATTAATTGCTAATTTCTAACTGTTTTTACTTCTTTTCTTCTTCTTTTTTGTCTTCAACTTTAGGTTTTTCTTCCGTTTTCGGAGTGTCGCCTTTTGCAGCTTCATCTGCATAATTCATTTGCAAGTTGGAAATTGTATCTTCCAATAATTTTTCTTCGGTTTTTGTTAAGTTACCTTTAGTTTTATCTCTTAACATTAAAAGCATATCAATGGTTACTTGCGCCGATTTCAAATCTCTGTTTATTTTGCCGTCAACTTGGTTGGGTATTTTTCCTAACTGTTGCCAACATGCAGATGCAAACATAGATATTAAACTGAACAAATGTTGATTAAGTTCTTTCGGATCCATTTTTATTCTCCTTTAAAAAATCGCTCTGCGATTTTTTAGCTTAAAGCTTATAGCTTATAGTTTTCGGTAAAATTTTGTTTAACAAAATTTTCTAATAAATATCAAAAATTCGCTTTGTGAATTTTTACAACAAACTCTAAGCTTTCAGCTATAAACTATCAGCTATTTTTTATTTAAAAAATTTGTCTACCGTTATTTGTATTCTTTTTAATACTTCGTCTTTTCCCATAACTTCCATCATATGGAATAAGCTCGGGCCTTGTGTTCTGCCTGAAATTGCAACTCTTATAGGGTGGAACACTTTACCGTTACTGAAATTTAATTCTACTGCCAAATCTCTTGCATATTTTTCAAGAGCTTCCGGTGAAAAATCTTGTTGGTTAGGTAATCTTTTTAAACATTCGTTCAAGACAACTTTAGAGCTGTCTTTTTTAGTTTCCGACAACAAAACTTTTGATACCGCTTGTTCATCAAAAGATAATTCTTTAAAGAAGAAATCTACAAGTCCGGGAATATCTTTTAACAATTTTATTTTTTCATGTTCCAAAGAAATAGCTTTTTTAAGTAAATCTTTGTCCCAATCTTTTATTAAATCTTGTTGATTTGTATATTCTATCCAATCTATAAACAAATCGTAAATTTCCTGGTCGGATTTATTTCTTATATATTCGCCGTTCATCCACAACAACTTTGAAGGATCAAACGTTGCGGGGCTTGAATTACATCTGTCCAACGAAAAATTTTCTATTAAACTGTTACCGAAAAACAGTTGTTGACTGTCTTCTGTCGACCATCCCAAAAGTGCCAAATAGTTTATTAAAGCATCTTGTAAATAACCTTCTTTTCTGTATTCAAGAACTGAAGTATGTCCGTGTCTTTTTGAAAGTCTTGCACCGTCTGAACCGAGTATCATGGATAAATGTGCAAATGTTGGAGGTTGCCAACCTAAAGCTTTAAATATGTGAATTTGTCTGGGTGTATTTGAAATGTGGTCATCGCCTCTTATTACATGAGACATTTCCATTAAATGGTCATCTATTACACAAGCAAAATTGTATGTAGGTACACCGTTAGCTTTCATTAAAACGAAATCGTCAAGTAAAGCATTTTCAAAACTTACGTGACCTCTAACGATATCATCAAACTCTATTTTACCTTCTTTAGGCATTCTGAATCTTATAACTGCCGTTCTTCCCTGTTTTTCGTATTCTTCCTGTTGTTCTTTAGTTAAGTTTGCACAGTGTCCGTTATATTTGGGCGGCTGTTTTGCAAGTCTTGCCTGCTCTCTCATTTTTTCTACTTCTTCCGGGGTACAATAACATTTATATGCATAACCTTTTTCAATCAATATATCTATATATTTTTGGTATATTCCCTGTTCTTTTCTTTTCATTTGATAATAAGGAGCATATTGCGGCAATTCGTTTCCCGGACCTTCGTCCCAATTGAGTTTCAACCATTTCATTGCATTTATAATAATACCTGTTGAAGCATCGGTAGATCTTGCTTCATCCGTATCTTCTATTCTTAAAATAAATGTTCCTTTTTCTTTTTTTGCATAAAGATAATTGAATAATGCAGTTCTCACTCCGCCTATATGTAGATCGCCTGTAGGTGAAGGTGCAAAGCGTACTCTGATACTCATGTTATTTCTCCTAAATTAATCACGATAAAAATTTAAAATTTGAATTACACTTTTGAAATTTTAAGTCTTATGTCCCGTTTCGCTATTGCTTTACTTATGTATACCGCAACTTAAAATTTCTTCGGTTCATCTGCAAATTTTCAATTTTTCTCTTGTTTGTTACATTCGTAGGTTAGTGGTTATTTTTTGTTTTTGAACATATAACCTTATAAACTTATAACCTAAAAATTGTTTCTACAATTTTTACATTATACAAAATATTATTTAAATAGTTTAATTTTATGTTAGAATATTATGTGCAACTTTTTAATGGTTTATGTTATCTAAATATTGGTTGTTAAAAAAGTTTGTTAATATAGGGGGGAATAAATAAAATGAAAAATATAAAAATTATAATAAGCTTGTTTTTAATGCTTACATTACCTATAGCAACTTTTGCCGCTCCTCCGAAAAAAGGACATCATGTCCCGCCACCGCCAAACCCGCATCATCACCATCATCACCATTATAACGATTATTATTACAGCAATAATACAAGAGATGCAATATTTGTTTTGTTGGGAATATCTGCTATTACGGCCGTTGCAGTTGCCGCAAGCCAATCTTCAAAAAAAGAAAAGGAAGAAACTGTTGTTATTGAACAACAATATGAACAGGTATCTCAAGATTTGACTCTTACGCAAGAACAACAGGATAAAATAAAAAATTTGTTTGATACAAACAGAGAAAAACTTACACCGATAAGAGACGAAAAAGCATTAAAAACAATTGCTTTGGAACAGGAAAAAGAAAAAGAAAATCCTGACCAGACATTGTTAAACAAGTTGGAAAATGAAATATCGCAGTTATCAATGAAAATATTTAGAATAACTCAAGATACAAAAAAAGAGTTACAAACGATACTTACGCCTGCACAGTATGAAGCTATGGAAGAAATGAAACTGTAACGTAATGTATGATATGTATTTGACTGCAACAAAAAACGGGAAGAAAAAAATCTTCCCGTTTTTTACATTAAACTATAAACTTTAAGTTATAAGCTGTATACCAAAATTGCAAAGCAATTTTAGTATATAATCTTGTTTAAAGGATACTCTATTATACCTTCAGCCCCTGCTCTTTTAAGTGCGGGGATAACTTTTTTTACAATATTTTCTTCAATAATAACTTCCAAAGCAATCCAGTTTCCGTCACTTAAATTTGAAATTGTAGGTTTTCTTAATGCAGGCAATATTTTTTCAACTTCAGGCAATTTTTTGAAAGGTATGTTCATCTTTAAACCTACCATACCTTCGGCATTTAATGCGCCTTGCAAAAGTATTGAAAGATTTTCTATTTTTTCTCTTTTCCAAGAATCTTTCCAAGCTGAATTGTTTGCAATAAGACGTGTTGTTGAAGTTAAAATTTCTTCAACTATTCTTAAGTGATTTGCTCTCAAAGAAGAACCTGTTTCCGTGAGTTCTACTATTGCATCTACAAGTTTACCCGCTTTAGCTTCCGTTGCCCCCCAGGAAAACTCTATATTTGCTTTAACTTTATTTTTAGCAAAATATTTCTTTGTATAATTTAAAAGTTCGGTAGCTATTCTTTTGCCCTGCAAATCTTTTACGCTTTTTATTTTTGATGCTTCAGGTACTGCTAACACCCATCTTACAGGTCTAAAACCTGATTTTGCATATCTTAACTCACAAACTTCTTTAACTTTTGCCCCGGTTTCGCATATCCAGTCAAAACCGGTAAGACCGGCATCAAATACACCGTCTTGAACATATCTTGCCATTTCTTGTGAGCGAACAAGCATAATTTCTATTTCTTCATCGCTGCACGTAGGGAAATATGATCTTGAAGAAACATTTATTCTTATACCTGCTTTTTTAAAAAGTTCAATGGTTGACTCTTGTAAACTGCCTTTTGGAAATCCCAATCTTAATTTTTTCACCGTTAATTTTTCTCCTTTGTCAATAATATATAATCTTTACTGTGTTTTAATTTTTTATCAAAAACAAATTTCGGTACGTATTGCCCGAAAACAGGAAAAACTTTTGACGAAAAATCCGATATATAAGAGGATGTTTTCGTTGTAACCGTTTCGGCTTTATCTGCCGATTTGTTCAATACAGGTATAACGAAGTTTGCCGATAATACAAACCATACAAAAAAACCGAGACATGCACCTGCAATTTTATCAAAAATTGATAAGTATAAAAACTTAACTATTTTAAATATCAATAATCCTATCAAAAAAATAACAAAAGCCGTTACCGCAAAAACAAGGTAATAGTTTATGCCTATTTGGTAAGGATAATTTTCTGCTAAAAGTATTGCAAAAAAACCTGCCGATACAGCAAAAAAACTTTTAATTATACCGGCATAATAACCTATGTATAACAAAAAAAGTAACAACAAAATTATTATAATGTCCGTTATAAGTGTTAACATACTTTATGTATTACTATTCCGCTTGCAAGTTTCGGGAAAAAGTAAGTAGATTTTTGCGGCATATTTTCGTTATTCAATGCAATTTCTTTTATTGCTTCTACAGGTGTAGCAGGAACCAAAATTGCAATTTTGCCCGTTTTCTTAGCAAGAGATATTGCTTCTTTTTCATCTTTAACATAAACATATTTGTCCGCGGTAACCTGTTCTTTAGGTATCAATATATTATGTAATATACTTACACCCAAATTTCTAAATGCTTTACAATTTTTCGGCATTGATTTTTTTAACAAGCTTTCATTTTTTATAACCAAAGTTCTGTATTTGCCGTCTTTAAATAACAAAATCGGCTGCACTTTTGCTTTTTGTAATTTATTAAAATCTTTTTGCGGTAAAACATTAAAATATTTTTCGATATTTTGTTCAAGATTTTTCGGTTCTTCAATAACTCTGTGCGTAGGCCATATTGAAATACCAGGATCTTCCATAGGGCACAAATATGCAAGAACATATCCGTATTCATTTTTATCGGAAAATTTTTTGTCTTTACCTTTTATATATTGTAAATAGTTCCAAGAAGTTTCATATCTGTGATGACCGTCTGCAATAAACGTTTTTTTATTTTTCAATGAGTTTTCTACTTCTTTTACTATTTTTTCGTCATCTATAACCCACAATTTATGAGCTGTTTTTTCTTTATCCGTTGCAACCGAAGCGGGTTTTTTCTTTGAAATATTTTTGCATAAATTAACGATTTTTTTCTTATCATCGTTAAATAATAAGAAAATAGGACTTAAATTTGCTTTAACGGCTTTTAACAAACTAAGTCTGTCTGCTTTAGGCTTTGAAAGTGTTTTTTCGTGAGCTTTTACCGCTCCACCGTGAGGGTTTTCTATTTTTAATGCAGCAAAAAAACCTCTTCTTACCATTTTTTTGCCATGGTCGACAAACGCCTGTTCATAAAAATAAAGAGCAGGTTTTTCTTCCTGTAACAAAACATTTTGTGCCAACCACTCTTTAAACAAAACGTTTGCCTGAGCATATTTGTTTCTTTTACCTTTAGGATCGGAAAGTTCCAACTGAACCATATTATATTTTGATTTTGCTTTTAATTTTGCTTTTTCTTCAGTACTTATTACATCATAAGGAGGACAAATTTCGTTAGTTATATTTGCTTTTGAGTATCTTACACCGTTAAACGCTTTTATTATAGCCATTTTTTTGCTCCTGATTTTAAAATATTATTGATTTTACATAATATTTTACTATATTGTCAAAAAATACGGTTAATTTGTGAAAAAAGTGCAAAAATATATTTTTCTATTGCTAATATCTTTTACAAGTGCTATACTTAAAATGTCATGAGATGCATTAAAATTTGGCTTTTATCATTTTTTATTTTATTTTCAACAATAGATTTATCCGTAATAAATCTGTTTAGTTTTCATTATGGTAATAGTCAAAAATCTGCAATTGCCGACGTTATGAAAGTTCAATATGAACTTTTCCAACAAACAAAAGTCATAGTTGGCAATATATGCAAAACGATAGTTAAGGATGTCGAAATTTTATTGACACCTGCCCAAACAAAACCGATATTTTTTGATATTTATAAACAAGATCTAAAACTTTATACGGAAAATTATTTTAATTTTACAAAATCATTGTTTTTCGGAGTAAGTTTAAAGAATAGTTTCATTTTAAAAAATTCTTTGATAAACCTATTCTTTTTTGGGTTTATTTTTATATTTTTATTAAAATATTTGGGATTATTGTTTACGTTTGGTAAAAAAACAATTTTATATCACGACATAAAGGCATACGGCAATTAAATTTGCCGTATGCTTTTTTTGTTGTTTTTGGAGGATACGATATGTTTCTTGTAAAGAAAATAAAAAAGACAATAAATTCAATAAAACTGTGTGCCGTATTTACGGCAGTATGTTTTATGATCTCAACATTGGGAGCAAACTTATATGCTATACCGATGTCTGAAAATCCTTCAAAAAAATATGAAGATGTTTTTAACAAAACGTCGGCAATAAGCGGCGAATACGGTAAAATAACATCGTTTAAAGATGCTAAGAGTGATACGACCGTTATAAATATACAGGATTTACATTGTCATCCTCAAACACAAAAAAATATTTCAAAAATAATCGA
>Ga0265299_10006213_pt1 | contig 10922 bp, 9 predicted proteins | sample AusTroGonzalo_MG_4_FD_193485 | JGI IMG/M metagenome (GOLD analysis project Ga0265299, IMG submission 193485) | Bovine rumen microbial communities from tropical cattle in Woodstock, Queensland, Australia - Gonzalo_02 | ecosystem: Host-associated > Mammals > Digestive system > Stomach > Rumen ...
CGATGGCACGGGCGATGATATCGACACCAGTGGCCTCGTCGCCCTGGAGCTTCAGGGCAGGCAGAGCCTTGCTGGCCGCACGGATGAGGGCGACGCCACCGCCAGGGACGATGCCTTCTTCCACGGCGGCGCGAGTAGCGTGCAGAGCGTCTTCCACGCGGGCCTTCTTTTCTTTCATCTCGGACTCGGTGGCGGCGCCGACATGGATGACGGCCACGCCGCCAGCCAACTTGGCCAGGCGTTCCTGGAGCTTCTCACGATCGTAGTCGGACGTGGTCTCCTCAATCTGATGGCGAATCTGGTTGACGCGGGAGGCGATGGCGCTGCCTTCACCAGCACCCTCGACGATGGTGGTGTTGTCCTTGTCGATGGTGATACGCTTGGCGCTGCCCAGGTCTTCCATCTTCACGTTTTCAAGCTTGATGCCCAGGTCTTCAGTGATGCACTTGCCGCCAGTCAGGATGGCGATGTCCTCGAGCATGGCCTTGCGGCGATCGCCGAAGCCAGGAGCCTTGACGGCGCAGACATTCAGGGTACCACGCAGCTTGTTGACGACCAGGGTCGCCAGGGCTTCGCCGTCGACGTCTTCAGCGATGATAAGCAAGGGCTTGCCGGACTTGGCGACCATCTGCAGCATGGGCAGCATGTCCTGGAGGCTGCTGATCTTCTTCTCGTGGATGAGGATCAGAGCGTCTTCCAGCACGCATTCCATGGCTTCGGGGTTGGTGACGAAATAGGGAGACAGGTAGCCCTTGTCGAACTGCATGCCCTCGACCACGTCTAGAGTGGTCTCGATGGTCTTGGACTCTTCGACGGTGATGGTGCCGTCCTTGCCAACCTTGTCCATGGCGTCGGCGATGATGTCGCCGATGGTGTGGTCGGAGTTGGCGGAGATGGTTGCGACCTGAGCGATCTGCTCACGGCTGTCAACGGCGACGGCCATATCGGTCAGGGCCTTGTCGATGGCGGCGACGGCCTTGTCGATACCGCGCTTCAGTCCCATGGGATTGGCGCCGGCGGTGACGTTCTTCAGGCCTTCGCGGAAGATGGCTTCGGCGAGGATGGTCGCGGTGGTGGTACCATCACCGGCATTGTCGCTGGTCTTGCTGGCGACTTCCTTGACCATCTGGGCGCCCATGTTCTCGAAGGGGTTCTCGAGTTCGACTTCCTTCGCCACGGTCACGCCGTCCTTGGTGACGGTCGGGGAACCGAATTTCTTGTCGATGATGACATTGCGGCCCTTGGGGCCGAGGGTGGTCTTCACGGCTTTGCTCAAAGCGCTGACACCGGCGAGCAGGGCCTGGCGACCCTTGTTGTCATATTGAATTTGTTTGGCAGGCATTTTTGTTCTCCTTTATGCTGAAACTTGATTTGGCGGATTAGCAGACGACGGCGAGGATATCGCTGGCGTTGAGGATCTTGTATTCCTTGTCATCCAACTTGATTTCGGTGCCGCCGTATTTGGAGGTCAGAACGATGTCGCCGACCTTGACTTCCACGGGAATAATCTCACCCTTCTCGTTGCGCTTGCCGGGGCCGACGGCCACGACTTTCGCCTGCTGAGGTTTTTCCTTGGCGGTGTCGGGGATGTAGATACCGCCCTTCATCACTTCCTGCTCTTCCACGGCTTCCACCAGAACGCGGTCACCCAAAGGTCTGATTTCCATTTTCTTCTTCCTTCTTGGTTGTTTCTGTTGCTTATTCAAACTACGGGATGATTCCCGATTACTTCTCGCTGTAGTCGGCATCGATGATGGGGCCGTCATCCGACTTGCCGCCATTCTGGGAGGCACCGCCGGCCTGTCCGCCCTGCTGACCCTGCTGCTGTTTCATGAAGTCAGCGAACTGGTTGGGGTCGATGTTGGGCTGTCCCTGCTGTCCGCCCTGCTGGTTCACATTCTTGTACAGTTCCTGGGCGAAGGCGTGCATGTTGCCCTCGATTTCCTTCATAACGGCCTGCATCCGCTCGGTATCATTGTCGGCGATGGCCTTCTTCAGTTTTTCGATGCCGTCGGTGATTGGCTGCTTGATGTTGTCGGGGATCTTGTCGCCGTTTTCCTTCAGCTGGCGCTCGGTCTGATAGACCAGGGATTCGGCCTGGTTCTTGGTGTCGATTCTCTCGCGCTGCTTCTTGTCCTCGTCGGCGTGGGCCTGGGCGTCGTTGACCATCTGCTTAATCTGGTCTTCGGTCAGGCCGGAGCTGGCAGTGATGGTGATCTTCTGCTCCTTGCCGGTGCCGAGATCCTTGGCGGAGACGTTCAGGATGCCGTTGGCGTCGATGTCGAAGGTGACCTCGATTTGCGGTACGCCACGCGGCGCCGGGGGGATCTCGTTCAGCAGGAAGCGACCGATGGTCTTGTTGTCGGACGCCATCTGGCGCTCGCCCTGGAGGACGTGGATTTCCACGGAGGGCTGGTTGTCGGAGGCCGTGCTGAAGATTTCGCTCTTGCGGATTGGAATGGCGGTGTTGCGCTCGATAAGGCGGGTGAAGACGCCACCCAGGGTCTCGATGCCCAGCGACAGCGGAGTCACATCCAGCAGCAGGACATCCTTGACATCGCCCTGGAAGATACCGCCCTGGATGGCCGCGCCGATGGCGACGACTTCATCGGGATTGACGCCCTTGTTCGGCGTGCGCCCGAAGACTTCTTCGGCCAGTTTGGGGATGCGGGGCATACGAGTCATGCCGCCGACCAGGATGACTTCGTTGATGTCGGAAGGCGACAACTTGGCGTCGTTGAGGCAGTTCTTGCAAGGCTGGACTGAACGGGCCGTCAGATTTTCCGTGAACTGCTCCAGCTTGGCCCTGGTCAGGGTCTGCTGCAAGTGCTTGGGGCCGGTGGCGTCGGCAGTGATATATGGCAGGTTGATTTCCGTGGTCGTACTGCTGGACAGCTCGCATTTGGCCTTTTCCGCAGCTTCCTTGAGCCGTTGCAGGGCCAGGGGGTCTGCCTTCAGGTCGATGTTGTTCTGGGCCTTGAACTCGTCGTTCAGCCAGTTGATGATGGCCTCGTCGTAGTCGTCGCCGCCCAGGTGGGTATCGCCGTTGGTGGCCTTCACTTCGAAAACGCCGTCGCCGAGTTCCAAGATGGAGATATCGAAGGTACCGCCGCCGAGGTCGTAGACGGCGATTTTCTCGTCTTTCTTCTTGTCAAGGCCGTAGGCCAGAGAGGCGGCGGTCGGCTCGTTGATGATACGGCGGACATTCAGGCCAGCAATACGGCCCGCGTCCTTGGTGGCCTGACGCTGGCTGTCGTTGAAATACGCCGGGACGGTGATGACGGCCTCGGTCACTGGTTCGCCCAGGTAGGCCTCGGCGTCCGTCTTCAATTTCTGCAAAATCATAGCGGAGATTTCCGGCGGAGAATAGAGCTTGTCGCCGATCTGGACATGCGCATCGCCGTTCTTGGCCTCTACGACCTTGTAGGGGACCATGGCAATGTCGCGCTGGACCTCGTTGTATTTGCGGCCCATGAAACGCTTGATGGAGAAGATGGTCTGCGTGGGGTTCGCCACTGCCTGACGCTTGGCCACGGCACCGACCAGACGCTCGCCGGTCTTGGTGAACGCAACGACGGACGGCGTGGTGCGGCTGCCTTCGGCATTCGGGATGACGACTGGTTCGCCGCCTTCGATGACGGCCATGCAGGAGTTCGTGGTTCCTAAGTCAATTCCAAGAATTTTTCCCATGATTGTTCCTTCCTTTTTTTGGTGGTTGATTATTGGTTCTTCAATTTCGACATTTCACGCATCTTGGTAGGTCAGCATATTCCATGCCAAGTTTGGAAAAACGGCAGTTTCCGCCAGAACTGACTGACCTGGGCAGGATTGCGGAAAATGAATCGCGAAATTGCTGGCACGTCAACTGTGACAATCTGTCACACTTGTGACATGGTGAGGCCAGATGCTGTCACACTGGCCGGGCAAAATCGAACCGTTATCATCACACGGTCAGAATGATTGATTCTTTCAGAAAATGATTGATTTGCCCAAAAAAATGCGTGTTTTTGTTCATTAAGCATTTGAAAAATGATGAAGTTAAATTATAGTAAATTAATATAACAAATTACCCCCCCCTGTAAGGTGGTTAACATGGGCAATATCATCAACGAAATCGGTAAATGGATAGCGGCAGCGGATGCCTTCCTGTGGGGGCCTGTGCTGCTGACTTTGCTGTTAGGGACGCATGTCTTCTACACGATTCGCCTGCTGGGCATCCAGCGCTACATCGGGACGGCGTTCAAACTGGTCATCAAGCGCGACCAGTCGCTGAACGGGAATGTCTCGCCTTTTGCGGCGCTGGCCGTGGCGCTGGCCTCGACCATCGGGACGGGAAATGTCGTCGGCGTGGCGACAGCGATTGCGCTCGGCGGGCCTGGCGCGGTCTTCTGGTGCATGATGACTGGCATTTTCGGCATGGCGACCAAGTATGCCGAATCCCTGCTGGCCGTCAAATACCGCCAGGTTGACGCACAGGGGGAAGTCCATGGCGGCCCCATGTACACGATTCAGAACGGCCTGCATTGCCGCTGGCTGGCGATTGCCTTCAGCGTGGCGGCGGCGATAGCAGTCATCGGCACCGGCGACCTCGTGCAGAGCAACGCCATTGCCGTGGTAGTCAAGGATACTTTCGGCGTGCCCAACTGGCTGTGCGGACTGCTGCTGGCCGTGATGATTGGACTGGTAGTCATCGGCGGCTTGCAGAATATCGCGCGATTCTGCACGGCAATGGTACCCTTGATGGCCTTCGTCTATCTCGCCGGCTCCTTCGCCCTGCTGTACATCAACCGCGCCTTCCTCGGCGACACCGTGCTGCTGATTGTCAAGTCGGCCTTTTCCCGCCAGGCAGCGACGGGCGGTATCGCTGGCTACGGCATCATGCTCGCCGCCCGATACGGCATTGCCCGCGGACTGTTTTCCAACGAGGCTGGCATGGGCTCGGAACCAATCGTGGCGGCGACCGCCAAGACCCGCAACGCCGTGCGGCAGGGACTGGTCTCCTACACGGGCACCTTCTGTACCATCATCATCTGCGCCCTGACAGGACTGATTATCGTCTCCAGCGCCCTCGCCTGCAACCAGACGTCCTTCAGCAACAATACGCTCCTGACGCAAGAGGCGTTCACCAGAATCCCCTACGTCGGCAATTATCTGCTGTGCTTCGTCATTCTCGCCTTCGCCTCGACGACCATCATCGGCTGGTTCTACTACGGCGAACAATGCGTGCGTTTCCTCTGCGCGAAGACGGCGTTTGTCCTAGGCTACAAAATCCTCTTCGTGCTGATGGTCTTCCTGGGCTCCGTTGGTTCCCTCTCCATCGTCTGGGATTTCGCCGACCTCGCCAACGGCTTCATGGTCCTGCCCAATATTATCTCGCTGATCTTCCTGCACAAGGTCGTGGTTGGCGAAACGCAAAAATACCTCTGGTCCCACAATCTGGATGCCATTGATAAATAGTGCGCAAGAGCGCGGAACGTAGAAACGCGCGGCAAGGGACATGGAGATGCGCGGACTCTGCCCCGCGCAATTCTGCTACCCCGCGCAAGAGCGCGGAACGTAGAAACGCGCGGCAAGGGACATGGAGATGCGCGGGCTCTGACCCGCGCAAAAATGAGCGCAAAATAAAAAACCCTGGCCCTTTTGCAGAGACCAGGGTTGGCGTTCAGAACGGAGTTCTAATTAGAAACGGCGACCGCCGCCGCGGAAATTGCTGCGGGGCTCGCGGGGTTTGGCTTCGTTGACGGTCAGGGGGCGACCGTTGTTTTCCTTGCCGTTCAGGGCGTCGATGGCGGCCTGCGCCTCGTCGTCATTGGGCATTTCCACGAACCCGAAGCCTTTGCTGCGACCAGTGTCGCGATCGCTGATGACGCGGGCACTGCTCACCGTGCCGAACTGGGCGAAGAGGGCTTGCAGTTCGTCGTCTTTCACAGAGTAACTCAGATTACCGACATACAAATTCTTGGCCATTGCTTTCTCCAAAAAAGCCATTTGCCATCCCATTTGACTTTCTTCCCAGGGATGCCTCAGGAAGTCCTTGCCGCCAACCCAGCGGCAGAATGCACGACTTGTGCGACTGAAAAGATACGAACCTGAAGAAAGGATCAAGGCTCCAAGAATTTGACTATCATCACGTTCCACAGTCCAAATTCTTTCTTAAAGTCATACCCAATAGATTACTGTATAGTATCTTTGGAAAATGTCAAATCGTTTTGGCAGAAAAATCAGAATTTTTTTTGATTATGTCGAAAAAAAAGCGAATTTTTCCCAGGCCACCGCAATTTTTGGCAAAAAATGTTTGACAAGACTGGAGTGGAGATTTATTGTATTACTGGCATTACTCTTTTTTCCCCCTTTTTTCCTCAACCTACAACCAAAGGACTAGAAAATGAAAAAAACTCTGTTCGGTCTGTTCGCTGTGATGATGCTGGCTGCCTGCGCCATGGCGCAAGAGGAAGTCACCATCCCCGAAAGCAATGCTTTCAAGCCTTCGCTTTCTCTGACCTTGGACTATAGCACCCGCTACATGTCCAAAGGCAAAATCGTCAACCCCGAAGACATGTTCTTCACCGACGTGTTTGTCGAGCTCGCCGGCTTCTACTTTGACCTGTGGGGCGCCTTTGACGCCAACGACTACAACGAAGGCAAAAAGGGCGACGGCGTCGGCGGCGTCAAGCACACCTTCGAGGAAATCGACTACGGCATCGGCTATTCCTACACCTTTGAAAATCTCGATGTCATCAATTCCCTGGGCATCGATGTCGGCGTCACCTACTGGGACTATCCCAAGCGCCTCGGCTGGCAGAGCGTGAACGAACAGCAGTATGAATGGCATCTCGACCTGAGCACCGGTCTCTTCCTGAACCCCGGCTTGACCTTCTACGGCGACTTCGAGACCGAGAAGTTCTACGGCAAGATCTATGCCAACTACGGGTATGAGCTCGCCGAGAACCTGACCCTGGACAACAAGGTCGAACTCTTCTGGGGCAACAGCAAATACAATGCCGGCGACTACAGCATAAAGCACGGCGGCGTGGACTCCAGCTCTTTGGCTACTTACAAGGAAGCCTTTAGCACCTTCGTCTGGACAATCTCCCTCAACCACACCATCAATGACTATCTGAGCTGGGGCGTCTACGCCAAACTCGCCTGGGCTCTCGACCACGATATCCGCGACTCCTGGCATGCCGACAGCCGTGATCCCTACTATACCGCGCGCAACAGCAAGAGCGGCGTGAACAACCTGTTCGGCGTGACCGTCAGCGCCAGTTTCTAATCCCGCCATTAACTGACCATCCTATCGGCCCTGGAGACCAAACCTCTCCAGGGCCTTTTGCTTTTTGGCGTGGAAGGGCATGGAGACGCGTGGCAAGGGACATGGAGATGCACAGGCTCTGTCCCACGCAATTCTGTTCCTCCCGCGCAATAGAGCGCGGAGCGTGGAAACGCGTGGCAACGGACATGGAGATGCGCGGGCTCTGCCCCGCGCAATAGCGCGCGGAGCGCGGAAACGCGTGGCAACGGACATGGAGATGCGCGGGCTCTGCCCCGCGCAATAGCGCGCGGAGCGCGGAAACGCGTGGCAACGGACATGGAGATGTGCGGGCTCTGCCCCGCGCAATTCTGCAGCCCTCGCACAATAATTTGCCAGTATTTGCCCTAGATATTATATTTATTCTCTGACCATATCATAACCATTTTTCCCAAGGCAAACCATGCTGCGTTTTCTCTTCTATTTCATGCCCGCAGTGGGTGACATCATCCTAGGCGTATTTTTCTTTGTCAGTGCCAAGCGCATGGCGGACAGCGGTGCCAGTTCCTACATGATAGGCCTGACGATGACGACTTGGGCTGTCTTCTACGCTCTGACCTGCTTCATCGAAGGCTTTTTCATCAAGAAGCACAACGCCACCAAGTTCTTGAAGGCCAGCCAGGTGATCATGCTGCTGGCCCTCGTCGGGCAGACCTTCACAGAAAACCTGAAAATGCAGTTTGTCTGGCTGATAACCACCGGCATTGGCAGTGCGCTGTTTTTCGCCTCCTTCCTGCCCGTGACCAAGCTTCTTGGCAAGGAAGAGGCGCTGGACAACATGATCAAGGATGCCTCCATCTACACCTTCAGCTGGAGTTTCGGCCTGGCCTGGGGGCCGTTCATCGCCGGCTTTGTCTGGGGACTTTTCAATGCCAGCAACGGCTGGCGATACAGTTATATGATTGCCATCGCTCTGATGCTCTGCGTGACCGCCGGGGTCTTTGTGATGTCGTCGGCCGTCAGCAAACATCTGGCGCAGGAAAACCAGGACAATCCAACCAAGGCCGCCCTCAAGCCTGCTGGCAAATCCCTCCTGGAGCAACGGTCTCTGCCCGATCTGATGCTGGCTGGCTGGCTGCTCCAGGGCCTGGGCTACATCGCCTTGGCCATGATGCGCACATATTTGCCTGACTACTGCACGAAAGTCCTGGACATAAGTACCTTCCACCAGGGAATCATCATGGCGCTCATCAGTTTCTCCCAGGCCTTCACGGGACTTGCCTGCTACAAGGCGCACACTTGGCCGTACCGCCCCTGGACGGTCGCCTCGGTCTCCCTGCTGGGTGTCATCGCCTTCCTCATCTTCGCCACGGCCAGCCATTGGCTGCTCTACGCGCTGGCGGCGGTGCTTTTCGGCTCCTTCACGGGCGTCATGTGCTTTGTCGCCACCTTCCACGCCCTGGTCAACACGGAGAAGACTCCCCGTTACGTCTCCGTCAACGAGACGCTCGTCGGCGTCGGCTCCGTGCTGGCACCCATGCTGGGAGGTTTCCTGGCCACGCACGGCGGCAGCCTGGCTCCCTTCTATTGCAGCCTGGCCTGCCTGCTCGTCTGCGGGCTTTCCTACGCATCCTTCACCTGGAAGACAAGATTCCTGAAATAAGCCAAAACCTAAACAGAGGTTTCCACCAATGACGAAAATATCCAGCCTGCTGACTACGCAAGTCATCAAAATCCCTCTGGAAGCGGAAGACAAGGACGAACTGTTCACCGAACTCGTGCAGGTGCTCATCAACGCCGGAACCCTTCCCGCCGCGCGCCGTGCCGAGGCGGAACAGGTCCTGGAAGCGCGCGAAGAAAAAATGTCCACGGGCGTCGGCGGCGGACTCGCTCTGCCACATGGACGCCTTGCCAATCTGGAAGCACCGTTGCTGGCCCTGGGAATCGCCCCCAATGGCCTGGAATACGATGCCCTGGACGGGCTGCCCGTCAATGTCGTCCTGGCCATCTTCACGCCGGAAAGCGATCCCGAGGCCCATGTGCAGATCCTGACGGAGGTCTCGCACCTTTTCCTGGTGCCTGGCCTGGTCTCCCGCCTCAGTGCCTGCCATTCCTCCGTGGAGGCGCTGGAACTCATCAAGCGCGAGGAATAAGGCCGCATGGATGAACTTCTGCAACGGTTGGTCGAGGTTGACCGTCTGGCCGACGACAAGCTCCGCCAGGCGAATGACGAGGCCGAGCGGCTTGTCGAAGACTACCGCCGCCAGCTCGCCCAGGAAGACCAGGCCTTCGACGATACGCTGTCTGGAGAATGTGCGAGGGTTCTTCAGGAGGACTTGGCGGCCAGCCAGCGGGAGCGGGAGCGAACCCTGGCTCAGGCGGATGACAAGATGCAGGCCGACCTGAAAGCCTTCACGCAACATTGTGCACAGAAGCGAGAAGCGGTTTTGCAGGCTTTGCTCTTCGCCGAGACCGTCGTCCCAGGTGGCGACAAAGCGGTAACGGAACACACTTGATGTCATCATCACTAGGGCTCGAATACCTGTTTTGCCGCCTGCACGGCTTGTGGGAGCAGGCCTTCCAGGGAGCCAGGCTCGAAAGACTGCTGAACGCCGCCTCCGAGGAAAATTTCCTGGCTCTGCTCAAGGCCGAAGGCCTGCCATTGTCCGAGGGAGAGGATTTCTCTCTCGCCATCCTGCGTCGCCTGCACAACCTGCGCCAGGAAATCCAGCGGCAGGTTTCGCCGGAACTGGGCCTCTACCTGTCCGCCGTCCTGGACGAGGACACGGTAACCTCCCTCAAACTGCTTCTGAGGCGGAAATTCCTCCATACTTTCCCACAAGATTCGCTGCCGCCCCTTTCCCTGGACGGCAAGTTCTGTTCCCAGGCAGAACTCAAAACGCTACTGGCGGCGGCAAACGCAAAGGAATTTGTCTCACGCCTGCCTGCCATCTTTCCCGCCGACGTCCTGTGCCGCATAGCCGAGAACCTGGCCGCCAGCCAGGATTTGCTCGCCGCCGACAGCGCCCTGGACAGCCTGGCCAGCCAACGGCGCCTGCTGGCCGCCAGCAAACTCCCGCTCTCCTGCCGCATGGCGGCGCTGGAACTGGTGCAGCGGGAAATCGACTTGAAAAACACCCTGACTGTTCTCCGCAATCTCGAGTTCTACCATTTCCCTCCCGAAACCCTCGCCCAATGCTGGCTACCGGGAGGCGCCAGGCTGACCGCCAACAATTTCGCGGAACTTGGCGCCCCGACGGACAGGGCGGCTTTCCTGTCCGCGCTCCCTGCCCCCCTGCGCGACACGCTGACCCCCTTCCGCAACGCTGACCCAAGTCTCTGCGAAAGTGCCCTCTGGAACGAATTGCAGAGAAAAACCCTGCTACATTTCCGGGATTTCGGCGCCCCGGAATTGTCCATAGTCTCCTTTCCCTACCTGATGCGTTTCGAAGCCCAGAACCTTCTGCGCATCCGCGAAGGGTTCCGCCTCGGCCTATCAGCCGCCGAAATCCGAAAAATGCTGATTCTCTAACGGCGATAACAAGCCGCCTTTCCCCAAAACCATGACGGCGCGGACGGAGCCGCGCCCTCCCATTAAATTCCGTGTTCACGCCTGTCACAATGTGTCGTCTTGATGTCCTGGTGCTGAAAAAGCATCTGGACGCCATCACCT
>Ga0265299_10006214_pt1 | contig 10920 bp, 7 predicted proteins | sample AusTroGonzalo_MG_4_FD_193485 | JGI IMG/M metagenome (GOLD analysis project Ga0265299, IMG submission 193485) | Bovine rumen microbial communities from tropical cattle in Woodstock, Queensland, Australia - Gonzalo_02 | ecosystem: Host-associated > Mammals > Digestive system > Stomach > Rumen ...
GTGACCATCGATGGGTGGATCAAGAATGCCGAACTATTGACTGGCACAAGCTACATATTTACGCACATTATCAAGGGATCACCAACATCATTAAGACAGGAGCCTCTATTCTTGGAATAGAAGAGCCCGCAGATGAAACTTTTCATTCCTATTTACCATCTCACTATCACATTCCTTCTCCGCTGGAGCGTCATGATGCAGCAAGCATCATTTCAAAAATAACAGATGGGGATGTCTCACTTCTCCGATTTGTAGAATTAGACATGGCTTTTCGTAGTGGTAGTATAGATGAAGAAGGGTTGCTTCGAGATTTAAAGGAACAGAACCTCGACATTTACCTTCCCAGTATCTTGCAAATACTAAAAGAAGTTACATGGTTAGACGAAGGTTTTATGCCTTGTCTCCCAAAAGAAAATAGATATACAAACAAATTACGGACTTTAATGACTGATTATCTAAGAATATGAACACAGACGAACGTTACTTACATCTCTTATCTACAACCTACCCTACTGTGGCAGATGCAGCCAGCGAAATAATAAACTTAGAAGCTATTCTCAATCTACCAAAAGGAACAGAACACTTCTTGGCTGATATACATGGGGAGCACGAAGCTTTTCTTCATATATTGAAAAATGCATCTGGAAATATAAAAAGAAAAGTATCCGAAATCTTTGGAAATACAATTCGTGAAAGTGAGAAAAAGGAGCTTTGTACATTAATATATTATCCAGAACAAAAGCTTGAATTAATAAAAGCAAACGAAGAAGACATCGATGATTGGTATCAGACAACCATTCATCAGTTGGTACGTGTTTGTCGCGAGGTGTCTAGTAAATATACACGCTCAAAGGTTAGGAAATCACTTCCTGAAGAATTCTCATATATAATAGAAGAACTATTACATGAACGTTTAGACGATCAGGATAAGACCGCTTACGTCTCAGTAATTGTCGATACGATTATTTCAACTGGACGTGCAGATGATTTCATCGTTGCAATATCCAATGTAATCCATCGCCTTGCAATTGACCAATTGCACATTTTAGGTGATATTTACGATAGAGGTCCTGGTGCACATATTATAATGGATACACTTCGACAATATCATTCATGGGATATACAATGGGGAAATCACGATATTCTATGGATGGGTGCAGCTGCAGGTAATGATGCATGTATATGCAATGTATTAAGATTGTCTTTACGCTATGCGAACCTTACAACATTAGAAGAAGGATATGGTATTAACCTTGTTCCATTAGCCACATTTGCCCTTGACGTTTACAAAGACGACCCTTGCACAGAATTCATGCCTCTTCTTGTAAAAGGCCAAACAATAGACGACAAGACCATTCAACTCATCTCCAAAATGCATAAAGCCATTGCTGTTATGCAATTCAAAGAAGAGGCACGCATCTTTCACCGTCGCAAAGAGTGGCAGATGGAAGATCGTTGTCTGCTTGAGCAAGTCGATTATACTAATGGGACATGTAAGATTGATGGGAAAACCTATAAAATGAAAAACTGTCATTTCCCAACCATCAAGGGAAATGCCCCATATAAATTGACAGACGAAGAGGATGCCTTGATGCGTAAGCTGCATCATTCATTTCGTGTAAGTGAAAAACTTCGCAAACATATCCGCACTATTTTAAGTCATGGGTGTATGTATAATATCTGTAACCAGAATTTACTTTTCCATGCATCCATTCCCCTTAATATCGATGGCTCGCTGAAAAGAGTGAAAATACTTGATCAGGAACTTGAAGGTATGGAATTAATGAAATACATCGGTCAACTAATTCGATCCGCTTTCCAAAATGACACTCCAACAGAGCTGAAAGAATACGCAAAAGACTATTTCCTTTACCTTTGGTGCGGTAAAGACTCTCCCTTGTTTGACAAATCTAAGATGGCTACATTCGAACGTTATTTCCTTACCGATAAGGAAACGTTCCATGAGGAGAAAGGCAATTACTTCAAATTGAGGGATTCTATTGATGTGTGCGACAAGATACTTGATGCATTTGGAGTCAAAGGCGAAAATCGTCACATTATCAATGGACATGTTCCTGTACATGCCTCAAAAGGTGAAAATCCCATCAAAGCAGGTGGAAGATTAATGGTGATTGACGGAGGATTCTCTGAAGCATATCATAAAGAGACAGGTATTGCCGGTTATACGCTAGTCTATCATAGTCGTGGTTTCCAATTAGTTCAGCATGAGCCATTTACCAATGCCAAAGATGCTGTATTACGTGGAACTGATATTAAGTCAACGACTCAAATTGTGGAATTGTCAGCCCACAGGATGCACGTTGCTGACACAGATAAAGGTGAAGAGCTACGTTCTCAGATTGAAGACTTGAAAGATTTGCTTTATGCCTATCGTCATGGAATTATAAAGGAAAAGCGAGAGTAAAGCATAGCTATTCGATAGGTTTGGGGCCGCCATTCGCATCGAATAGCGGCCCCATTTGATGTGAATAGCGGCTCCAAACTTTTAGGATGGATATTTGATGTTTATTGGAAGGAAATGATGTACAAAAGCGACGCCCAGAAAAACATCGCAAAGATATACAACACTAGCAATGGTGCTGTTTTTTTTATACCCAAACACATGGCATCAACCACTGATGATAATGAATGAAAATTATTAGTGATGATGCCATAGCTAATGCCGACAAATAATATATAAAAGGATATGATCGGAATTATTGAATGACTAAAAGCCGATGGCCATAGTCCCCCTGTGGCTGATAATAGCAAAGCATGAGGAGGAAGAATGAGTAGCAGGATAAGAATGGTATAGACAATTGAAAAGCCAATAGCCACACGCCTTGCCAACTGACTTCTAAAATCCTTTGTCTTTGTCCTTTGAAGTATGCCACATTGAGAGAAAGGTCCCCATGCAATAGCTAGCAATATAATCCATATAAGCAGCTGATGTCTTTGCACATTGACAAAGTTTCCAAAAAACCACCTGATTCCTTCCGCAGAAAGAAGCGAATGCACGCCCTCAGTTTCCGTAGCTGAAAGCAGCCATGAAATCAGTATGAGTGCAAGTTCTGCTATACAGAGTGCTAATATGATATGTCCTATCAGTCTACTCTTCATCAGGCTCCAAATTGTCAATGTCAAGTATGTGCAACTCTATTGCCCTAACAACTAGGCGGGTAGCATTCACGCTTTTTCCGTCGGGAAACAGTTTCTGAATCAATTCATTCTGACGTTTCTCCAAACTTTTCACGCCAAAAGGCATAGCCCTGAGTTGAGTAATCTGTTCTTTTGTATATCCAAGTGCAAGATGACGCAAGAAGCGTTCGTCATACTCATCAATCTCATAGTTAATCAGAGCTTCCTGCTTGGCAATTTGTGAACCTACACTCTTTTTAAATCTTTCAACAATCTTGCGCAAGATAGGCTCATTGAATACCAGCTGTTTTCCTTCCATAACTGCCGACACATCATTACGAGTCAGTAGTTCACCGGTTTTCAATATGATTCCGTCTGCACCAGCATCCAACACGTCAACCCATAATTTCTCATTCAGTATCTCACCTGTAAATATAAGCACCTTGACTTGCGGATGCATTTCCTTGGTTTGACGACAAATCTCAACCCCAACAGTAGTTGAGCCACCCAAACCTAAATCAAGTAGTACAAGGTCTGGTAGCTGCTGTTTGATAAGTCGCCAGTACGAAGATTCTGTATCCGCCGTACCAATGACTTCTGCCTCAGGTATTTCGTTTCTTATGATGCCTTCCGTACCCTTCAGTTCCAAGGGAACGTCTTCTACAATGATAATCTTGAAGTTTTGCATGTTCGTGGGAGTATTATATTTATAATTACATTGTCTTGTACTCTCTCAGCCCAGATACCACAACCGTGCTGATTGGTTATATTACCGTGATCTCTTACAATCTGCCTGCAGATAAGGAACGGTATATGATCAATACTTGGTGTGAAAAGGTGTTTTAATTCGTCATCGGTAAGACTTACATCTTGAAGCTTAACTTTACATAGAACATACCTATTATCTCTAGGCTCATAGGTGATGTCCGTAATATGATTCTTAAACTCTTTACGAAGCAACTCGAATAGATATCTCAATTGCGCTTCGTTACCAGTAATCTCATGGTCTATGGCTTTCACCTTTAAAGGATACTCATTAGCTTGCTTGTTTGCGTGCTCACTAAGAATACCATATATTTCTCGATAATAAAGCACCGTTTCCTTTAGCAAACTGAAATTCTCTTTATCGTTCAACAACTGACGAATACGCCCCGGATAATACATCGTCTCATGTTTCAAAGAGGAAAGACAATTGTCCAATACTTCATTTGTAACGTACAGATTATTCTCCTCATAGCGAATGCGATTCAATCCCTCCTCCATCATCTTAAGTTGATCCTGCAATGCTTTTTTGCGTAGGGCGGAATGATTCAACCTGACAATAATTTGCCATACAATAGCAATGATAATAGCAATCAAAAGGATTACTAAGAGTAAAACAGCTATTAACTTATTGCTTTGCGATTGTTGCATCTTTCTGCAATAATCACCCAAAGTAGAGTCAGCCGAAAGTTCCTTAAACAATAAGGTGTATATTCTATTATTATAGTTATACAATTTCCAGTCATGAAGCGCCAAGGCTGCAACAGCACTCTCATTACGAATGTCAAGGATAATATTATAATTAATATCTATAGAGTCATGCAACCAAAGAATTTCTGGTATGACAGCATTGTCGTCATACCCCATTAAGGTATCTTTCCCTTGAGGGTTTATTGTGAGATACTGTTCGTTGATCAGTTGTCTGCTTAGTCCTGCAAATTGCAAGGCTTTCTCATATTCACCATTTATATTACAGAAATAAGCAGAGTCAGCATAAATACTCGCTTGTTCAATGGGTTTCATGGCCATTGCATCAAAAGGAAAAAGCAGTGCAAGCATGACGACAACAGTCATAAAACTTTTGCCCACTGTTTTCTTTACGCCTTTTGGCAATCTGAAGAAGAAACGACTTCCCTCACCCTCCTTACTCTCACAATTGATAATACAGACACTGAATAGTTTGCTGGTTTTACGATATTTCTCGATGACACCCTTGCAGTTCAGTAAACCATAGCCATGTCCTCCTTCAATTTTGTGCTCAAAGATATGAGATAATGTTTCATTATCCATACCAACACCAGTATCTTTAATTGAAATTTCTACATAATCGTTGGTCGACTCTGCGTAGATAGATACCTCCCCACCCTCAGGTGTAAATTTGCGAGCATTATCTGCCAAAGTGTTCAACATGAACATGGTTAATATCTTGTCGGCTTTAACAATAGCATCAGTTGGAACCATTGTCAGCTGAACCTGTTTCATGCGAAATCCCATTTCACTTTTGGCAACAATGTCGAATATCTCCTGTAAGGCAAATGTTTCTACATGCAAATTCAACTCCCCTTGATGAAGCTTAATCCAATGCGTGAGAATCTCGTTTTCTTTTTCTATCTGTTCAGTCAGCTCACAGATATACTCCATGTCGTCGTCATCTATATGATCCTGATGTGACTTGATGGCATGCAACATTCTATCAATGAGCGGTGTGATACTGTTGACAAGTGAAATCTTTGCACGGTGCTCTAATAATATGCGTTCACCGTTTTCACGATGTAGTTTTGCTATTTCTATCTGTTCTTGTAGCTCTTCTCTCTCATTTTCATACTTGCTATTATCTTCAACAGTTCTTTTACTTCGTTGCTTGCGATAACTATAGATCCGTATGATGACAAAAACAATCACTAACACAATGATGATGCATATGGCAGTCATCAACTGATTCAACTGAGAAAGTTGATATTCAAGTTGTCCTGCACGAGCTTCCAATGAACGATCTTGTCGTGTTTGTTCTTGTAGATCCAGATACTTATTTCTATTCTGGTCACTATTTTCCTTGTTATTGATAGCCGCATAAACCACACTTAGCTGTTCACTGATACTTGCAACAAGGTCTGGTGCCTGGTTAATGGTTGTGTCGGAGAGAGCTTTTTCCAGATAATCTAGTGCTTGCACATAGTTTTCCTGTGCCCAATAGCAGGAAGCTAACGTTCGGTAAGCACCTGCTATTTGATACACATCACCATACTTTCTGAACAGACTTAATGCGCTGTCGGCAAGTGCTGGTGCATAATATTCTTCTAAGTGATGTTCTGCTAAACCTTCCAAAGAGTTTGCCACGAAATATGTATAATGTCCTTCCTTTGCTAATTCATAGCATTGGGTCAGATATCCAATTTCTTTTTCATTGATCTCATTCTGCGTTCCCTTGGTAATCACACCACCTGCGCCTACATTATACAAGTAGTTCAGATATTGTGCTGTGTCACTTTCCAAGTCGATGGATATTTCTTCCATTGCCTGTATGGACTGACGTTCCAGTCCAACATAATAATAATAGGTGGAAGTTACTAGAGCCATTTCGCTCTTAGCATAGATAAGTCGTTGCTGTTGACGCTTGTCAAGCATATCAACATCTTCCTCAATTCTTGATAATGACTGTAGAGCTTTCATCCGATAATCATAAAATTCACGATTGCGGGAACGACGTTGACATAATCGCATTTGCTGCACGTATGCCACGAGCAGTTCTATATGATTATCGGTAATCTTTGGAATCTTTTTAAGAAGGCTATCAGCTTGGTCATATTGCATCCGAATAATACGAACGAAAGCCAAGTTGTTAAGTGCCTCTGCCTGACCATCAGAATAATGGAGAGATTGGTCATATGCCTCGTTAGCAAGATACTCAACAGAGTCAATGTCTCGATAATGATAGGCATATGAAAGAGAATTCAGCCTGTCCACCGCTTGTCTGTTAGACGGTGAACAAGCTGAAAAAATTATAATTGGGGCGATTATTTTAAGCGCGAGCTTTTGCCACATAACCCAGTGCCTCCTTGCACTTATCGGTCACGTATTGCCAATCACCAGCCTTTACCTTATCGCTTGGGAACAATTTTGAACCCATGCCCACACAGAAGACACCTGCTTTAAACCATTTGGTTAGGTTCTCTTCTTCAGGAGCGACGCCACCGGTTACCATAATCTTCGACCAAGGCATGGGAGCCTTCAAGCCTTTCACCATGTTTGGACCTACAACGTCACCTGGGAATACCTTAGTAAGGTCACAACCCAGTTCCTGTGCTTTTCCAATTTCAGAAACCGTCATACATCCAGGGCAATAAGGAACTAGTCGTCGATTACAAACAGGTGCTATCTCCGGATTGAAAAGAGGACCAACAACAAAGTTGGCGCCCAACTGCAGATATAGTGCAGCTGTTGGAGCATCAACCACAGAACCAATTCCTAATGCGAGTTCAGGACATTCTGTGTCGGCCCATTTAACTAATTCTCCAAAAATCTCATGCGCAAAGTCTCCACGATTGGTAAATTCAAATGCACGAACACCACCTTCGTAGCAGGCTTTTACCACATTCTTGCAAGTATCTAAATCTTTATGATAGAACACAGGAACCATTCCCGTATCGCCTATTTTCTTTAAAACAGCAATCTTGTCAAATTTTGCCATAATAGTCTTATATAGATTTATCGTTGAACACGTCCATTTGCATTACCACCAGCCAGAGCTTCAACCTCATCCGCAGATACCAAGTTAAAGTCTCCATTAATGGTGTGTTTCAAAGCACTGGCTGCAACAGCAAACTCAAGAGCCTCACCTTGAGTCTTTTTAGTAAGTAAGCCATGAATTAAACCACCAGAGAAAGAATCACCACCGCCAACACGATCAATAATAGGATTAATCTCATATCGTTTTGACTGATAGAATTCTTTTCCATCATAAATCAGAGCTTTCCATCCGTTATAAGTTGCAGAATATGACTCACGTAGAGTTGAAACAACATATTTGAAACCAAACTCTTTCATCATTTGTTTAAAAATCCCTTCGTATCCTGCTGCATCAGTCTGGCCACCTTCAACATCAGCATCAGGCTTGAATCCCAAACAAAGCTCTGCGTCTTCTTCATTTCCAATACATACATCTACGTATTTCATCAAAGGACGCATTACAGAGATAGCTTTCTCACTGGTCCATAACTTCTTACGGAAATTCAAATCCACAGATACAGTTACTCCATGACGTTTAGCTGCTTCACAAGCCAAACGGGTTAGCTCTGCTGCTTTATCACTAATTGCGGGAGTAATACCACTCCAATGGAACCACTGGGCACCTTCCATAATTGCATCAAAATCAAAATCATTCGGTTCTGCTTCTGCAATTGAAGAATGAGCTCGGTCGTATATTACTTTTGAAGGACGCATAGAGGCGCCTGTTTCTGCATAATACAGTCCTACACGCTCACCACCACGAGCAACATAACGTGTATCCACGCCATAGCGACGTAATGCGTTTACTGCTATTTGTCCAATCTCGTGTTTAGGCAGCTTCGATACGAAGTAAGCCTCGTGTCCATAGTTAGCCACGCTAATAGCAACATTAGCCTCACCACCACCGGGTATAATGCGGAAGGACTCACTTTGAATGAAACGATCATTGCCTTGTGGCGACAGGCGAAGCATAATTTCGCCAAGTGTTACAATTTTAGCCATAATAATTATTTGTCTTATAGAAAAGTTAGGTTTTATCCATTCATTGACATAAGGAATTCATCATTATTGCGACTTTGAACCAGTCTGTCACGAACAGTGTTCATTGCCTCAATTGGATTCATTTCGCTAATAAACTTACGAATAATCCACATACGGTTCAATGTCGTAGTATCCTGCAGCAAATCATCACGACGTGTTGACGATTGTACCAGATTAACAGCAGGGAAGATACGTTTATTAGACAACATACGATCGAGCTGAATTTCAGAGTTACCAGTACCCTTAAATTCTTCAAAGATGACTTCATCCATCTTAGAACCCGTATCTACCAATGCTGTAGCAATGATAGTCAGAGAACCACCATTCTCTATGTTACGTGCAGCACCAAAGAAACGTTTGGGTTTTTGAAGAGCATTAGCATCCACACCACCCGTCAATACTTTACCACTTGCAGGTGACACCGTATTATATGCACGCGCAAGACGCGTAATAGAATCGAGGAATATAACGACATCATGACCGCATTCAACCATTCGCTTAGCTTTCTCCAATACAATACCAGCAATTTTCACATGTCGGTCTGCAGGCTCGTCAAAGGTTGATGCAATAACCTCAGCATTTACCGTGCGACTCATATCTGTTACTTCTTCTGGGCGTTCATCAATGAGTAGCATCATGATGTAAGCCTCTGGGTGATTAGCTGCAATTGCATTGGCAATATCTTTCATCAGAATTGTCTTACCAGTCTTAGGCTGGGCAACAATCAGTGCACGCTGTCCTTTACCGATTGGCGAGAACAAATCAACGATTCGTGTTGATGGGTTTGTTGTAGCCTTATCACCGCATAGATTAAATTTTTCCTCAGGAAACAAGGGAGTTAAGTGTTCAAAGCTTACACGATCACGAACCTCAGAAGGTATACGTCCGTTAATCATGTCCACATTGGACATGGCAAAGTATTTTTCGTTATCTTGTGGTGGACGAACCGTGCATTCAACCACGTCGCCCGTCTTTAGACCATAACGCTTAATCTGCTGTGGAGATACATAAATGTCGTCTGGAGAGGAAAGATAGTTATAGTCGCTTGAACGCAGGAATCCATATCCGTCTTGTAAGATTTCTAAGACACCATTTCCTTTAATAATATCTTCAAAATCATATTTTTCACCTCGCATTGTAGATACAGGAACGGAAGCAAAGGCTGGATCTGCCTGTTGAATCATAGGACGATCAAACATGTCAAGTGTAGGAATCGCGCCCTGATCTTCAATGGGAATGTCAACAACTGTTATGAAGTCAGTTCCATCACCTGGGTCACCTGGCCATACATCTTCATCATCGATATCATACTCATCAATTAGCTTATGCTGAGACATTTTCTCCTGCAATTGATTAAGCATACCTTCGTCCAAAGGCTCTATTTCTTCAGATGAAGCTTCTGCCTCTGGTATCTCATCAAGAGTAGTTGCTGCTTCACTCTCTACTACAGGCTCGGCGTCAACCACTGGAGCAGGAACTTCCTCAACTACTTCTTCCTTAACTACCTTAGCCTTGCGGCCACGCTTCTTCGGAGCGGGTTTTTCTTCCTCCTTATTATCATCTTCTACAGCAGGCTGCTCCTCTGGGAACAATGTTGGTGCTTCGGCCTGAGCTTTCTTACCACCTTTCACATCATAGTTCTCACCATCTTTTCCATTTACAGTATAAACCTTGTCTGTATCCTTCTTGGCTATACGTGTACGTTTCTTCTTAGGTGCCTCATTAGCATTGTTAGCACTGTCAATAGCCGCTTTGTCTAGAATATCATAAATAACCTTTTCTAGACTATCATCCTGAGATACCTTCACACCCAGCTTATTGGCAATTTCCATCACCTGGGGTATATCCATCTGTTGGAGTTCATCTTTTGTATACATACCAAATTATGTATTTATTTCAAATTTTGATTGTTTGATTGTAAAAAACGTTTCTAGGAAAGAAACGCTGCTTGAAATTCAATGCAAAGGTACAAAATAATTAAAACATAATACAATTAACGATTGAAAAACCACTCTGCGTTTACATTTATTAACCAAGAATAGTCTTTCAATCGTCAATTATCGCATTCATTACTTTTTAAGTGGAACAAAAACGCTGAACGTAGATCCTTCTCCTAACTTTGATTCTACCATTACATCGCCACCAATTTTCTTTGCAAAGTCCTTGCATAATTGCAAACCGAGTCCACTTCCTTCTTCTCCATCTGTACCATAAGTAGTTTCTCCCTTGTGGAACAAAGTTGCTATTCTATCA
>Ga0265299_10006216_pt1 | contig 10918 bp, 7 predicted proteins | sample AusTroGonzalo_MG_4_FD_193485 | JGI IMG/M metagenome (GOLD analysis project Ga0265299, IMG submission 193485) | Bovine rumen microbial communities from tropical cattle in Woodstock, Queensland, Australia - Gonzalo_02 | ecosystem: Host-associated > Mammals > Digestive system > Stomach > Rumen ...
TCGGGTCGGCAGGGCGGTAACCCACCTGGTTTATGTAGGCATTTGCAGCAAAAGCCGCCGAGGCCCCGGCGGCAACGATCGCAGAAAGCGCGATCAGCTTCATCTTATTCGTTTCCAAAACAGTCCTCTCTTGCGCAAGAAAGTTCCATGCACCAGAGACTAATATAAAGAAAAGCGGCCCGACAGGACCGCCCAATTAGCAGACATTATACCAAAGTGTATCAAGTGTAGCAAGCACTATGCCAGCAAAATCGGCACCCGCCAGCAAAAACGCCACCCTAGTTCATGATGCAGCGGACAGAGAGGGCATAATCCTTTGGAAAGCCCATTATATCGGCATCGGAAACATCATATTGCAAAAGCATGCCATACGCATCATTTCCATCACCTTCGCTATCTGTCCAGAAAAAAGCGCCTGCGCCCTTGGCCACAAAATCTTCTTCGCCATCCCTGTAGCCAGCAGGGTATCCTGTAAAGGAGTATGTATCCAGGGCCGGAGTGGCCCTTGTCCAGCCATCGACAGACTTGAGCGCCGTTCCACTAGCAGCATTGCCACCCACATATTCTATCAACTCTTCATATTCTTTCTTCGAAGCCAAATGCCAGCCACCAGGGCAAGCCTCCCTTGCCGCCTCCCATGTATAGAGGCGACCGTACGCGGCGCAGTTAGAATCAGCATCGCCATAGCAATAACTGCCATCCATCTCGTAATTGATATTCTCCGCCATCCAATAAAGCTGATCTATATGTATCACCTTGTAAACCTTGCCATCACGGGAATCCTCCATATTGATATACTCAAAACTGGATGAGGATTCTACGCTGGAACTTGACTGCTCATCTAACGAGGAGGACTCTGTTTCCTCGCTGCTACTGGATGCGACACTAGATGACGACTCACCCTTCACGCAACGAACAGAATACCCTTCCCCCCTATCCCAATTAGACGCCAAAACAGCCTTCGCCTGATCATGATACAAATACATATTATAAGGATTCTTAGATACTCCGTCATCTGCAAGAGTAGAACTCCAGAAATGCGTACAATAACCAATCGCATCACAAGACCCGCTGATATCCGACTTACAAGCAGGGAGCGCAGAAAAGCCATACGCATCCGTACCATTGCCATCTCCGTTCCAGCCATCAGACGACTTGAGCTTTTTGCCTGCGAATTCTTGCCCACCTACTGCGGAAAGCAGTGCTTCAAACTCATCTTTTGAAGGAAGGTGCCAGCCGCTAGGGCAAGCAGACATCGCAGCACTCCAAGCATACAAGCGACCATACAGTTCACAGTTAGATTCTTCATTGTCAAAACAATAACTCGGATAAACTTTATAGTTGAGGTTTTCTGCCATCCAGACTTGATCGCCGATGGCAACCGTCTTATAGCTTTGTCCATCTCGTGCGTCAGTGAAAGAACCTTTTTCTATTTCGGAACTACTTGATTCCGTCTTTTGGCTTGAAGACGATTCTATCGGCCTTTTTTCAACAACATCCTTGACACAACGAACGCTGTATCCAAAACTTTTTACAAAATAATCTTCACCGCCTCTGCCATGGAAATAATAGCTTGTTGCTTCTCTTTTATTTTGTTCCGTTGAAGTCCAAAAGAACGTGCTATTCCCCTCATAGGAATATTTGCCATTGGAAATCTTGGCTCCTGCAAGGGGCACAGAAAAACCATAATCGTATTCGCTGGCAATACCGCTATTCCAAACAATCATTGAATCCATTTCCCCACCAACAGCAACCCTCAATGTTTCCCATTCCCCATAGCTAGGGACATGCCAGCCATCGGGACACACGCCTCTTACGGGATATGCCGGAACACAAATTTTCCCATTTCCACAGCCTTTGGCATTATTGCTCCACTTGGCGGCACTGTCCATCGCCGCAGCCCAAGTATACAGGCGACCATACTTGGCACAACCTTCAGAATCATCATTATAACAATAACTGTTTTCAACCTCATAGTTCAAATTTTCCGCCATCCAGGTCTGGGAGCCGATGGTAACCGTTTTGTAGACACGGCCATCACGTGAGTCTTCAAACGTTCCCTCGAAAGCACTCGCAGGTTCCACATAGTAATCGGCCGTAAGCATGTCACTTTCTTCACGAGCCCGCTCATGAGCATTGTATTCATCTATTTGATCATCAATTTGCCCGACATAGTCCGTACACGCAGAAAGGAGCGCCAAGAAGACGAGCGCGAAGAATAATCGATTGAGGTTCCTGAGCCACAACATAGCGCTAATCCATTAAGCAACGGACAGATAATCCTTCTGTCTTACTCTCATCAATCAAGTTTGCAGCACTGGTGCCGTAATCGAAATATAAAATGTACGCGCCGTCATCACCGGTCTCGGTAGAGCTCCAATAACTTTCATGGTCACTCATACCGCCCATAGGATAAGCATTAAACCCATAAGCATCTATACCAGCAGCCCTTGACCAGTCTTGGGTAGACTTGAGCATTTCCCCCGCTATATCGGAACCACCGACTGAATTGACCAACATTTCAAATTCTTCTTTTGAAGGCAAGTGCCATCCGCTTGGGCAAATGCCTGCACTATCCATAGCCATCGACCAATAGTAAAGCCTACCATAGCCTGCGCAAGGCCCTTCACCACCTCCAAAGCAGAAACTATTTTCTATTTCATAATTGAGATTCTCCGTCATCCAAGTCTGCGTGCCAATTTTCACGGTTCCATAAGTCTGTCCATCACGTTCGTCCGTCAAGGTTCCGTACTCGCAATTATCTTCCATCGAAGTTTTGGAAGGTTCGTATTCCACCTCAACTTTGCAAGGTTCTACATAGGCAGCATTGCTTGAAGAAGAATATGAATATGAAGAAGAACTATTTGAACTGCTCGATTCTCCGGAACTACTATAAACATAAGAACTGCTCGATTCTTCCGAACTACTATACGCAGTTTTTTCGCTTGATGATGATTTGTCATTCTCTTCACTCGAAGAAGACGAAGCTGATGACGATGCACCCGAAGATGACGGAGAAGAAACATACATCGGAGGATTCTCTTGAGGCTCGCCCTTCACGCAACGGACATAGAGACCTTCATCTGAATACCCGTAAAACATAAGTGTCTTATCCCCAGTATTTAAATACATATAATACGCAGCCTCACCACGATCACTGTCGAGGCCTTTGATTTCAGTAGAACTCCAGAAGCCTACGCAATTGCCGAATCCATCACAGCCCGCACTTGCGCGCCTTTTGCCCGCAGGCAGAGCGTAGAAGCCATAGGCATCTGTACCATTGCCGCTTATATACAAATCGTCAAACAAACCATCAAGCCATCCGTCTTTTGACTTGAGCATTTTTCCGGCAACATCTTCCCCACCTACCGTAGAAATCAATGTTTCAAATTCCGCGTATGCCGGCAGATGCCAACCATCGGGGCAAACATCTTTCGCTGCGTTCCATGTGTAAAGCCGGCCAAATTCAGAACAGTTAATGGGTTTATCCATAAAACAGAAACTGCTATCCACCTCGTACTTGAGGTTTTCCGCCATCCAGACCTGGTCGCCAATAGTGACCATCTTATAAACCGTGCCATCGCGTTCATCCAAGAAAGAAGTTACCCCATCTGCAGAACTACTCGGTTTTTGCGAGCTGCTAGATTCAGCAGAGCTACTTGATTCCGGTGTTTCGCTAGAAGATGTCATCTCCGGTTTTTCTTCGACGACGTCCTTAACACAGCGAACGCTAAACGCATACTGTTTGTAATCGTCCGACAAGTAAGAACTCTCCTTAGAGCCTACATAGTAATTTTCTGCATAGTCTCTATTCTGTTCTGTAGATAGCCAAAAATACGCTTTGGTTCCCTTGTAATAGTATTTTCCATTGACAATCTTGGCACCTGAAGGAATTATCGAAAAAGCATATTCATCAGACCCGTTGCCGTCCATATTCGTACCGTCATGCCATTCTTCTTGCCATCCGCTTTTCGATTTGAGTTTCACATCCGAAACCATAAATCTATCGTAATCAACTGCAGAAAGCAGCGTACTCCAATCGCCATAACTGGGAAGATGCCAACCGCTCGGGCACACCCCTCTTACGGGATATGTAGGAAAGCAGATTTTCCCCTTTCCGCAACCCTTGCCATTTGAACTGAAGATTGCCGCGCTGTCCATTGCTGCCGACCATGTATAAAGCCGACCATACTCCTCGCAATTCGAAGAATTGTCATCATAGCAATAGCTACCCGTCACATCAAAATTCAGGTTTTCCGCCATCCAGGTCTGCGTACCGATAGTAACCGTCCTGTAGACTTGCCCATCCCGGTCATCTTCGAGTGTCCCTTCAAAAACACTACTAGAATCCACAACAACTTCGGACTCAGAAATAGAATTTTCAACCCTCAACTTTTCATGAGCCTCGATTTCTTCCATCTGTTCGTTAATTTGCTCAATATAATCCGTGCAGCCAAGCAAGAACAGCACGGCGCAAACCAACCAAAGAAGGCTTTTAGTATTCCTAAAACGCAAAACTTATCCCCATTCCAGCAACACCGACTGCAAGCACAACAAGCCCTATACCCCGCATGGTCTGGCCAGATTCAGCCCTATCACGATTGTGTTCAAGATCATGGATATAGTCCCCGCCCTTTTCGGCGGCATCTTTCGCCTTTTTATTCCCCAGATAGGCAAGAACTCCTCCAGTTACTGCCACCGCACCGCCTATGCTGAAGAACACCCAATGAGCCACGCCACTGCTTTCCTGAACCGCGACATTCGTCGGAACACTCTCGCCAACGTTCGCAACGGGTTCGGCTTTCGGCTCATCGGCCGCCTTTTCAACAAGAGGCTTTTCCTCTGGCTTAACCTCTTCTGCAACAGGCTTTGCTGTATCGGCGCTCGCAGTCTCGACAATTCCTGATTCCTTTGCGGCAGACTCAGTCATTTCCCTAGCGCTACGGAAAAAGTCCGGAGACTTCTGTTCAATGAGCGCCAAAAGTTCCACCACGTTGGCTCCACGCCCATTAAAACTCGCGATAAGTTTATTGCCTGCAGTCTCGTAAAGTTCCGCTGTCAACGTGAGTGTTCCACCAAAATTTCCTACTCGAGCCTGGCATATATAATCGGCAGAAATGTTCCGGCCGGTTTCGGCAAGGCAGCTTCCCTCGCACTCCTCAAGGACTATGCCCGGAGGGAGCATCGCATTGATGTTATCGCGGGTCATGATGGTGTAGTTCTGCGTGGCAGGCAGTTCCTTCACGGCCTGCTCGCGCAACACGTTCGTGAGGTACTGTCTGTCGGATAGCGAAACACTATCCTTGGCTTTTTCGTCTGCAACGGTCTCGAGCACCGCAACATACGTTGCGAATGCATTGGCCGACAAAGCCAGCAAGAATATAAAAGTGCTAATAAAGGTTTTCATATTACAAAAGTATATTATTCTGGTAAAAAACGCAATAATGCTACTCGCATTGACCCAAACTACCTATAGCCTTAACAAAGAAATCATTAGATGTTCCTGCATCACCTTCAAAATTCAGCCTAATTACGGCAGCTTTGGAAAGAACCGCTTCTAGTTTCTCCGGATCGGCCATATAAGAATTGAACTTTTCCCATGGAATTTCATCCGTATTAAACACCGCTCCGGACTTCGGAAGCGCTTGCCAGATAATTTTTTCATAATCAACCGTATAAGCGCCATCTTCCGCAACAACTTCTATATTAAATGATTTACTGTCAGTTTTGTAAGTGATACAAATCCCGCCCCAGTTGAAAATATCCACACCCTCTCGCTTTTCGCCCTTAATATTAAATGCCACCCCCGCATACGGGGTTTCAATGTTATCGCCAAAAGTTACCGTCGCTTTGATACCACCATACGTTTCAACAAGCGGGCCAAAAAAATCACCCCAGGCATTCGTCTCAACATCGGACGGATAGGTGACAGTCGATGAGCCTCCTTCCGCAGAGTCATTATAGGCGTACCAATAACCTGATGTTCCTTCCCCGTCGTCAAATCCGGTTATAACTTGGCCCGTGCCATGAGCCCCGGACCAAAAGAATGATGAACCACTCAATACATCCGAATCTTCCTTAATACAACGAACAGAAAAACCAAGGTCTTCTTTGCCCGTGTTAAAATACGCATTGTCATACGGAGCAGAATACAACCATAGATATTCAACACCATTGTGCTCTTCATTTTCAGTAGAACTCCAGAAATACGCACTGTTGCCAATGTCACTGAAACCGTTCGCATGGAGCCGTCCTCCCGGAAGGGCCGAAAAACCATAGGCATCCACGCCATTGCCACGCTCACCCTCATAATCATTCCAGCCCGAAATGGTCTTGAGCTTGGTCGCATCCTCTTGACCATCATTCACTGTCTTGAACAAGGCATCCCAATCGGCTCGAGAGGGCATGTACCAGCCATGAGGGCAAACACCTCCAGCTACAGCATCCCATTTGTAAAGACGTCCATACGTGTCACAATTAGACTCGTCTTCTTCATAACAATAGCTATCGTTCTTTTTGTAATTGAGATTTTGCGCCATCCATATCTGTGAACCGATTTTAACAGTCTTGTAGACTTGTTTATCTCGGTAGTCGGTGAACGAACCATAAGAAAAACGATATCTTTCCATAGTGTCCTTTTCGGCAATATCCTTAACACAACGAACGCTGTATCCATAAGACTTTTCACTGTCCTCCCCCCATGGTTCCGAACCAGATTTCCACAACATTCCCGAAGCAGCATTGGTATCGTTCTCGACCGCCATCCAAAAATACGCCCGAGTAGTTTCATACAGATACTTTCCGCCTCTCATCTTGGCTCCGCCAGGAAGCAGCGAAAAACCATAGCTATCGGTGTATTCCCGATCATCATTCCAACCCGTCTTAGACAAGAGACTAGAATAAAAATTTTCATAATCCAGATAATCCTGACCCACGGCTTTCTTCAGCGTCATCCACTCCCCAGCACTCGGGAGATGCCAGCCTTTGGGACACACACCCCTTACAGGGAACGTAGGAATACAGAGTTTCCCATTGCCACAGTCCTTGCCATTTGAAGTCCACTCGCCAGCACTGTCCATCGCCGCAGCCCAGGTATAAAGTCGGCCATACGCATCACATTTTGCAGGATCATCATCATAGCAATAGCTATCAAATGCATTGTAGTTCAAGTTTTCCGCCATCCAGGTCTGTGAACCAATGGTAACCATTCTATAGGTTTGGCCATCACGGGGATCCTCAAACGTCCCCTCAAAAGCATATGAAGGATCCACATAGTAATCGGCAGGAAGGATTGAAGATTCCGCCCAAGCATCGTAATACGCATCCCGCTTTTCTATCTGTTCATCAATTTGTTCAACATAATCGGTGCAGGCAGGAAAGGCCGCCAACACCAGGAATCCAGCAGGTGACAGCCTCGCCAATTTGCTCCGGACTATGATATCCCTTATCAATTTCAAAAGCATAATCGACTTTCCCTAGAACGCAAAACTTATTCCCATACCAACAACGCCGGCAGCAAGTACAACAAGCCCTATGCCCCGCAGAGTCTGGCCTGATTCAGCCTTATCACGATTCCCTTCGAGGTCCGTGTGCCTCCAATTATTTTCTCCCTTCTCGGCGGCATCTTTCGCCTTCTTGTTTCCAAGATAAGCAAGCACTCCACCGGTCACAGCCACAACGCCTCCTACGCTAAAAAACACCCAATGCGCCACACGGCTTTTTTCCTGGGCCTCGACATTCGCAGGAACATTCTCGCCCGCAACCGGTTTGCCCTTCGTTTCAGCGGCAGTTTTTTCTGCAGCGGGCGTTTCCGCAGGCGCCGCCTCCACTTTTTCTGCCGCAACCGGTTCTTCTGCAACAGGCTTTGCCGTATCGGCACTTACAATTTGCGCATTTTCTGTTTCTGCAGCGGTTGAAGCGGTCATTTCTCTAGCAGCGCGGAAAAAATCCGGAGACTTCTGCTCTATTATTGACAGAAGTTCGTTCACATCGACTCCTCGCCCGTTGAAACTCGCGATAAGCTTATTGCCTGCCGTCTCGTAGAGTTCGGCAGTCATCGTGAGCATTCCAGCGAATCTTCCTACGCGCGCCTGGCATATATAGTCGGCAGAAATATTGCGGCCCGTTTCCGCAAGGCAACTGCCCTCGCATTCCTCGAGGATCATGCCCGGAGGGAGCATCGCATTGATGTTGTCACGAGTCATGATGGTGTAGTTTTGCGAGGCAGGAAGTTCCTTTACCGCCTGTTCACGCAACACGTTCGTGAGGTAACGGCGGTCGGATAGCGAAACGCTGTCTTTCGCCTTTTCGTCGGCGACAGTCTCTAGCACGGCAACATACGTCGCAAATACATTGGTTGAAAAAACAGCCAACAGCAAAAGAACAAAGAACCGCAGTTTCATACCTTAAACATATATTATTCTTGCCGAAAACGATAAGACGGCAAGGCGTTTGCCGCACAATTACATGCCAAACAGGAGAAAAATAGCGCGCTGGCATGTAAACCGTCGCGGGTCTGTATTCTTGCGCGAGGCAAACCGGCGCGCTACTTTATGAGCGCTTCGGTCAGCCTGCGGGCTTCGGCATCGGCTTCAAGAACCTGGTCGAGCGTCAGGTGACCGGTAACGTTCGGGGCACCCGCCATGATAGTTTCCACATGCTTCGGGATGTCGGTGAACTTGAGATTACCCTTGAGGAAGCGGTCCACGAGCACTTCGTTCGCGGCGTTCATCATCGCAGGGACAATGCCGCCACGGCGACCCGCCTCGAACGCGAGGGCGAGGCAGCGGAACTTATTGAAGTCCGGCTCGAAGAAGGTAAGTTTCGCAAGCGTCGGCAGGTCGATACGCTTGGTATCGAGCGGCAGACGGTCGGGCCACGTGAGCGCCACCTGGATAGGAATGCGCATGTCGGGCGCACCGAGCTGCGCCATGAGAGAGCCATCGCGGAACTGCACCAAGGAATGCACCATCGACTGCGGGTGAACCACGACCTTAATTTGTTCGTACGGAATGTGGAACAGGAAGTGCGCTTCGAGAACTTCGAGACCCTTGTTCATCATGGAGGCAGAGTCAATCGTAATCTTCTTGCCCATGCTCCACACCGGGTGATTGAGGGCATCTGCCACCGTGATGGATTCAAACTTTTCAATCGGCCATTCGCGGAAAGGTCCGCCGGAAGCCGTAATCTCGAGGAATTCCACCTCGTGTTCGCGCTTGCCGCCTTCGAGACACTGGAAGATGGCGCTGTGTTCGGAATCAATCGGCGTAATGAAAGACTTCGGGTTCTCCGCCAGCTTGTCCCAAATGACGGGACCCGCCATGACCATCGTCTCCTTGTTCGCGAGAGCCACGTGCTTGCCGTGCTCGATGGCGGTAATGGTCGGGAGGCAGCCCACGGCACCCATCAGGGAGTTGATAATGATGTCGGCCTTCGGGTCGGCAGCGAGTTCGCACAGGCCTTCCATGCCGGCGAGCACCTTGATGCCGAGTTCCTTCTCGAGTTCCTTCGCTGCGTTCGGGTCGAACATGCACACGCGTTCCACCTTGAACTTGCGCACGATTTCGGCGACCTTCGCCACGCTGCTGTTCGCAGCAACCGCATACAGTTTGAAGATGTCGGAATGTTGCAAAATAACATCTACGCTCGAGGTTCCAATGGACCCCGTAGCACCGAGAAGAACGACATTTTTCATTTTTAAGCCTCTATAAAATTACAGATCCAGTTCCTGGTATCCCAGGCACTCGTCCATGATCGTCTCATAGAACTCGTCGCGATTCACGCCCGTATAGGTCGAGTCGCTTTTGTCCATGTGATAGGAATTCATGTACTCCTTGAACTCGACCGTAGTCTCGTCGACCCAAGTGTACTCTTCGATGTAGTTCCACGAGGAAATCTTGTACTTCCAGACGTTGTCTTCCTTGGCAAAGTTGCAGCCATCGAGAGACTTGCTGTCGTCCTTGCCATTATCCTTCTTTTCGGTAGAAGGCGTATCGCCGCCCGAAGAAGCGGGATTACTGGATTCATCGTCACCGCAGGCGCAAAGCCACAAGGCGGCAAAGAGCAAAACAAAAAGTTTCTTCATAAGAACTCCCCTATTTTATTTAAGCAATCTTCTGCATGAAATCCAGCACCAGGTAGAGTGCCGGAGCCGCAAGGTAGAACGAATCGCAACGGTCGAGCACGCCGCCATGACCCACGAACAAATTGCCCGAATCCTTGGTGCCGCTCCAACGCTTGAGGGCACTCATCAGGAGGTCGCCCGCCTGGCCCGCTACCGTGAGCAAAAGACCAATCGCGATGGCGCTCACCCAGCTAAACTGCATATTGAAAGAAGAGAGCGCGGAACTGAACTTGACCCAGTATACCACCCAGGCGATTGTCGCGATAGAACCGGCAATGGAACCTTCCCACGTCTTCTTGGGACTGATGCTCGGAGCAAACGGGTGGCGTCCGAAGGGTCCCTTGCCCGCAGCGAACTTCCCGAAGAAATACGCCACCGTGTCGCAGAGCCACATCGAAGTCATCACCAGGATAAACGGATAGCAGTGCTCGAAGCCCTGGCCGTTGCCCATCATCATCACGTTCATGCCGCCCCAAAGGCCGAGGTAGAGCGGAGCAGCCAGCTGCATCACGAGCCACGGGAACAGGTGGTCGATTTCGACCTTCGCATAGGCGACGGCGATGTAGACAGCAAAGAACACGACGAAGGTCATGCCCACCACGTAAGGCACGGCAGGCAGGCCGAAATAACCGCCCTTCGAGAGCGCCCACGCAAGCGTCAACGCCAGCGAAGATGCAAAAGAGAGGTAACGGACATTAGGACCCTTGTACATCTTGGACGCCATGCCCGCCCATTCCCAGGCACCGACACCGGCCAAGAAACACATGAGCCCAATGCGGCTGAAGTCGTTAAACC
>Ga0265299_10006219_pt1 | contig 10914 bp, 4 predicted proteins | sample AusTroGonzalo_MG_4_FD_193485 | JGI IMG/M metagenome (GOLD analysis project Ga0265299, IMG submission 193485) | Bovine rumen microbial communities from tropical cattle in Woodstock, Queensland, Australia - Gonzalo_02 | ecosystem: Host-associated > Mammals > Digestive system > Stomach > Rumen ...
CCAATACAATTGATACATTCACTAAAAATTTCTGATTCGTGGATGCATGATCCTGTGTTTATCTATATTCCTGAGATTTAAAACTAGATTCATACTGTTACTCTTCGGAGAAAACCGAAAAAGAACCAAAAGAAAAATCTGATCAAAAATTTGAATCGTTTAATCCGTCAAATTATCAGATTTCTATAACCAATATTGATTATGATCCAGAATGAAATGATTCGTGAAATGAAACTATAACAATCGAATCTAAATCATCTCAATCGCTTGATCTCTCCAAAATTAAAATGAAAGTAAATGCAACAAATAAAAAAATTTCATGAACACTTGAGCCATATTCTTCAATTACTCTAAAATGAAGTTTTGGATTTCCAAATTCTACGAAAGATGGTTCAGATGTAATTGTAATCTTATTCTATGATAACCATATTTTCTCGACATACACATATAATCCAAATAAACCTAAAATTGAGATTCCAGATGGAGCAGTTAAAGTTTATTCAGTAATTGATGGAGACACTTTCCGTTATCGTAAGGAAGACTGAAGTTTACAATCTGTGCGTTTGCTCGGAGTAGATGCTCCTGAATCAAATACAGCTCGTTATCGCACAACAGAATGTTTCTGAAAGGAGGCGAAGAACTACCTGACAAATTTAATCAAAAATCAGTATGTAACTCTTGAATTTGATGAAAACTCAGCATCCTCAGATGCTTATGGCAGAATGTTGGCATATGTTTACCTAGACTGAAAATTAGTCAACGAAATATTAATTGCCGAATGATACGCAAAAGAATATACATATAAAACACCTTATGCTTACCAGTCAGATTTCAAACAAGCTGAAGAAAATGCAAGAAAATCTGAGAAATGATTGCGGTCATCCTCCACATGCTGAAAATCTATCGAAGAAGAACCAGAAGCACGAGGTGTAGATTATGAGAAACTTTCAATAAAGATTTCCAACGTGATTTACGATCCAGATGGAAAAGATTCTTGAAATGAAATTGTCCAACTGAGTGTCGATAACTCTCAAATTTCTACAGTTGATTCCATTGATTTCTCTGATGATTTTAGTTTGACAATCTTTCCGCGAAGTGAATACTCCACATGAACTACGAAGAACAAAAAATTGTCAGAATTCTGAGTCTTTGATTTTTCTATATCATCAGATATTACTCTAAAATGAAATTTCTGACTACCAAATAATCGTGCAACATGTATTAGTCTGAACCAATGAAGTTATACTTTCGATACGCGATGTTATAATCCAAACAGTCCACTTTCCGATGAAAAAACTGAAGAGGTTCAAACATGAGACTTTGCAACTCTTCCAGACGTAAAAATTCAGTCAATAATTCCAAATCCATCTGGAAAAGATAGTTGAAAAGAAGAAATTTCTTTATTACGAACACCATCAGAAGATTTTCCAGAAAATTGAAATTTACTAGAATTAAGTCCAGATTTTTATTTACTTATTAATTGAAAAACTAAAAAGAAATTGGTGTGAAGTTTGTTACCAAACCAAAAAATCACAATCAAGTGATCGTTCTCTCTGCCAAATTCAGCATCATGTGTTTCATTACTATATAAGTGAGAAACATTAGATGAATTCTGTTATTGAAAAGCGAAAGATGGAGTAAAATTTAATTCAGATAATACTTCTGTCCATGAAATTCCAACGGAGGAGTTATCTATCGTCAAAAAAGTCACACTCGTAAAGCAGTGAGATAAGCTCTGTATTTCATATAATAAAACTATTTTTTCATGTAAAAGTATTCCAAATTCTACGACTGAGAAAAATAAAAAACAGCTTTCAATGCAGAATACTTTCATATCAGAACTTGAAAAGTACATAAAATCCAACTATTCAATGATTTACTACAATTCAGAAATAAAAGATTACTTCAATCTATATTCAAGTGCCAAAAAAGCAATAAAATCATGAAGTGGAGATTTTACTCGGTGAGAGAAAAATATTTCACTAACAGATATTTCCTCATTATTTCAATCTGAATATGAGCAAGAAGCTAAAGATTATTTTATTACGAAAATCCAAGAATCATTACCACAAAATATAAGTTCAGCTTTACATCAACTAGAAGAAAAATACAATAAAAAACAACTTGAAAAGTCAGATTTAGATTTCTTATCTTTGGCTCAGTAGTATGAAAAAAGTTCACTTATCGATGATAAATCTGTGATGTAATAAGAATTTGGTGGATAGCCAGCTGTTTTTATGAAAACTTTTGAGTGAAAATTGAGATAAAATTGAATATTTCTCCGAACCTTTTGATTCACACGTAGAAATTGTAATTCTCAATACATGTAGTTTCATTTCTTCTGGTCGTGAAGAAATGTTTCAAACGATTGAAAAACTGGTTTCAAAAAAGAAAAAAGTCTGCATTATTTGATGTGGTGTACAATATTTCGAGAAATTATTGAAAAAGAAGTATCCCTTTGATAAGGAAGGTGTTGAATGAAATGATGCTAAGAGATTAAATATATGAGATACACAAGAAATCCCCCCTACCCCCCTTATTAAGGGGGGCAATCCGAAGGATGGGGGGATTGTCCTTACCGAATGGGGGCAAGTACAGCTCAAACAAGAACTTCAAAGGTGGGAGAAAATGCTCCAAAATGAAAATATTTCCTACTTATCACGAAATGACCTTAATTTAGCAAATCTACAAAATCTCACGAAACGCAGTCAGACTTTTAATGATTTTTGTCGATATTCTGCACCTAGATTGCTGACAAACTACGAGAATCGCTATGAATATCTCAAAATCGCAGAATGATGTAATAATTCATGTGCATTCTGCATAATTCCTCAAATCAGATGAAAACTAACTTCCCTATCAATCAAATCAGTTCTTGCCGAAGCAGAAAATCTGCTCAAACAATGAATCGAAGAATTAATAATAGTCGCACAAGACACCATGAGATATGGGACAGATTTTTCTAGTAAATCTCAGTTATTACCACTACTTCACGAACTAGACAAACTCCCCTATGATTTCAAATATCGCATTTTGTATCTATACCCAGACATTCTGACTCTAAAGCAACTCGAAGAATTTGCAACGCTTGAAAAATTTATTCCATATTTTGATATTCCTTTGCAGCATATTTCTCCAAAGTTGCTCAAATCAATGGGGCGTTTTTATGATGATAAAATGATTCATACATTATTGAAATGAATCCATAAACTATTCCCTGCTGTATTCATTCGTACAAATATTATAATCTGATTTCCAGGTGAAACAGATGAAGATATGCAGCTTCTCCAATCATTCCTTGATGAAGATTATTTCGATAATATAGCACTTTTTGAATACCACGACGAGCCTTTGGCAAAGTCTTCTACTTTTGAAAATAAAGTCCCAGATGAGGTTGTTCATTCACGTTTTCTTACTATTCGTTCACAGGTTGATAAGCTTTTAAAAGCTCGTGAAAAGAAAAGAAAATGAAAAAATCAGATTGGATTTGTCCAGTGAGTTTACGAGAAAAAAGGTCAGATTTTTCTTTCTATTCGTCCAGAAATTAATTGCCCAGAGATAGATCCAGTCGATGAAGTGAAACTAGAAAATGTGATTCAATGCTTCGAGTCAGAGGAGATTGAGATTGGTTCAACGGTGGAGTATGTTTTGTAAAATTTTCTTCATTTTTGGATGGTGGTTTACACCCCAAGGTTTTTCTATTCGCTTAAAACGATAAGGATTATGTATAGTAGTAAGTTCAAGGTTTATTATAATTTACACCAGGTATTCACTTATTATCCAAGAATGTATCGACCTTAATTTTTCAAACTCACACATAAGAAAAAGCATGGAAAAATTCATTTAATGATAATGCTAAATCAGAACCTCAAGGCTTATCTGAATTGTTCCAAGGATTTTTAACATTAATGCAAGTTATATTTCATCTTCAATCTTTTTCAACAGAATCCAAAGCATAAGCATGACCTTTCCAAAAAGTTTTTCATCACACATTGAAGCTTTCAGTATCTCATCTCGGAGATGGGGCCGTTGCTAAGCTAGTAAATCTATTTCAAACTCTTCAATTAAAATTTTTTAGATAATTAATTATTTCAGTTTTTTGAGATTGAGAAGCTTCGGATAGAGTTCTTCATTTTTCCCAGATAGGGTATGTTCCAAAATTACTAAATCAGATATTGTTTTTACCAAGAAATGTTTCTAATGCATCTTCAACAGATCATCACGTTATATCTTGATATTCCTTTTCACTCACAGGGTAATATCTATTTCAGGCTTCGTTATTTTGTCTTCTACTTTTTACATATGCAATTTCCAAGAGTTTGTAACCCAAACTTCATTTAATTTTCGCAGTATCTAGTTCATAGTCTTTAATTAAAATATCACGACCATTTGGTTCTCATAAAGGAATTCTGACATTAAATCATGGTAAACCATCATCTCTGAAACGAACACGGGAAATTGAACTTTTCATTAATACATCAAAGTATTGAGTATTTGCGAGTTCAATAACTCAGCTTACCATATAACAGTTTCAAACCTGTCATTGTGCAAGTTGTTCCTTTCCAGAAAAATATCTGTTATATTCTTCATCAGATAATGATCTATGGTTATATAAGTATTCTTTTGCATTCTTGTGAATCTTAGCAGAATCAGACAGTTGCTGATATTCTGGTTTATGAACATAATCTTTGTAGGTATTTTCCTTTAAGGAACTAAGATTTTTATTAGTTTTTTTAATTGTTGTATTAGTTGATTCAATTCTCTGTAAATAAGCATTGAATGACTCAAAAGTTCTTGGTCATAATTTTCAATCTAAATCAATATTTCTTGTTATTCAGATTGTTTTCTGAAATTCTCTATATTCACGTTTATTTATAAGCTCTTTCAGCTTTTTTGCTTCATTAGACTTTGCAGAATTTAAACTTAAATTGATTTCATTTAATTTACTCTTTGGAGATTGCTCAGTCCGGAGTTTAGCGGATTCGGGAGTAGCTAAATGATTCGATTCTATACGATAAGACATCCTTTCAGTCATTTTTTATCTATTAGAATTTAAATTTATATCATATATTATAAACAAAAATAAAAATCTGTCAAATTTTTATGGAGAAAATAAAAATCCCAGATTTATGGGATTTTATGCCTAAATTTTAGAAAAATTTACTTATTCGAAAAATTTTTGATGCAAATACTTATAAGTCGAATAGAGAAAAATACAACTATATACGTAACGAAAGTACGCCACATAAATTCCGGAGAAATATTTCCCCAAACGGAAATTAAAGTCATAACAGTCACGATAACTATACCCAAAATAGCAAATCAAGTAAAGAAGTTTTTGAAAGTCTTTGAATTCATTTTATTAAAAATATATAAATAAAACTAAAGTAATTATATTCAGAAATGAAAATAAATCAAATTTTGTAGGACTTTTTAAGTCATTTAGAGGAGCGAAGCGACGAAGAATTCAGAAAGTTTAATTGTTTATCCTGGATTCTTCGCTAATGCTCAGAATGACAGGTGTGATGCGTAGTAAATTTCCTAGTCAATTCTTTATTTTGAAAAGATAATTTTAAGCGATAAAGATTTCTTCAAGCTGAGTCCAATTCAACTCCTCTAGTCTTTTGTTGCTTAAATTTTCTGGAACGACGAAACTACCTCATTTTTTGCTGATCATTTTAGAAATCTTTCATAAAGTTTTTCTACTATATGGAGAAAATAAATCCAAGAATTTGATCAATTCATCGAATTTGATATTTGGAAGCTTATCTCTCTTTATTAATCAGATTAAACAGCTCTTAACTTTTGGAGCAGGAGAGAATGCTTTTGCGGGGACAGTTTTGAGATATTGTACTTCATAAGCATAATTTAATATCCAATACAAATATGATTTTTTTCCGGCATCGAAGCGGAGTTTCTGTCAAACTTCATCTTGAACCATAAAAAGTCAGCCTGAAAACTCCCCTTTTCCATCTCAGAAAAACTTTCTTAGAATAGGAGAAGTGATATAATATGGCAAATTTCACACGACAAAAGTCTGATTTTTCTTTCATTCAAACTGCTCTAAATCTCATTCCAGCACATCTCACCAAATGATTTTTGCAGTTCCGCTCACCTTTTTGGCAACTACTTCTTCCAGAGTTTCTTTCAGAGTTTCATCTTTTTCAAACAGCACAAAATCTGGAGAAATATCGAGAATTAGCTTAGTTATTGATCATTTTCCAGGTCAGATTTCTATTAGAGTTTTACAATTATTTTTATCATAAAAATCTTGAGCTTTACTAGCAATTCGGTGTCTGATTGTCGAATCAATGAGAAAATTCTGTCAGAGATAAGTGGACATGATAATTGGAATGTAAACGTTGGTAATATAGGGAATTCTGAGCGGTTTGCAATATTAGAAGGCTGTGTTTCACTTTCAAGGGGAGTTGTCACTTGCGACTGAGGGGTTAAATCCCTCTCGGCTACGCCGTATCCCCCTTTGAAAAGAGGGAACAAAAATTAGAAAGTTCTGAAAATATTGGCTCTATTTTTGAGATCTTCATCATCTTTGGAATCTGAATTTTCGGTTGGAGCTTCTTGCTGTTTTTCTTGTCATTCAGAAGCCGATTTATCGGCTGAAGAATCTATTTGTTCTATGTTTTCCTGGATTTCCACCCCGCTTAGCGGGGCAGGCTCCATTCATAATGATGTAATGTCACTTATGGATTCTTCGTTATTGTTTAAAATGACGTCTTGACGCTCAGTTTCTTCGATGTTGAGTAGAGAATAATCATAATCGATTTGCTTCAGAATCCAGTATTTAACCGGTGTTCAAAGAGTCTGATGTAGTAAATAATCCCGTTGAATTGTTATATTTCTTTTTCATTTTAAGAGTTCATTTACTTCGCTAACTTTTTTTCACAAAATAGATGAAAATGCTTTTTGAGTAAGTCATTTTTCCTTGATGAGAACTTGTAATTCGATTCATGGATGCTCAAGCATGTTATCCATTTTGTTGTCTAAAAGTTCACTAATTTAGTGAAATTCACTTGTTCTATGAAATAGTGAATTTTTCTAAGTATAATCCAAATTTTTTAAAAAGCAAATTTTTTCACACTTTCTATGAAATAGTGAATTTTTGAAAATAGGTGTCTGTTTTTCACTAAAATAGTGAAATTCGCTATTATTGTGAATTTTTGAAGAAAATGGAAAGATATCTTAGTTTAAAAGCTGGATTTTTTTAATTTTTCAGTTGTCTAAAAGTAGGGTACAACATAATATTATATATATAGCAAAATTTTTTTGGATTTTGAATTTGTTGTGAATGTGTTATTCAGAGGAGCGAAGCGACGAAGAATCTAGAAAAGCTTGTTGCGTTATCCTGGATCCATCGCTTCGCTCTGGATGACAAGTTCGTTACTTAGTGGATTCTTCGCTGCGCTCAGAATGACACACCAATATTAATGTATTCTTCGGCTAAAGCTTCAGAATGACACACCAATACTAATGTATTCTTCGGCTAAAGCTTCAGAATGACAGGTTTGAACTTAATATTCTTCGCTACACACAGAGATAACAAGCGCAATAAGAAGTGGAATTCTCATATATTTGAAATGACTTTAGAAAAAAGTCAAGTAAAACTAAAAAAATAGAAAATGTACTTGAAGACTAATAAAACTCATAAAAATGGGTACAGATTTGTATAAATTTTGACAATTTTTGTCACAAATAGAAAAAACATTCGTAATCTCAACTGTAAGGGTCGCTCTTGGATAAAAATACGAGAACGTGCTTGCAGATGCCTAGAATCATCTTCCCTGTTGCGGTGAAGATAGGGATCATCGACATGTGGGACATCCCGCGAATCTTTGATGATCTTGACAACGGTAGGTCAGCGTTTTATCTCTTTATCCCTTTAATTAGGGCTAGAATGTAAAAAATGTCCACCTTAGTCAAAATCTCTTGCATTCTTGTCTAATATTTTTACACTGAGAGTTAGTTTACTGTGTGGAGACACAGAAACCCCTCCCCTGTTTGGTATATTATTTGTGACTTTTTATTTTTATTCAACAAAAGAAATGAACATTAAAAAAATGTTTACTACATTGTCTGCAATGGTAGTTGCAGTTACAATGACCCTACCAAGCGTATCAGTTTTCTGAGCTGAGTACAGCCAGGAACTTCAAGACGCTTATAGTTGGGCTTATTCAAAAGGCGTTACTACAATGTCTACAATAGATAACGCTAACATGTATGGTAAGATTACTAGAGCTGAAATGGCTAAAATGTTATCTGTATACGCTATGGAAGTTTTAGGTTACACACCTGATACATCTAAAGCTTGTAACTTTACAGATATCGCTTCAGTAAAAGGTGATCTTCACGATTACATTATTAAATCTTGTCAATTAGGTCTTATGGGACAAGGAATAACTTCTTTCAGACCATATGACACAATTACTAGAGCTGAATTCGGTACAGCTTTATCTAGAACTTTATGGAAAAATGAATATGAAGGAGGAACTCCTTACTATGCAAAACACCTAAATGCTCTTAAAGCTGCTGGAATTATGACTCAAATCGAAAATGCTGAAAGCAGATTAGAAGTTAGAGGATATGTAATGCTTATGCTTATGAGAAGTGATGACGGATCTACTCCATCTACAAAAGTAGATTGTAATGATTCATTAATCGCTCTAGCTTGTAGTTTAGATTCAGACGATTGTCCTGCTGAATGTAGAGGAGAAGAAGACAACTGAGAAGATGAAACTGATAGTAAAGTTAAAGCATGAAGCTTAGTTGTTGATGCTGATGCTGCTTCAGAGAGATCTGCTATTAAATGAGCTGCTTCTGATTTGGATACATTAACTTTCAAAACATCTGAAGAAGTAGAAATTACTAAAGTTGTTCTTGAAAGATATGGATACTCATCTCCTGATGATGTTGAAGCTGTTCGATTAGAGAACTCTGATGGAACAATTATAGCAGAAGAAAAAGATGTTAACTCTAAAGATCAAGTAACTCTTTCAATTAAGAAAGATTACAGAAAAATTGATTGAACTGAAGATTGGACTGTAGTTGTAAGACTTGCTAAGAATGCTTCAGGATCAACAATCGGATTCAAAGTTAAAGATGTAACTTCAACTGCTAAAGACGTAGACTTGGGAAATTATAGACCATTCTTATACGACATTGTAACTTATGATGCAGTTTCTGTAAGTCTTGATGATAAAGGAGCTGACAAAGATTACAACTATGAAGCAGGAGAAATGTATGAAGTAGCTAAGTTAAAGATAAAAGCTAACACTTCTGCATTAGAAGTAAATGGATTCAATTTAAGAAATGTATATCAAGGTGGAGATAAGTTAGATATCAAGAAATACATAGATGAAGTTGAAGTAGTTGCTGCTGGAAAGACTATAAAATGAGTTAGATATACAATAAATGATGATGATGAATTAGATATTTCATTCGATCCATACGAAATCGAAGCTAAAGGAAATGTTACATTCACAGTTAATGTTTCATTAGCTGATTTCGATGAATATGGTGATGGAGTACAATTAGTTGTAGCTAAATCATCAGACGTTAAGATTATAGAAAAGAAAACAGGAGCTAGAGTTTCTGTAACATTGCCTCAAGGAACAGCAACAGCTGATTCAGCTATAGCTGCAGCATGGAAAGATCGTCATGCATTCGAAGGAAGCAAGATTAAGCTTACTGGTAAAAAATTAGGAAATGTAGACGCTGCTCAATCAAGTGATGATGTTGTAATCCTTGACTGAGAAATCGAAGTAGCTGAAGCTATCGATAAATGGGATCTTACTGTAACTGCTAGATATACTTCTGGAACTACAAGTGATAAATTCATCGAAGAATTAACATTAGTTGTTAACGGAGATGAATACACTGCTGGTAGAAGTGATATAACAACATGTGCTAACTTCTCTGGATGTCAAGAATTTACATTCAAGGGAGTAGAAGTTGAAGAATCTGGTAAATTCCAAGTATTAGTTGATATAGAAGATGATGCACCTCAGTGAGCTACAATTAGCTTCGATCCATCATCAATCAACAAGAATGCATTCACAGGAAGTGTTAGATATACAGATGCTAGAAGAAGCCCTGTAAAGCAATCTGAAGTTAAAGGATCAATCTCTTTTGCTTCTAAAGTTACAATTCAACCTTCTAAAGCTTCTCTTGTTAATAATCTTACAAAGAGAGTAGAGTTCACAACAAATGATAGTTCTAAGAAGACTGTATTTGAAGGAACTTATACAGCTAAGAAAGGTTTGGTAAATCTTAACACAGCATTAATAACTGGAGGTAATGCAACTATTAATAAGGATACTACTTTCTATCTACTTGTAGATGGAGAAGAAGTAGCTACATTAGATCCAAATAAAGAAGAAACATTCTCAGATATAGCAATTGAAGCTAATGAATCTGTAAAAGTTAAAGTTGAAGCTGAAATCAATACAGATAATCCTTCTGGAGTAGTTCTTAATTACAACTTAGAACTTAGATGAGATGATGAGAATGGTAACAGCAACGCTGGAACTGCTTCAAAGAGATTGGTAGACATAAAGGTAGTTGAGAAAGGAACATTCAGTATTACTTCATCAGCTTCTAAGAACACAGTTCTTCTTAAATCTAGAGGTACTTCAATCGCTCAATTCACGATTAAACCATCTAACAATAATGAAGGATTAACTCTTGAAGATCTAAATCTTACAGGATACTATACTGTTAATTGAACTACAACATACTTTGATGAAGATACTATCAGATTAGAAATTGATGGTACAGAATATGAATGTGATGATGCTTCTAATGCTTCTGGTATGTTGTACTACATCAATGAAGAATTACCAACAGCTGGATATAAAGCTGAAATATTCTTAGAAGAAGAATCTGATGGACCAGTAGAAG
>Ga0265299_10006221_pt1 | contig 10911 bp, 16 predicted proteins | sample AusTroGonzalo_MG_4_FD_193485 | JGI IMG/M metagenome (GOLD analysis project Ga0265299, IMG submission 193485) | Bovine rumen microbial communities from tropical cattle in Woodstock, Queensland, Australia - Gonzalo_02 | ecosystem: Host-associated > Mammals > Digestive system > Stomach > Rumen ...
TCTACTGTATTAGTATCATAAAGACTTACTCTATAGTAAGCTACTTTTCATAAATCAGAATGGTATTTATTCCAAAAATCAGCTACTAAGTTTACTGCATCTTTTACATACCGTCACTCCCCTTTTATTCTCCCTCTTTGATAGCTTTCTTCTACCATTGCGTCTATCTCTTTTTGCATGAATTGGTAGTTGAACAAATCAGAAATAGCTCAAAAAGCTGAATACAACGTACAATCTTGTGTTCAACTTTGATTGTATTCATAAATCTTCTCGTCTTGCTTTTGCAGTTCTGGTAATCAGTCAACATCTCCACCAGTAAGAAGATAGTCAGTTTGTGACTCGCCTGTACCTAAACACCCTCCAATCTTTGACTCATCAATAGGTCTAGGCATAAATCTAAAATCTCTTAGCATAATATAAAATAAAAAAATAAAAACTATTTGATAGCGTGATGATCGTACCGTTCGTAAGGGTCGTCAGGGTCTCTACTCGTCAGTACGTCTATTAACCGTCTCCTTACATCCTCCCTTAAAGCTCTTTCACTCAAAGAAACAGTCGTTAAAAGCTGGTCTGCTATCATCTTATTAGCAAATAAGGTATGGAGTGCTTGGTGTGTGTTATTCTTTAGCATTTCGACGTTGCAGTCCTCATTGCTACCATACATAGACTTAGGGAGAATATGATGTTTAGAATACTGATTTCTCTTGCTCATTAGCTGGCTGATAATGGGTAAAATAACATTAGCAAGATAATAGTGATAAGAATAACCCAAGTAAGTTTACATATTTGTATATTTCCTAGTTTCATTTAGCTTTTAAAGAGATTAAAGCTGATATAGCGTCTTTGAGAGAATAGAACGTGGAAGCAAACCCTTTATACAGTACAAATTTGTTTTTGTATAATCGCTCCAGCTTTATAACCTTATTCTCTTTTGAGACTCTATATATACTGTACCCAATGTCTCTTTTTGCTATTTTGTATTTCCAACCCATTTCTAATAGGTTAAGGGATAAATTATTTCTTATTCCCCTTTAGTTCGTCCATAATCCGTTTTAAGTCTCTAGAAATCTCTACGAGTTTAAGTTTAATCTCGTCTTTACTCATATCTATCTCTATTACTCTCTTCTCTAGCTCCTCCGCTTTTTTCTCCATTAGTTTTATTCTATTATTGAGATTAGCCCACGTTGTACCTAGTCAGAATACGAAAAGGATAAAGGTAACAAGAGTTCTAGGGTCTATGATGTAATTATATATCGTCTCCATCTTCTTCCTCTTGTGTTGTATCTAAATCGTATCAGATAACTACTGTTTGCTCTGTAGGGGATTCATATGAAGTCCTAACACTTCCCCAGTTTTGTACGAGTTTCCATACGTCATAAAAGATAGTAGCACCTGTACCTAGAGCTAGTCCTAGGAGGACTAAAGCATTGATAGAAAGCTGAAACTCTAAGAAAGGAGCAATAGCAAACGACGCACAAACTCCAAGCAGAAAGCTAAGTATGATATTGAGTGTTACAGCGTATTTACCTACTAAGTCCTCGTATGCAGGTTTAGCGAAGTCTACTATTTTTGTTATCACTGTTGCTGTGATAATAAGAATAAGAAAGGTTGTGTGCATTGTTATAAAAAAAGGAGGTAAAATTGTTTATTAGACCATATTTAAAATGGGTGCAATTTTAAAATTTTAGGAATGCACCCTGTTAGTATATAGTACAATCAGATTTATTTCTTAACTAAGCACATGGAAGTTAAAAGCGTCTATATGGATTTACAGGAAGGGAGGAAGAAAGGTAACGTATGGAAGCTAGAAAGTGAGGCATTTAAAAAGCCAATAGAAATAAAAATCTGATATGAGAACAAAGAACTTAAACAATTTGAGGATAAAGTAGACGAGCTAAAAAGGGAGCTAAGGCATAACGACGACTATCACGACGCTTTAACTAAAGAGATAAACAAAGTGAAAGACACCGTAGACAGTATAGGGGAAGTAACATCAATTTACGGAGACGAGACGAGAAACCTTAATGATAAAGTAGAGAGTCAGAAGAAAGAGACAGCCCAGCTTTATAAGGTGATTGCTGATATGAAGACGACGATAGAAACATTGAGTGGCACAATTCTCCATCTCCAAGAGCAAACGAAGCAGATTTCACAAAAGGTAACGAAACAACCTACGGTTATACACGATAAATGTTTCATATCTTGACGTGAGAGTTGTGGGGTTGGGATGATAAACCTACCTGATGGGGAGTATTTGATGATAGCGAAGTATATTGTATGAGAGCATAACGAGTATGTATTGAACAGGGAGGATTTGATTATAGACAAGATAAGTGTGGAGGGTCAGCATTATATTCCTTTTTATAAGTTGGAGTGAGGTACAGAGTTAGATACTCCTACAGCAACTATCTATTATGATTTAGCATTTATTCCTATCTAGAATGTATGTGTATGTAAGTGATAAGTGAAACATCATCATGAAAAGTAATATAAAGCTGACAGGGCTACAAAATAGATATAGAGAATACAGTACCAACTATACTATGACTGACAACCTCATATTTGAGGGGAGTAAAGTCATAAAATACGAAAACTCTAAACAATACATCGAAGATACCAACAGATACCATATAACAAAAGAGCTAGAAAAAGAGAAAAAGAAGAATGAAGAACTAGAGAAAATAGCAAATATGAAAATCACTAAAGAAATGAGACTAGAGAGAAGATGAGAAGATGCTAAAGAGTATCACAGAAAACTTTATTTATTAAGAAATATGAGATGATTGCAACAATCGTAATGACTGGAGAATGGCAAGAACTACCCATCGATATTGGGATAGAAGTATCAAAACTAGCAGATAGATTAACTCCTGGTGATAAAATAACTGATAGTTTTGGTGCATTATACGACTCCATATGTATCACAGCTGGAGAGGATAACGGTGGTACGGTGCTTGTGTCTGACTACACAGAGGATAATCAGACGAACGATGGGAACGTAGCAGACTATATAGAGCTAGCTCCTAGTGGTAGAATAGAACTACCTTGGAATAGGCAAGTACAAGCTTTGAATAGACCTATTGTTATGTGACAAGCTGGGGATATTCTCAAAGTGATAGCTAGATAAGCTTTTTATTATTTAATTTAGTAAACAATGACTTTAAAGAGACTACGAGACACGACAACAAAACAAATCGTGTGGATTATCTGACCTTCAGGGAAACCTTGTCAGGCGTGGATTAACAAAGAAGGAACAATGGTATATGTCTACGACTGATCTAAACGGTTTGGTGCGTCAGTAGACGATTTACCTGATGGATATGTGTATGGCTCACAGCGAAAACAAATCAATCCTGAAGACACGGTAGGTTTCTATGATACGAACAAACCTACTGAACTCTTCGACTGGGATGCTGGAGACAAAGCAAGATACTATTTCAAAGATTGGGATGGTACAATCTTACAGCAAGGAACAGTAGACGAAGGAGAGACACCTGAATATACTGGAGCAACTCCTACAAGAGAAGCTACTGCACAGTATACCTATACATTCACAGGACGAGCACCTGCTGTATGACCTATTACTAAGAAAACGGAGTATGTAGCACAATACAGTAGCGTAGTGAATGAGTATACTATCAACTTCTTAGACTATGATGAGAGTGTAATCTCTACAGCTACATTAGCATATGGTGCAACTCCTACTGTACCTGAAGACCCTACAAGAGATGGATACAGGTTTACTGGATGGTCTCCTGAAGTGGCAACGGTTACTGGAGACCAAGACTATACAGCACAATATGTAGCAGTACGAGATATTGCTATCTCTCCTAAAGAGGATGATACTGGAACTGTAGATATTGAGAGTATAGCTGTAGACGAAGGTACAACGATTAGTGCTAATGATAACGTTTTGACTATTGGTACTACGGATATTACAGCAACAGCAGCAGAAGGGTATCAGTTCACGGGTTGGGAGGTGGAAGAGAGCGGAGACCCATTACCAGAGACAGTTACTGGAGACTTAGGTATAGTAGCTGTATTTACAGAAGTTCTATAAATTTATTTCTAAACTAATATACAATGGCTAATACGAAGATAGTAGAGGGGCAAAAACCTTATACATGAGGTGCTGGGATAGATGTGGATAACGTCAATAAAGTCATTAGTCTCTTACTAAGAACGGAGGATAATCTCTTGCAAGTGAATGATGACGACGAACTCTATTGCGACCTTCAACTAGCAAACGGGATAGCTCCTACTGATACATTTCCTGTAGGGGTTACTACTGGGATTGTCAATGCTAGTGATGGATGGGAACAGAATGGATTACTCCTGCACTACGAGACAACAAGTGGAGCATATGCACAATGGCTCTATGGAGCTGATGGAAAGCTCTATTTTGACGGAGGTACTGGAGTATTTAGACAGGTATACTATGGAGACGATATTGGGAACGCGTTACTCACTATCCAAAAGAACGGTACTACTGTTGCTACCTTCTCAGCTAATGCTACGAGTAACGTTACAGCTAATATCACTGTCCCTACAGCACTATCAGATTTAACCAACGATCTAGTGAATGATGGGAACTTAACGATTAAGAGAAACCACACTACAATAGCTGAGTTTAGTGCTAATGATGCTACAAATGTGATAGCTGATGTAGCTGTCCCTGATGTTATCAACAATACAACGACAATAGATAGTTCTAATGCTCTTTCGGCTGCGATGGGTAAAGAGTTGCAAGACCAGATTAACAATCTGAATGCTGTTGGTAGGTTTCTTAGTATTTGGGATTGTACTACAGGATTACCTCAGACTAGTCCTACTACGTTACCATACACCTACAAAACAGGAGACTATTACATTATTGGGACAGTAAGTACTGCTACTCCTCCAGTGAACTATAAGCCTACAGGTAGTCAATACACAGGGGTTGCTAGTACGACAACAGAGACTGTATCAGTAAGTGTAGGGAATATGTATGTATATGATGGTACTACTTGGATTTTACAATTATCAGGAGGGCAAAGTTTCCCTATAGATAATGTGTTATCTCCTACATCAACGAATGCTGTAGAGAATAGAGTTGTTACTAATGCTCTTGCTGGTAAGATAGCTAAAGTTACCTCTCCTACTACTGATAATTTAGCAAGTCTCACTGCTACTGGAGAAGTAGCAGATGCAGGGATAGCTAAAACAGCAGTAGAGCTGTCTGCGAATAAAGAAACAGGTAGTACGCTGACTGACTCCACGGATAAATACCCATCAAGTCATACAGTACTCGAAGCTATCGGAGGGATAGTATCATGAGTAGCTAGTGTAAACGGTATGACAGGGATTGTTACCCTAGATGCTGATGACATCTCAGATACAGGGACGACGAATCAATGGACAAACGCTACAGAGAAAGGGACGTGGAATGGGAAACAAGATGCTCTTACTCTACCATCTACTCCTACACAATGAAACCTAGTAACTTGGGGGGCAGATAACAAAACGTTTGCTGATGGTGGAGCTATCCCTAACGGCGTGATCGTTGCGTCTACTGCACCATCTCCTGCTACGGAGGGTATGGTATGGTATGATACAACGAATGATATATTAAAGTGTTATGATGGGACGAATTGGAACGGTGTTGGAGCAGTGGTATCAGTGAATGGTAACACTGGAGTAGTTACCGTATCAGAGTTTACTCCTAGTGGTACTCCTGCAGTAGGAGACGTAGTAACAAAGACAGCGAATGGATACGAGCGAGCAACACCTAGTGGATGAGATGTAGGGATAAGTACACAAGCGAACAATATCTTAACATCAGGAACAAAACTCTGGTGTGGTACACAGGCTAACTACGAGAACCTAGGTACGTATGATAACAACACGATTTACCTAACTATCTAATCAGACTTTTATAACTGTTTAAGTAAAAAATGTGAGTTTATTTTTATCCCAGCTGAGTAGAAACAGAGCTAAAGAACGCATATATTGGAGAGTATCAGCCGCCTAAAGAATTTAACTGAGACTTAAGTTTGGCGACACAACAGAATAGAACTTCGTTCACGCCTTCTTATTCAGGGGCTATCTATGAAGTAATTCTAGATGATACAGGTACGAAAATGTTTATTGGTAACGCTACAGGAGGATGACACGGTGGAGGAATATTGCAATATACTCTACCTACTGCTTGGGATATCACATCAATCAATACAAGTGGAACTGTATATTGAGTTGGTACTTGGAGTAGGGATTATCCTAACCCTTGCTTCTGCGATAATGGAAATAAACTATTCAATTGATACAGTAGCAGTGGTACATATGCTAGATACGACCTATCTACAGCTTACGACTTAACAACTGTTGACTGGGATAACCCTGACTATACTATCTATATCACAGACCAATATTGAGCTTGAATACAATCAGTAAGTGCGGATGGTAAAACTTATCTCATAAGACCTGGAGTTGCTAGTAGTCTAACGTACTCAACGACAACTACAGCACGAGAACCTATCGATCAACAAATATCATTGCTTTCTCCTGGTGGAGTAATCACTGGTACATTCTGCAACGAAGGAAAGAATATTATTGCGATGAACGGAGGAAGTTTAACAAAGTATGAACTCTCAACCCCTTATGATGTAACTACCTTGAACACTACTCCTGTACAGACACAAGCTACAGGATTGACAGGTAACCCTCGAGGAATACACGTAGATAGATATGGAGACAATATATATCTCAACGTCAACAATGTAATCTATAGATACAATCTAGTTTAATTGATTACCAAAAAGCAAATGTGATACAAACTACAGAGAATATACGTCTGAAGCGACAAGGTGCGACCTGTAACCACGCCGACACGGAACGGAGATTTAAGTAAAGCTACAGTTCAAAACAGGACTTCGTTCACTCCTACTAGGCAATGAAGAGTTCAAGAGATATTTTTTAATGATGATGGGACTAAAATGTTTCTTGGAGAGGACGGCTATGGAATAGTACAAGTATGGACTTTATCCACCCCACGAGATATTACAACAGCAGGGAATAAAGTGTCATTATCTTTGGGATGGAGTAACTCTCCTAATCCTTTCTTCTGCGACGATGGGAACAAATTCTTTTGTAGAGATGGTAACGCAAATACTTTCTATAGGTTTGATTTATCTACACCATACGATATATCGTGAATAGATATATCACACCCAGATTATTCATGTAACATTCCTGATGCATACTCCCCAGCTTTCCAGTCAGCTAGTGCAGATGGTAAGACATATATATTCAGGGCTGGGGAAACTACTGCGTTATCTTATATAACCGTAGCTGATGCACGAGAACCTGCTGGATCGCAAACACGACTATTGACAGGGACGAATAATGTAAGGAGTGGAGTATTCTGCGATGATGGGAACTATCTAATAGCGTCAGATGGTACAACGTTGCAAAAGTATGAAATGTCTACGCCGTACGATGTAACTACTCTCAACACTACTCCTGTACAGACACAATCTACAGGATTGAGTGGTTTTATTCTTGGGATATATGTGGATAAATATGGGGAAAATATCTATATAACTACAGTAGACCAACAACAAGTAAACAATATTGTTTATAGATATCATTTAGTATAACTTTTTATCTCATAACCAATAATACACGATGGCTTGTGGAGGAAGCAGGAAGTGAGGGAGAAGAAAATAATCTCCTAAAAGAAAAACTCTGTGGATATACAAATATCACACAGTGTTTTTTTATAACGCTTAAAATTTTTCTTATAACGAAACTACCTAGTGTTTCTACTTGAAATAAATAGAGAAATAGTTTCTAATCTTCTCAAAAAACGTTCTGATTGTCATTATCTCAGCAAAGAACATAAAAAGCTAACAACGTCATCTTGGATAGCACACAGCATCGTAAGACTATCTTTTGCACAGTACTTATTCCCCAACTCTTGCACCGCTTTCTCGTAATTTATCTTTCTCTTCTTCACTAGCCACGTCAAGAACCCGTACTCCTTAGAGATAAGGAGCATTTTTGAGAAATTAGCTCTGATAGTAGCAAAATGGAGTTCTTTGTCGCTATCCATCCCTCGAGCGTTCTTAGTGGAGGTTCTCTCTTCTTCGTATTGGTTTAGGAGTTTGATGAGTTTAAGCATTGTGATGTTATAAAAAAATAAATGTCATTTATTCGCAAACGAAAACACCGTCGTCTCACTTAGTAAACTTAGGACTAGCGATGAAGACAGTACCGTTACTATCTTCTCGCCTTCCATACATTCCGTCCATCCCTAAGAAGGTGTAAGTCTTATCGAATATCTTAACTGTTGTTCCTTTCTTTAGTTCTCGAGATTCGTAGGTATTTTTCTTTTTCATTCTTTATAAATAAGAGATAAAAAGCTGATTATTCCACACTTCACATTTTTCAGTAGATTTGGGGAATAGAATTACACATTTTTCAAAGTCGCAGGGTGAGTCATCCAGTCCCTGCCCGGTCGTACGCCCACTTTGCATAGTAATGAACTATGCCATCTCGGACTCTCTTTCCCCATTCCCCAAAACAACAATTTTTGCTCATTTGGGGAATTAGTCAGTATAGTGCATTGTATTGAGTATATCGTGAGGGAGTTCAGCCTCATACCTCGCTCTCCTTAGCTTCTTGATTATCCTTCTATACTCTGACTGTCTTATCCTGCGTCTATGCTTATTCTTGCATTGTTTGCATTTGCACAGTCAGAAGCCCATAGAGATATGAATATTACTGTACATTTATTTTAGGTAAGAGATTAAATCATCTATATAATTGTCAGATATAGATAGTAGCATTAGCACTTGTTGACATAAATTATAATGACAACCTAATATAAGTTCATAGAATTCTCAGTCAACTTTAACATAAGTGCGTTTTGCTATTTCATTACTATCTATCTTATCCTGTTTAACTAACCATTTAACGAAGCCATATTGAGAAGAAATTAGATAAGCCTGACTTACATCTCGTGAAAGATATTTTTCGCTAAATCATTCTCCATTTGGAGTGTCGCTTACTACGTATTTATAATGTAGTTGGTTATTCTCACTGACTTTCCATTCAGCTTTATTATATTTCTTTCCTTTTTCAAATTCATTAAGCAACTCTAATAGCTTTCAGATTTCTTTCTTTTCTTCCATCTTTTGTAAATTAAATAAATAAATCTGAATTCCCAAATCACAAATTTTTTACTGTTTGGGAAATGGAATAAACCTAGTCATAAAGTCATTCTTCATAGATAAGCTCATCATCTGCTCACATAGAATGCTCATACTGTGTCTTGTATATGTTCTTAGCTTTCATATCTTCATCAAAGTATTCTCTGTCGTATGCACTTAGTTCTTCTCTCAGTTTATCTATCACAGAGTTTAGTCATTTAATCTCTCATTCAAGACTAGCTACCTTTATATTCAGCTTTTTATTTTCTTCTTCTAATTCTTCTATTCTCTTTCACTTATACATACACTCTTCTATTCTTAGATTGTATGCCTTTAATAATCAATCGTAATCTAGTTTCATTACCACATAATTAAATAATAAAAGTCTGATTAGTCTTCTTCTAAAGGTTTTTCTATTAGCACTATTTCTTTCATACTATCTTTAAATTTCTCTATATATGGAAGAATAGAATAGAAATCTGTTCCTCTAAAATAAGTTGTATGGTATTCATTATTCTCATCAATAAATACTACTCTCCAATTTAAGTATTTACTCATCTACATTAATATTACTAAGTAAAAAGTCTTCAAGCTCATTCTCATCTTTCAAGGAACTTTCTATAACTCGGTATCTATAATCGTATTGGTTAATCAATATTTCTTTATACATACCATTAACAGCATTTACCCACACTCAATTTTCTGATTTTATCATTCCATTCTCTACGCAGAATTGCCATAAACCTGACTCTTTGCTTACTAATTCTCTTGTTGATTTCCAAAATTGTACAACATTATGATTCGACCAAAACATCCAATTATAAATTCAAACATATTGCATTTTCCAACTTATATTAGTTATTCTTTTATCTCCAAAAGGAACTCGTCCTTTCTTTATTAATTTATTCAGTAGTTCTTCTAAAGTCATATTATTTATTTTCACTAATATAAATCATACACTCCAAGACTCGAACTTGGTCTAAAAGCTTTGGAGGCTTTCGTGCTACCAATTACACCAAGTGCATATATTGAGCAGACTAGGGTTGCTGATTTCTGCTCTGTGGTATAACATACGATTTATACCAATCTTCAAACTCAGCTTTTGTACACAAGCTTTGTTTGCATCCGCCTACCGTTATTAACTAGCCTTAAAGTTATAAACTGGTTTAATATGTTCTTTGATTACACATACATCTCATATAACATCTTGTATATTGTCTATGCTCTTATAAGCCATTGGACTTTCATCTAATGTGGCTTCAGATACGCAACTAGAGTATATTCATTCCATAGATTTCTTAAAGTCTTCTACTGATATTGTAGCCCTAGCCTTTCATCTTGACATTAATCTACCAGCTCAATGTGGGAGTGAGTTATTTCGCTCTTTTCAGTTATCTCATTTACTTTCTACAATAAATGCTCAATCTCTCATATTAATAGGTATTAGATTTTCTCATTCATTCCTGATAGCTCACTTTCTAATTATTCAGTCTTTATCTATATAGTTATGTACAGTTTCTCTCAAATATTCTGACTCAACTCATAGGAATTGTAATATTTTTAGAGCCATACACATTCTATTAAGTTTGGCATAGTCTTTACAAATCAAAGCATCATTGATATAATTGTCCTTATCTTCTCATCGTAAATATGCCGTATCTTTATCTATTGAATTATCTTGTGCTTTGTGATATATTTCTTTATAAGATTGTATTTCTCTTTG
>Ga0265299_10006222_pt1 | contig 10910 bp, 8 predicted proteins | sample AusTroGonzalo_MG_4_FD_193485 | JGI IMG/M metagenome (GOLD analysis project Ga0265299, IMG submission 193485) | Bovine rumen microbial communities from tropical cattle in Woodstock, Queensland, Australia - Gonzalo_02 | ecosystem: Host-associated > Mammals > Digestive system > Stomach > Rumen ...
TCCTTCAGCGTCTCCAGTTCACTGGTAGAGAGGGCACACTCCTGCAGGATAGCCTCAGCCATCTCAGGCGTGATACGCTCAAAGTCCTCGCGACGCGGCGTGATGAAGTAGCCCGACATATCCAAGGCGCCAGGACTAACCAGCAGTTGCTCGTTGCCCGTCTTATAATAGCAGTCAGGACGATGTTTCTTTCTGGGGAACACCACTGAGATAAACTCCTCATCGACATGCCATGCCACGATATTCATCATCGGTTCCGACTGTTCGGGCAACTTGGGCAGGGCATGATAAAGCGTGGCAAACATGCGTTCGCTGGCACGACGACTATGGGCACGGATAACCAATGCCGCACAGGGATAATCCTCTATCACACTCAACGTGGCATCATCACCACGACGTGCCACCTCCGTGAGGTTACGTGACAGGCGTTGCCACTCTTTTTGAAGAGGAAGGATACCCGATGTGCCTGCCTGCAGATGTGCATGATCAGGAGCAGAAGCACCACAGAGCGGTCCGTTATAGAATACCATCAACTCTGGATAATGCGCCAACAACTGTATCATCTCGCCATACATGCCACGAATCTGCTGGGGCTGATGCCTGTGGGCAGGAATGGTGAAATGCATGGGGAGGATAGGATACGGATTGACCAACAGTTCATAGTCCACATCCTGCACCTTCGTCAACTGCTCCTGCGGACGGTTTTTCTTACACAGGAAACAAGGACGGGCAGCGACAGCCTCCTTGGTGATAGAGGCCCCCGTAGAACAGATACGAGCAGGATTAAACTGCACCTCAAAAGTGGAACTTCCCACATTCAGCTCACGCGTCTCCACATGACTCAACTCACGATAGCGGTCACGCGTCTCAGGCCACAGCGTCAACTGTCGGTCGAAGAAACGATCCAAAGAGGAAAGTGGAGAGTGGTAAGTGGAAAGAGAAGAGTTCTTTGCCTGTCGCGCCTTGATTTCAAGCGTACGCAGGCGGTCTTTATATAAATTGTTCGCATTGACCTTGTCCACAGAAAGGGCTGCATCACTATTGCCTCCCCATCGGCGACAGAGATAAAGTTCGTCATAAATACGCCCGATGCGATAGTTGCGCGAGAACCAAAGTCCCATGGCGTAATCCTCACCGTAACTGGTATTAGGCAACTGAACCTGACGCAACAAGGGCGTGAAGAAAGCACGCGGAGCACCCAGACCATTGATACGTAAGGCATTATTAGGTCCATTCTCGTCCGTCCATTCCTTATGGGCAATGAGCCCTGGCGGCAACGTATTCAAATCGAAGTCGCACATTCTGTAGGAGCCCACTATCATCGCTGCCTTCTGCTTATAGAAAGCATCCACGATGGTTTGCAGCGTCTTGGGCGAAGAATACAGGTCGTCACTATCCAACTGCACGGCAAAGCGTCCACAACGGGAATCGTTGACAGCCACGTTCCAACAGCCGCCAATGCCAAGGTCTATACGTTCTGGGGTCAGAACGACAAGTTGCGAACTATGAGCCGAGAGTTGAGAAAGAATCTCTCCTGTGCCGTCTGTGGAGTGATTATCCACCACGATGACATTATATTTGAACTTTGTCTCTTGTCCCAAGGCACTCTTCACGGCATCGGCAATCGTCTTGGCACGATTAAAGACGGGGATGATGACAGAAGCCTCCAGTTCGAACGGCTGTTCGTCGAAGTCCACTTGCTGCAGACTGGTAGTATCTACCAAGGCATCAATAGCCTCCAGATGGCGGGTGGCCACCTGCTCCATCTCTATCTGCACCTCACGGTTGGCAGGGTTCACGTAGTCAAACTGTTTCTCGCCCGATGCACGCGTATCACGCTCCACCTCCGTATAGAGCAACTCATTCAGATGCAGGATCTGACCTTTACGACTCAGGTAGAGACGCAAGTCATAGAGTCCGCCATACAAATATTTCGCCGTTGACTCATGAGCCCACTGGCGCAGCATATCGCCACGCACCAGCCACAACGAACCGAAATCGAAATCATCGCGCACGGAACCCAGTTGGTAGTCGATAGCTGGATGTTTCTCCTCTATCCTCTTTCCATCTTCAACCTTCCTCTCATACCTATCGGCATAGACCATCACGGCACTACTATCGGAAGCCACCTGGACCATGCGTTCCAAGGCACCCTGTCCCAATTGCAGCGAAGCATCCTTCACCACTAAGGCCACATAAGGGGATGTTGATCGAGAGGCTATCTCACTAAGTGATTCGCTAGAGCGCATGCCATCAACAAACCACACATTTTGAACCAACGTGCTTGTTAGTAGTTCCGCTTTTAGTTGTTCTGCCTGACCTGCCTCCGTACGAGGCAAAAATATATCTATGTGTTCTTTCATTCCGCAAAAAAAATTTCTGCAAAGATAATAAAATCTCCGCATTTCGCAAAAACTTGCGCTTATTATTTTATGAATCGCGCTTATACAATAATAAAAAAGATTAAACAGTTTGCTAATTCAACATTTTTTCGTACTTTTGCACCTTACATGGAAAAATCGGCCAACGATAGTAATACAAGCAAAAAGAGACTGCTGGGTCTGACTACTGCGGAACTGAAACAGGTAGCGCTGCAGTTGGGCATGCCCGCCTTCACCGGCGGACAGATAGCCAAGTGGCTCTATGAGAAAGGTGTGATGAGCATCGACGAGATGACGAATCTCTCGAAGCAAAACCGCGAGCGTCTGAGCCAGGAGTACTGCGTAGGCGCCATGCCACCTATCGACTGTCAGAAAAGCGTAGACGGCACTATCAAGTACCTGTTCCCGGTACAAACAGCCAATAGTCGACAGCCAACAGCCAATAGCCTTCTCTTCGTCGAGACAGTATTCATCCCCGATGGCGATCGCGCCACGCTCTGCGTGTCAAGTCAGGTGGGCTGTAAGATGAACTGTCTGTTCTGTCAGACGGGCAAGCAGGGCTTCGAGGGCAACCTCACAGCAGCCGACATCCTGAATCAGATCTATGCCCTACCTGAGCGCGACCAGTTGACCAACGTGGTGTTCATGGGTCAGGGTGAGCCGATGGACAATCTGGACAACGTGCTGAAGACAACAGAGATTCTGACGGCAGCCGACGGCTACGCCTGGAGTCCCAAGCGCATCACGGTAAGTAGTGTAGGCGTGAAGAACAAGCTGAAGCGTTTCCTCGACGAGAGTCAATGTCATGTGGCCATCTCCATGCACTCGCCCCTGCACGAGCAGCGCCTGTCACTGATGCCCGCAGAGAAAGCCATGAATATCAGCGAGGTGGTAGAACTACTGAAGCAGTATGACTTCACCCACCAGCGTCGCTGTTCGTTCGAATATATCTGTTTCAGCGGTCTTAACGACACCTTGGAACATGGACGGGAGATAGTACGATTGGTAAAGGGACTGGAATGTCGAGTCAACCTGATTCGTTTCCACCAAATTCCCAATGTAGACCTGCCAGGTGCCGACCTTGGCAGAATGGAGCTGTTGCGCGACTACCTCACCGCCAACGGTGTGTTCACCACAATTCGCGCCAGTCGCGGACAGGACATCTTTGCCGCCTGCGGACTGCTTAGCACAGAGAAAAAGAAAAATCAAAAACAATAAATATTATGGAAGAAAGAAAGATTCGCGTAGCCATTACGCACGGCGATATCAACGGCGTGGGCTATGAAGTCATATTGAAGACTTTTGCCGACCCTATGATGCTGGAGCTCTGTACGCCCATCGTTTACGGATCGCCCAAGATTGCCGCTTTTCATGGCAAGACATTGAATATAGACACGCCTTTTACCGTTATCAAGAACGCAAAGGATGCGCAGGATGGCAAACTGAATATGCTCGCTGTTGTCGACGACGAGACAAAGATAGAACTGGGCATCTCTACGCCTGAAGCCGGCGAGGCTGCCAAGATAGCTATCGACAAGGCATTAGAAGACTACAAAGCCGGTCTGTTTGACGTGCTGGTTACTGCTCCTGTGAGCAAGAACAGCATCAAAGGCTTCAATGGTCACACCAGTTATATCGAGCACGCCCTCAACGACGGCAAGAAGGGACTCACCATCTTGACCAACGACGACCTGCGCGTCGCTTTGGTAACTAATAATGTGGCTATCAAGGATATCGCCGAGTCTATCACCAAACAGAAAATCGTGGAGAAGGCCACCATCTTCCATCAGGCACTTCGTCGCGACCTGCGTGTAAACAGTCCTCGTATCGCGGTATTGGCACTCAACCCCCGTTGTGGCGAGGATGGCGTGCTGGGCGATGAGGAGCAGACCGTGATTACCCCTGCTATCAACGAATTGGCCGAGAAGGGTATTCAGGTATTCGGTCCCTATGCTGCCGATGATTTCTTTGGTCGCAGCGCCTACTACCGTTTCGACGGTGTGCTGGCAATGTATCACGACCAAGGACAGACACCTTTCAAGGCTGTGGCCTACGAGAACGGTGTGCGTTTCACTACCGGTTTGGATCTGATTCGCACGGCTCCCGCCCATGGCGTGAACTTCGCCGCAGCAGGCAAGAATATCACAGACGAACAGTCGTTGCGCAACGCCATCTACGTGGCTATCGATGTATGGCGCAACCGTCAGAACTACGACGCCCCCTACGAGAATCCGCTGCCCAAGCTCTACCACGAGCGTCGTGACGAGAGCGAGAAGGTGCGTTTCCACAAGAAACCCGAAGAATAGTCCGTCGTCTGTACGCCTACACTCCTAAAAAAAATCTGCCAATTTTGCAGCCGTTTCAAAAAAAATATGTAATTTTGTCAGCCAATTATGAACAACGCTGAGTTACAACGCATCAAACAGAGATACAACATCGTGGGCAACTGCGAGGCTCTGAACCATATTCTGGACGTCGCCCTTCAGGTAGCGCCCACCGACTTGAGCGTGCTCATCGTTGGTGAAAGTGGTGTTGGTAAGGAGATTATCCCTCGTGTCATCCACGACAACTCTCCGCGTAAGCGTGAGAAATATTTTGCCATCAACTGTGGCTCTATCCCAGAAGGCACTATCGACTCAGAACTCTTTGGTCATGTAAAGGGTTCCTATACAGGTGCCATCAACGACTCTCCCGGTTATTTCGGCGTAGCCAATAAAGGTACGCTATTCCTTGATGAGGTGGGCGAACTGCCCTTGGCCACCCAGGCCCGATTACTCCGTGTACTCGAGACAGGCGAATATATTCCCGTTGGTGGGACAGAAATCCGCAAGACCGACGTACGCATCGTGGCTGCAACGAATGTCAATATCCGACAAGCCATCAGCGAAGGTCGTTTCCGTGAGGATCTCTATTATCGCTTGAACAGTATTCCCATCCAGATGCCTGCCCTGCGTGAGCGTGGCGAGGATATCGTACTGCTGTTCCGTCTCTTTGCCATGCAGATGGCAGAGAAATACCACATGGAGCGCGTCAGCCTGACTGACGAAGCCAAGCAGATGCTGATGCGCTATAAGTGGCCGGGAAATGTCCGTCAGTTGAAGAATATCACCGAACAGATTTCCGTGCTCAGTCAGGAGCGTATTATCACGCCCCAAATTCTCTCCCGTTTCATCCCACAGGATCAGGAGACCACACAGTTGGCAGTTATCAAGAGCAATAGCGACCACTCGTTTGAAAACGAGCGCGAGATACTCTACAAGATTCTCTTCGAACTGCGAGGCAACGTCAATGATATGCGTCGCGAGATGAGTCAGTTGAAGAAACAGATGGAGGATGTGAAGACCACTCCGACCTCTCCCATCCAGCCAATTCAACCTATTCAGCCCATCTCATCTATCCAGCAGACGATGCTTGAGGATGCCGAGGCAGAAGAGTATATCGAACCCACCCCCGAGCAGGAGAACCTGAACCTGAGCGACCTGAGTCGTCAGATGCTGGAGAAGGCGCTGGAGCGCAACAACGGCAACCGTAAGAAGGCGGCACAGGAACTGGGTATCAGCGACCGCACACTCTATCGCCGACTGAAGCAATATGGTCTGATGCTGGTATTCTTCATCACCACACTTTTCATGTCGTCATGCTACACGTTTAATGGTGCCAGCATCGACTACAACAAGACAAAGACCATCCAGATTGCCGACTTTCCCCTACGCACCACTTATGTGTGGGGACCTATGGCTAGCATCTTCAACAACCAGTTGAAAGACCAATATGCCAACCATACCAAACTCATTCAGGTGAAACGTAACGGCGACCTGCAAATCTCTGGCGAGATTGTCCGTTACGAGCAGCGCAACAAGTCGGTATCTTCCGAAGGCTATTCAGCACAGACAGAACTGTCGATGACCGTCAACGTGCGCTTCACCAATAACGCCAAGCACGACGAGGACTTTGAGCGTCAATTTACAGCGACCTCTACCTACGAGACCACGCAGTCGCTCAATGCCGTACAGGAAGAGTTGGTCACTCAGATGGTCAAGGAGATTACCGACCAGATTTTCAACGCAACCGTAGCTAACTGGTAACAGAATGGATATCGTAGAACTCATAGAACACCCTGAGAGGATGGACCGTGACTCGCTTTACGAGTTGCGCTCTATGCTGGCACTATATCCCTATTTCCAGACGGCACGTCTGCTCATGTTGCAGAATCTATACCTGCTCCACGACCCATCCTTCGATCAGGAACTGCGTCGGGCAGCTATCTATATTACCGACCGCAAAGTTCTCTTCCAGATGATTGAGGCTGCCCATTACAAAGTGAAGGCCGTCTCATCAACCGACCCCCTACATGCTGCGGGCAATACCCAGCAGCAAACACCAGAAGAGCGCGACAGTCGTACTATCTCCCTGATTGACGACTTCCTCGACTCCCTGCCTAAGGAAGAAGAAGAAATATCACAGAAAAAAGGCAAGCGCAAGCCTACGCCAGCAGATGCCGCAGTAGACTATGTAGCCTATCTCCTTGAGAGTGAAAGCGATGAGGACCGCGAGAAAGCTGCCGAGGTGCCACAACTGATAGGTCACAGCCTCATCGACTCCTTCATAAATAATGACAAGGGGAAGATTGTGCTCAATGAGACCCCTACCCTCAAGCCAGAACTCGACGATACCACCCCAGATACACAAAATGGTGTGCAACAGGGGTATTTTACGGAAACTTTTGCCAGAATTTACATCAAACAGGGCAATTATTCCAAGGCTTTAGAAATTATTCAGCAATTAAGTTTGGATAATCCGAAAAAAAATGTTTACTTTGCAGACCAAATACGCTTCTTACAGAAATTAATAATAAATAATAATAAAAAATAATTAACAACAATGGGAATTTATTTTCTTTTAATCATCCTCATCGTGATTGCCGCCATCCTCATGGTAGGCATCGTGCTGATTCAGGAATCTAAGGGTGGTGGTTTGGCATCAAACTTCGCCTCTTACAATCAGATTGGTGGTGTACGCAAGACCACCGACTTCATCGAGAAAGCCACTTGGACACTCGCAGGTTTCATGGTAGTTGTTAGCGTTGCATGCGCTTACGTAGCTCCCAAGGCTCAGAGCACCAACCTGATTGACCAAGTAGAGGTTAACACAGCAACCAGTCCTGTAAATGCTAACGGTCTGGAAGCCAGCCCCGTAGAGGAAGCTCCTGCTGCAGCTCCTGAGGCAACCGAAGCACCCGCTTCTGAGGAATAATAAAAAAAAGTACGCAATTTATTTGGTCAATTCAAATAAATTGCGTACCTTTGCACTCGCTTTTAAGGAAGCAACCAACGGATGGAGCAGCGAGAACCGTTGAGCTCGCTCAAATGGTCGAGTCGCGACATCCGAAGACAAAAGTCAACATGGTGCCCGTAGTTCAGTTGGTTAGAGCGTCAGATTGTGGTTCTGAATGTCGTGGGTTCGAGTCCCACCGGGCACCCTCCAAAATTCCCGTAGGTCGAAAGACTTGCGGGAGTTTCATTTTTTACCCTTGTCTTTTATCCACAAATCTCTATTGTTTCGCCCTCTTTGGTGATTTCCCAGAAAGGAACACCTTTCTTATCTGTGAATTCCTTCATTCGCCATGAGGACTCGAAGCCGCTGGCCACGAAATGCATGGGAACGAAGAGACCAACTTTGAAACGCTCGATGAACTGTCGGGCACCAAGAGTATAGCCATTGCCTATACGTCCGTCTACTGGGAACATCACCACATCGAAGCTATCGGTAATCTTGCGGATGTCCTTCAACTCGCCCAGATATTGTTTTTCGTGAGCTATCGGGTCGATTTCTTCTTCAAATTCCTCGCTGTATATTGTCTCGCCAGGCTTCACGTCTGACAGAAAACGGGCATACCAATTGTTTAGGTCGCCAGCATGGAAGAATCTCTTACCTTCAGTCTCTACTATCCATGAAACACCACTATCTGTGCTGCCTAATGCCCAAACAGAAATTGTATCGTCTGCCCATGTTCCACCTTTAGCCAACCATATGTCGGCATCTTCCTTGTGGGCTCTTCGATGTTTATAAATATCTTTAGAGAGAATATAGGTAATATTCTCGTGCTGCTTTTTCCATTCGAAGATGGCACTATTGAAGTGGTCTTCGTGGAAATGGCTGGAGAAAACATAGATAGGCTTGTTCTTTTTCAAGAACGAATATACAACATCATATGGATCCAGCCAATAATCGAATATCAGGATGGATTTCTCTGTTTCCAGCACAAAGCCACTATGAAAGACGTATGTGAGAGTCATTGTTTCACTTGAAGATACTGTTCAATGGTACAAAAATACCACCTTTTTAAGTGGGGTACGTACCACCTTTCCAGTGATTTATTCTTATCCTTTAATTGAAATATTTGAAAGCGACATCCCACCCCATACGGCTAAGATGCCGATGACAACACTTGCGCCAACATAAAGCGCCATCTGCAGGACATCGCCAACTTTCATCATACCGAAAGATTCGTTGGCAAACGTGCTAAATGTGGTGAAACCGCCACAAAAGCCTGTCACCATCAATAGCTTCATTTCAGGAGATAGTACGCCTTTGCTAACCAGACCGACTAAGAGTCCGATGAGCAGGGAACCAAGGATATTGACGGCGAAAGTGCCCCATGGAAATAAGGCGTTTATGCCGGAAAGCAGATAGCGCAATACAGAACCTACCGCCCCTCCAAGTGCAACTAATATCAGATTTCTTATCATGCTATCTTCCAACTGCCATTTTGAATTTCTGCCGCAAAGTTAAAAATTATGTTTTGAAAAACAATGGTTTTTCTCAAAACAATTACAATAGCATCTCTTTTTTACACTTTTCAATAAGAAATGCCGTAGAAAAAGTGGTTTCATTATAACTGTTTTTAGTGCTTTAGCCTTATAAGTATGACGGAAAATAGAAGGGGTAATTGTTTTTATGCAAAAAAAAGCTCAAAATTATTTGAAAAGAAGAAAAAACACCGTATATTTGCAAAATCAATGCCATAGAGATGGTATTTAACATTAAAGAAAAAAAAAAACGAAAACCTAAAAGTATAAGCGTATGAAAAAGAAAAGTATTATCCTGTGTTCGTTGGCAGCCGTATGCGTCATCGGATTGATTGTCTCTCACTATATTGATTGGCCAGTTGATTTCAACGAGGCCGATGGAGATATCGGCAAGGCTACAAAATTCTCTCGCGAGCAAGCTTCCGAGAAGATTACCAATATGGAAGAACTCCTTCAGACCGACTCTGCCTTCAAGGATGGTATAGTGGCAGCCCAGGTGGTGATGCAGACACGCACTGTCCAGTTCGGCGCGCTGGTTAACATGTCAAATGAGGTTGCAGACGAAATCCCTGCATTTGCCGAGGTGCTTAAGGAGATGAATGCCAACCGTGAGATGGTGGACAACGTTGCCAGTTCGCTGGCAGAGTCCGCCGACAACCTGAATGCCGCCCTTAGTGGTGAGGAGTGTCCCGACTTGGCCCAGTCCTCTATCAACGCATCACTAGCCTACATGACTTTGCAGAAGCAGAACAATTTGGCCACCCGTTTTATAGAGACTACCGATAAGTATCTGGAGACAGCCCAAGGTGATGACAAACTGAAGCTTGTCCGCGACCAGTGGTTGGAGTACCAGCAGATGACTGCTGCACTCGAGGGTGACAAGGCAAGTGCCGAGGCTTTGGCCAAGAAGGGGAACCTGCTTAGTGGCGAAAAGGCTCTTGCTGCCATATCTAATTTCGCTATTGGTGAGCGTTTAGCTGTGCTGCAAAGCAGTAGCTTGGCCCAGAAGATAGATGTTGCCACCCAGATTGGAAACGCAGTTTCGTCCAAGGTTATCGAAATTGCACTCATCCCGGATCTCCTTGCCCAGAAGGAAGCTCTTGCCCATCGCAAGATTGACTCACATAATGCCCAAAAGGAAGCTCTTGCCCATCGCAAGATTGATTCCCATAATGCCCAGAAAGATGCTCTTGCCCATCGCAAGATTGATTCCCATAATGCCCAGAAAGATGCTCTTGCTCATCGCAAGATTGACTCCTATAATGCTTTGATAATTACTAACTCCAGCAAGGTTATGGAGGCTTTCAACAACTCACTGGCTAATGTCGCAAAAAATTCTGCCCTGAATCAGAGCCAGAATATCGGTCTCAGCCTTGCGATTGGCAACGTGATTAATCAGACAGCCTTGGGTCTTAGAGGTCCAATTTGAAAATAGGATTATAAAACAAGTACATAAGACATGCGTAACTGGATTGTTGTTCTGTTTTTTTCGCTGATACCCAGCATTTCATGGGGACAGACCCAGACATATTACCAGTATAAGACGGACGATGCCACGCTGGTGTTCTTTGACAAGGACCTATCGCGCTATATTCCTCACATGATACGCATGTACCAGAACGGCAAAGCGCTTCATCAGCAGATATGGACCAGTGATTCCATCTATCAGCCAGAAGCACCCCTGCTGTTATTGACAGACTGGGAGGACGACGGTAATGGC
>Ga0265299_10006223_pt1 | contig 10910 bp, 4 predicted proteins | sample AusTroGonzalo_MG_4_FD_193485 | JGI IMG/M metagenome (GOLD analysis project Ga0265299, IMG submission 193485) | Bovine rumen microbial communities from tropical cattle in Woodstock, Queensland, Australia - Gonzalo_02 | ecosystem: Host-associated > Mammals > Digestive system > Stomach > Rumen ...
TTCTGTATCCTGACTCTTCTCGGTAGGAACGGCAGCTGCCTTCGCCACATAGCGGTCGTATATGTCGAGCAGCCCGACGTACTCTGTTGTGACGGTAGTTCCGTCAGCGGTCTTGTCCACATCAGTCACCTTTCCCGCGAAACCGTATGGCAGATACGCCACGCTGTCCTCAACTAACAGTTTGTCGCCTACCTTAGGTATCACAGCCACGGGCGCTGATGTCGAGAGACGGAACCATCTCGCGGAGTCGGAAGCTACAATGTACTCGGTCAGTTGCGGGGGCATCACAGTGACATCGGCCCGCACCTTATTCTCCGGTGTGACGAATGCGACGGAATCGATGGCCGACACGGGGATGCGATAGACGCTATCGGCAGTATGAATTTCTTGCACCACGTAGTCGTCATGTTCCTGTCCGAGCGTGTCGGTCTGACTATACTCGATATGGCGGATGTCTGCATAGAAGAATGCATTGAACTTGCCGTCATTACGGAAAATATAGAGTGCGTCCTGCACCTGTTGGGCGCAGACTTCCTGTACGGCAAATGTCGACAATAGTAATGTCAACATATATAATAAGGTGTGTCTTGTCTTCATCGCTTTGTAATCTTATAGGTGATGTTGTCGGCTTTTACAAGATACACTCCAGCGGGGAGCGATGAGAGGCTGAGGCGGTAGGTGCCTGCATGGCGCGCGGTCAGCTGCTGTACCAGCTTGCCATCAAAGGCATAGATATTTACGGTGGCATTTGCCTTCAGCTGGCTAATGACAAGCATGCCACCTTCCATAGATATCTCGGCAGGATCGATGGTCATTTCGTCGATGCCAGAAGCGTCTTTTCCTTCGTAGGTGAACCGAATCACGTCAGAGAGTTCGAAAGCGGCCGTCGTCTTACTTGAGGTAACTTTCAACTGAGTGCCTTCAAAGGTCACTTGAGGCTTATCTGCCAACACAAATTGGTGGATGCAGTTGTCCTTTGTCAGGATCAGGAGTGTATTCTGCTTGTCTGCTGCCTGCATCGTGGCAGGAGCCATCTGCATGCCTATTGGCAACACCCCAAAGAATGATAGAATAATCAGTAGTCTTTTCATTACTTTTTTAGTTAGTGATACAAATATTAAAATTTGGCACAAAGATACAAAAAATGCAAGCCAAATGACTTGCATATTTACAAAATTGACTCTTAATTGTAAATCCGTCAGTCGATTTGCTAATTTTGGACGGTGTCGTCAGCCTTTTGAGTCCTCCATTCATTGGGCGTGATGCCGGTTACGGCTTTGAAGGTGCGGAAAAACGAAGACTCGGTGGCGAAGCCCGACTCTGTATATACTGCCGACATTTTCTTGTTGGGATGTTGTGTGAGTAACCGCTTGGCCTGCTCTATACGATAGCTGTTGACGAACTGTGTGAAGGTTTGTCCGCTGGCGGACTTGATGCTATCGTTGATGTAAGTGCGGTTGGTGTGGAGCATGTCGGCAATATCCTGTACTTTCAGTTCACTGTTCAGGTAGGGTTTCTGCTCGTCCATCAACTGGCATAGGCGTTGCATAAGGTTGGAAACGGGAGCCTCTTGCAGTGGAACCTGAGGGGTATCGTTTTTAAGAAACTTGTGCTTTTTGTGATGTTTGTTGAATAATAAACTCACTATGCCAATAACCACCAATAGTGTTATGATTAACAATAACAAAATATGATGCAGTGTCTTTGTGCCTGCTTGCTGTCCAACCTGTTGACCTACAGGCAGTAGGAGGACAGTGGCATGTGGTGAGAAATTGTCGACGGTGGAGTCGGAATTGCACTCCATGCCACCGGTGAGCAACAGGTTGCCATCGGGCATCAATACAGGCCAGCCATAGACTGGGTGAGTGGTAGGCTCGGTGTAGAAAAGTGTCAGTCCAGCAGGGCTTTGGGTCATATCGATGGCAAGTACATACAGTCGTCCGTCATTGTCGCCAGTGCCATAGAGATAGGCACGTTGAGCCTGTTTGTCTATAATCAGATAATGCCTGTAATTGATGTGCCTGCCTTTGCAGGTTGTTGGGATAGGACCGTTGGTAGGAAATAGTGAGAACTGGGTGTTGTCGATACGGCAGATGGCTAACTGTCCTTCCTTGTTTTCTACTGGGATGAGATAGGTATATGAATCTTGCTGTTCACCCATGATTAGATAGCTCCTGCTGTCGTTTTCCTCTAAACAGGAAAAAGGTTTCCACTCGTTGAACAACGGCACCATAAAAGGTTCGCCTTTCAGGCGGTCAACGATAATCGTGTCAAAAAGGTTAGCTCGCACATCAATCCTGCCGAAAACTATGGCATCGTCATCAGCAATGCGCAGCACATAAGGCCGGGAACGCTTCTGTGTCGTTGGTTTAATGCTCTGGAAATATTTCTGGCCGTCAAATAGTTCTATGGCATCATTTTCCTGAAACCAGTTTCCAGTGACGACCACACGTCCGCTGTCTATTTCCATACCTGTAGCAAAGCATCGTTTGGTGTCTAAGCAACCGAATCCCTTAAAAGAGTGTGCAGCTGGGTCGTACATCTCGACGGAATAGATATGACCTATGCCTAACGGCTCGGCATGACCACCGCCAATAAGCACCTTGCCGGAGCTGAGTGGCACGCTGAATCCGTGGTCATGAGGATAGGCCGTCTGCATGAGGTGCCACTCTCCGTCGCGATAGAATTCGGCGGTAGCCGTTGGTACAAAGCTGGTAGTATGACCTCCCACTACCGTCGGTTCGCCATTAACCACGAACACAGAGTGTCCGGATCGGGGAATATTCAGGTCAGGCAAGCGTATAGCCTCAATCTTCACCATAGGACATGCGACCTGTGCTTTGTCATTGGCTGACAATTTTGTCTGTATCGCCATCAATACAAACAGGACTAATAAAATAGGGTGTTTCATCTTGTTTTATCTATATTGCCTGCAAAGGTACTGTTTTTCCCGCACATATCCAAGATTGTGACCAAAAATGCCAATGAAAAGGTATTTCTCCGACTCTCAACACCATGAGTTCATCATTTTTTTCGGCCAGTTCATCAAATCTGCATCAATTTCCGCCCCAGAAATATGATTGTTTCAGATATTTTTCGTAATTTTACACCAGCAAATCAATGATTAATAACTTAAAAGACATGAGGAACAAATTACTTTTTCTGTTTATGGCGGTTCTCTTGTTGCCCGCCACTGGCAAAGCCCAGAATGAGGCACAAGCCAGTTTCAGTGTTGACGGTGTGACGTATGTCACGACCAGTTCTTCTACAGTATCTGCAACGGGTGGCGCTTCCACCTTAACCTCTCTGGTTATTCCCGAAACGGTAACTTTTGAGGGCATGTCCTACACAGTGACCGATATCGGTGACAATGCTTTTAAAGACTGCCCACTCACGGAAGTGACACTGCCGTCAACACTGCTTACTTATGGTCATGAGCCCTTCAACGGCAGCAACGGACTGGTGATTACCTCTCACGCCGTGCAGGCTCCTATAAGTAGTTCGGGTTGGAGTGAGGTCATAGTTTCTAACAGAAACAAATGTACGCTACGAGTCCCGACAATCGCCTTTGACGATTATGACAACAAGTATGGATGGAACTATAAAAGTGGTGGTTATAATCATTTTGGAGCCATGGAGTATTTTGACTATGAGCCGAAGACCGTGTTCGTGCATTCGGACTTCTCTTTCACCAGAGTTCCCGACTCTACTCCTGACCTTCAACTGCTACTTTCCCCTGGAGCGGGAAAGTTGACGGTGGACAAGGCCATGTCGTTCGGGAATTATACCCAATTTGTTAATTTCAGAGATGTCAACTACTCTACGATGATCTGTAACAATAAGGTGACGGCCTCATCTGTGAAACTGAATGTTACATTTGATAAAGCCAGATGGAACTTCGTCATGTTCCCCTTCGACGTGAAGGTGAACAACATCACCTTCAACAGCTCAAGCCCCACCTTTATCCGGGAATACGACGGTAATGCCAGAGCTAACTATCGGATGAACGAGACCTGGGTGGATGTGAAAGGAGGAACGCTCCAGGCCTATCAGGGTTACATTATATATAATGGGGCAGATGACCTTGCTACAAACGAAAACCTCACTGCTGAAATATCAGTATCTGGTAACAATGGTATCTTCATGGCAAGGGAAGTGAGCATTCCTCTCAGTCAGTATCCCAGTGAATTCGCCCAGGACTGTAACTGGAACATGATCGGCAATCCCTATCCCTGTTACTATGACCTCCGTGCACTTGGAATCACCAATCCTATTACGGTAAGTAACTACGAGATATATTACACGGTTTCGCCTCTCGACGATCACTATGTGCTCCGTCCGTTCCAGGCATTCTTCATTCAGGTGGAGAACGGGGTGAACAGCCTCGGCTTCCCGCTTGAAGGACGTTCACATTCCAGTTCAGGTATAAGCTATGCCAGGCCGTTAAGCAGAGCCGGGACTGCAGAGAACCGCGAAGTGCTGAACATCCTGCTTGAAAGCAGCCAGACAGATTTCACCGACCGCACACGAATCGTGATTAACGAAGCCGCAAAGGCTGACTATGATATCAGCCGCGATGCAGCGAAATTTTTCGATTCCGGAAACAAGCTGCAACAGATCTACTCCATAGCCAACGGCACTGCCTATGCCATCAATGAGAGGCCTGAGGGTGACGGTATGGCCAGCATCGGCATGATCATAGCCGAGGCCGGTGACTACACCCTGAGAATGCAGACCGAGTCGGAACTGCCCGTCACACTCGTTGACCATGAAACAGGCACCAGCCAGCGTTTCTGTGCAGGCGATACCTATACCTTCTCAGCGGTGCCTGGCACCATCAGCGACCGGTTCACACTATTGATGGGACAAGCCACCGGAATCCATCAAGTGACGGGTAAGACACCAAGCCTGAAGGATCAGCCGATATATAACTTGAACGGCCAGAAGGTCGGTGCCGCTTACAAAGGCATCGTAATCCGCAACGGTAAAAAGAATATTAACAAATAAATGACTACGACTATGAAGCAATACTTATTATACCTGATAGCTTTGGTATGCTGGCCGACTGCCATCTTTGGCGGGACGTATCATCTGAAAGTGGACATGGAGCCGCAAGAACTCAAGGAATTCTTTTATGGCGCCAGCATCCTGATAGAATATCCCAACGGAGAAACAGACTTCGCCGGTGAGACCGAGGCAGATATTCCCGAAGGGGCCGTGCTTAGGATATATCCTATGTTTGAGTTCGAGGGATTCGCGTTGGCAGGATGGAAAGAAAACGGCAAGTCCGTCGCATTGGAAATAAAGACTTCGGAATGGGGTGAAATCTATACTCAATATACCATGCCGGGCAAGGACGTGGTGCTGACCGCCGTCTACAGCAATGGCTCTGACAATCCGCCCCTGCAGGATGCTCATAAGTTCACCATCAGTGCCGACAACTATGGCGGCGCGGGTGTTGGCGAGAGCTGGGGATATATCAGGAATGTATTACACATAAAAAATGGCAAGGCCTCTGTAATGTATGTCATTCAGGGAAACGGCGTTTCAGAAGGTGACACCATACTTATTGACGTACAACCAAGTGGAAAATGTATACTGAAAGAATGGAAGGAGAATGATGTTGCAAAACAGCTACAGTTCACCAATATCGCTCAATACGAGGGGTATTATGAGTATGTGATGCCAGACTATGACGTCGACCTTGTGGCATACTTTGAGAAATATACCCACAAGTTCAAGGTTAGTGCCGACCACTATGGCGACGCGGGCAATGACGGCTGGGGTTCCATAGGGAAAGTACGCCATCTGAAAAATGGCAGGAATTATACATTGTATCAGGAAAACGACATGTCCGAAGGTGACACCATACATATATACGCACAATCATCCAGTCCATACTGGAAGTTAAAAGAATGGAAAGAGAACGACGTTGTAAAAGATGTCCCGTTCACCTACGAGCCTTTATGGGATAGCGGAATCCAATATGAGGGCTATTATGAGTATCTGATGCCCGCTTACGACGTAGCCCTTGTAGCATACTTTGGACAAGGTCTTGAATCTCCAGGGAACCCGGGAGCGAACCAGATTGTCGGCGGGACGCTGGTGCTGAACGAGTTCAAACCGGGTGGGCTGTCGGAAGTGATGCCCTATAGCAGTTATAGCGGTTTCACCAGTATTGTCGTGATAGGCGACATGCGCGAGAAAGACCTGAATGTCATTGTCAGAGGCAGAGATGCCACATCCTTTGACCTGACGCGTAGCTACGGATACCACACGATACCCACCAAAGCGTTCGTCGGTAGTAGTTCGCTCTCATTGATGCTGGAGCATATCCTCCTGCCTTCCTGCATCGACAGTATCGCATACGCCGCATTCGACAACTGCACAAGCCTGAAGCAGCTCACGGTTCTGGCCACCACCCCGCCGATACTCTCATACAATGCTTTTCCAGGAGGAGTAACTTCAGGACTGACAGTGAGGGTTCCTGAGGCTTCACTGGCACTGTATAAGGCCGCAGAGGTGTGGAAAGGCCTGAAGATAGAAGCCATTTCCGACGAGGTGGGCGACCTGACCCTCATGCTCCCAGCCGACTATACCGACGGGCGCTATAAGAACATGTCGATAGAGCTCGTCAATGCGACAACAGGCGAGACGTCGAAGTATATCGTCACCGAAAGTCAGGGCTATACGTTCCGTACACTGGTTTCCAACACCCGTTATACGGCCAGTCTGAAAACACCAAGCGGGATGTCGGTCTCTTCGATATCCAACATCTTCATAGACGGAAACAAGACCCTTACCTTTGCCGATGTAAGAATGCCTCAGGAAATCACACTGACCGTGATAACACCTGATGGCAAGGATGTGACTTCTGATGTTGAGATTACCTGGATGGATGCCACTGGCAAATTCATCTGCAAAGGCGCTGAGCCTGTCGGAGCACTGCCAGGCACCATTTTGAAGTATAGCATCAAACTGTCAGACGAACTGGCACGGCAATATGTTATTCCAGAGGTGAGGAATTATACGGTGAAAGGATCCGAAAAAACCGTTTATGAAAGATTGCAGAACTTCGCAACCTGCTATGTCAAAGGACTTGTAATAAGTACTGACGGATTCCGTCTGCAGAACGCCCAGGTGAAAATGCTGCAAACCATCAACGGGAAATACACATCGATAAAGGAGGCGACAACTGACCAATATGGAGAATACGACATAACGGTGTTCAACGTGCCGACAACCATCACAGTAGGCGCCAATGGCTACGCCGTAAAGAGTACTTATAAGGATGGTTTTACCAATAACGAGCAAATAGAAATCATAAGGTTGGAGCCTGCCGATGCCCCGTCGCTCACCGTCAACTATGCCATTCCCTTTTCCAGCGACCTGTTCAACATGGACTTCACGGTCTATAACCTGACCAAGAAAAAAGAGGTGACACAGTTCATGAACAGCTACCCGCAGATTCTTGTTTACGAAGATGTCGCAGAAGGCGATGAACTGGCCATTACCGTCAAGAGCAAGACCAAGGCATTCATGCCCGTAACCGTCAACTTGACAGTCGGCAGCGACGGTCAACAGGACATCACCTTCCCGCTGAAGCAGTTGGGTGGCATCGATGCCTCGTTTGCCTCCACCCTGAATGCCTCGGTCGTTGGCATACTGTATGACAGCAAGCAGCAATACATCCAGATGAAGGCGTATGAGGAAGCGCTGCTCAGCATCCGCGAGCTTCCTGACGGAGAGTACACACTTATCTCCATGAAGGAGGATGACCGGTATAACAAGATACAGAATCTCAGTCAATACAGTGAACTGGGATTGACGGAGGGCACCGACTATGTGAAGAACATCGTGACTGTGGTCAGCGGTACTATTACGACCGTTGAAAACGAGGTGATTCCTACTTCTTCGTTTGGTGATGTCTGTTACACGAACACGGATGCGACCTATTTTGCAGTAAATGAAACCACGGCTGCCATAGATAATTATGTGACAGTCAGGTCCAGGATAGAATTCAACAGCCAGTATGCCGACGGCGTGACCAATCCCACCCTCGTTGTCGACATTCCCGACGGCTGTGAGTTTGTGGAAAACTCCGTCATCATGGGTACCTCACCTTTACCTTATACCTATAAGGGAAGAAGGCTGTCAGTGCCCCTGAACAATGCCTATGATCTGGTTAAATTCTGTATTCTTCCCAACACTGACGGAAAATACCAGCTCAGCGGAAATGCCCAGTTCAGCTATGGCGGCAAAACGATTACTGAGCCGACGGGCACAGCTGTCTTCCAGGTAAAGACCCCTGAAAACATGTCGTTTTCCATTCCACAGACAATAGTAGATGACGTTTTCTATGCCAACGGCATGGCATCTGCTGCAGCAAAAGTGAAAATCTATGTGGATGGAGACCTGAACGTCCAGACCATAGCCAATGCCAAGGGGAGATGGAATGCGAGATGCCAACTCGACAATCCGGCGAACCTGTCATCACATCAGGTACAGGCAGTCGTAGAGACTCCATCGGGTGCTTTGTTCTCTTCGGATGTCAAGACAATCAAGTATGACCAAAACAGCGTTGTCGCAGAATCTGTCACAATGTCGCACTATAACCCAGAATATGATAAGACTTTTGAAGTGGTCTTCGGATTCAACGGCCCGAGTACGAAAGATCCTTCTTACATCATTTACTTTCCCAAACCGGATATCACGTTCTCGGTGAAACTGAATACGGAAAATGAAGACAGGGTTCGCAACATGGTACTCAGTGCCATCACCATGAGAGGCGACACCGTGATGCTTTACCCGGTCTTCGATCCTGCGACTAAGACCTGGGTTGCTTCGCACACATTCCAACCTGTCAGCTCGAATGTTGATCCGCCCGTCAATGTCTGTCTGGATTTCGACGAGACTATCTCTGAGGGTTCCGTTGCCGTCGACCGCGAGATGCTGAACCAACTGGCTACCTTATACTCTGAATTCCAGGATGAGATGCGCCGGGGCATGGAGGAGGTGATGGCCATCAACGATGACTACAAGGCCCTGTTGGAGCGCGATGATGCCACCCAAGAGGAGTTTGATGCCATGAGGAAGCGCTTGGAGGAATGTCTCGGCGTGGACTTCTCTGAATATGACACGATTCAGATAGCAGAGTCAGAACTGCGTGACCTGTTGGAAGGAGATGCCTGGAAGCAGGAGTACGAGACCATCATGAACGACTACAAGGAGTTGATGGAGCATAGTCTGTACGACCAGTCGTCGGGTGTCTTCACCATCAGTCATTGCACCGGTCTGACCGAGGCATCGCTCTTGGAGAAGGGCTATCAGAAGATTATGTGTACCGACAGCTCATACGTCTACCTGCTGAGTACTGCAGAGGAGTATGCCATCGTCGACTTTGTCAATGACCAGTATATCCATGTTGACCTGAGTACACTCACACCCGAATCAGCCCGGCAATTGAGAATGTTGAAGAGCCTAAGGAGAGATGCAGGAGGGACGGATGACCCCATTTTCTGGTACACCTCGGTTTCGTTGTTAGTCAACAACCTCAGCGAAGCATACGACAAGTTGTGCGGTGCCTTGGCAAGTACGGCTGCGGCCTTGATAAAGATAAACAGGGCTACTCTGGCAGAATTGGCAGCGATAGAAAAGATGGATCGGCAGCGACAGCTACTGTTCCTTCCCCAAAAGGCACTGCTCAGTTTAAAGGCAGAGGGCTGGAAATTGTCAATAAGTTTATTACTGGCCCATTAACTGCATTCGTCAAAGGCGCAAATAAAGGCAATGTGACTAAGACTATTGACAAGGCACCTTTCTGGGGAAAGATGGTCGGCAAGCTGTTCAAGAGTGGCATGTCGCTCTTAGCCATGGTCACTGATGAAATCAACGCCTTAAACCAGATGAGTGATGCGGTGAAATTGTGGCAATCAATACCAAATCCGTGTGAAGACGACCAGGCCGCTGCCACCGCACTGGATGCTAGAGTAAAAAATATGGTGGGGGTCTTTGGAATATACCATTCAGGGACGTTAGCAGTTGACATTGCTGCGTGTATCAGCGCTGCTTGGGCACTGCCAATTTTTGAGTCGCCAGAACCCGCCACCAAGGCGGTGCTGGCCATATTTGACTTCTGCGCCCTCTTCAATGCACTGGTAATCAACCCCGCCATGAACAAGAAGTTTGAATACGACCTCAATTCCTGCCAGCTTGAACTGTCGCTGCTCGAATGTAATAAGGACAAGAAGAAAAAAGAAAAGTTGAAGAAACTGAAGTCAAGCACTCCTGATGCCAAGGTGCTGATCGACCCATCGGGATACGTTTACGAAGGCGTTTCGTCCAACCGCCTTGAAGGCGTGATGACCACACTCTTCTACAAACAGGAAGTGGAGGATGTCTATGGTGACAAGCACGAAGAAACCGTGCTTTGGGATGCAGAGAACTACGACCAGCAGAACCCGCTCTACACCGACAAGGACGGCCACTATCAGTGGTATGTTCCTAAAGGCATGTGGCAGGTGAAGTACGAGAAGGACGGCTATCAGACGGCATTCTCTGAGTGGCTGCCCGTTCCTCCCCCGCAGCTTGACGTCAATCAGGCCATGATCCAGACCGCTCAGCCAGAGGTGACTATGACGCATTGCTATCCCACAGGCATAGAGGTGGACTTCAGCAAGTATATGAAGACCTCGACCCTTAACACGGACAATATCTTCCTGACTCACGGAGGAAAGAAAGTGAGTGGAAAGGTGATCATACTGAATGAGGAAAAAGACCAGAAGGGCAACAAATATGCATCGAAAGCAAGATTCGTGACAGACGAGAACATCCCTGTCGGCGAAAAGGTACAGTTCACTGTTAGTCATAAGGTGAAGAGTTATGCCGATGTCATGATGGCAAACGATTTC
>Ga0265299_10006230_pt1 | contig 10902 bp, 9 predicted proteins | sample AusTroGonzalo_MG_4_FD_193485 | JGI IMG/M metagenome (GOLD analysis project Ga0265299, IMG submission 193485) | Bovine rumen microbial communities from tropical cattle in Woodstock, Queensland, Australia - Gonzalo_02 | ecosystem: Host-associated > Mammals > Digestive system > Stomach > Rumen ...
CGCTACCCCAGCCACCTCGGCCTCCGACCGTCTGCCAGTGATGGTATGGATCCATGGCGGTGGTTTCCAGACGGAATGGTATGGTGGCGATTTGTGGCGTTACCTCGCCCTGCGCGGTGTGGTCATTGTCAGTGTCGAGTATCGCACGGGAGCCCTTGGCTTCATGGCCCATCCCGAACTCACGAAGGAGGATCCTGAGGGCCACTCAGGCAACTACGGAATCCTTGATCAGATCTACGCTCTGCAGTGGGTACAGCGCAACATTACCAACTTCGGTGGCGACCCCACGAACGTCACTATCTTCGGCGAGTCGGCAGGAGCCATCAGCTGCAGCATCCTCTGCGCCTCACCGTTGGCCAAAGGTCTCTTCCACCGTTGCATCAGCCAGAGCGGAGGCTCGTTTGCCCCCTGGCGCGACCAGCCCCGTTCGTTAGGCATGGACGCCTCGCAGAAAGGAGCCGAGCAACAAGGCATCGCCTTCCAGAAGCATCTGAAGAAGAAGAACCTCAAGCAGCTCCGCAAGATGGACGCTATGGCGCTCTGCGATGGTGATGTAGGCTTTGCCGGCTTCTGGCCCTGCGTCGATGGTTACGTGATCTGCGACGACCAGTATCGCCTCTACGAGCGTGGCGAGTATAATGATGTGCCCGTCATCGTGATGACCAACTCCGACGAGGGCGCCCTCTTCGCACCAGGCAACATGACGGCAGAGAACTACAAGAAATCTGTAGATGGCATCTTTGGTGATATGGCCGACGAAGCCCTGAAGACCTATCCTGGTGCCACCGACGACGAGGCTTGGCACGGCTTTGGCGACGCTTTCCGCGATATGGGTTTTGCATGGCCCTCTTACGCTTGGGTAAGTCTGCAGGCCAAGACAGGCAAGAGCCCTGCCTATGCCGCTTTCCTCGCCCAGCCCTCCACGATGAGTTTCTCGCAGGATCCCCGTCGTCGCGGTGTGGCCCATGCCGACGATATCCTCTATCTCAATGGCCATTTCCTGACACAGCCCGACAAGTATCCCGCCGAGGCAGCTGTGGCCGAGATTATCCAACAATACTGGGTGAACTTCGCCAAGACGGGCAATCCCAACGGCAAAGGCCTGCCCTGGTGGCCCACGTTCGACGATGCGAAGCCCACCACGATGCAGTTTGCCAATGGTGCTTCGCTCATCATGCGCCCCAACCGCGAGCAAGTAGATTTCGTCGATCACTTCTATAAGATCAGGCGCGAGGAGAGTGAGGCCGCCCGCAAATAAACCATCAGATAAACAAAGGGGACGGTTCTTTTGTTAGGCCCTTGGAGGCGGATAAGTTGTCTAACAAAAGAACCGTCTCTTTGTTTTTTCTTTGTTTTTTTCTGTTCGAGTGTAATTATTCATCTGTCTCTGCGACTAATAGGGTAACAAAGCGAAAGCAGATATGGAGACAAAAGAATTAGAGAAAGATTTCCTGAACATGATCGAGGCGCAGAAGCGCACCATCTACAAGGTGTGTTACATGTATGCCCAAGATCCTGACGACCTGAACGACCTGTTCCAGGAGACGGTGCTCAACCTGTGGAAGAGCTTCCCGCGCTATCGGGGTGATAGCAAACTCACCACATGGGTCTATCGCATCGCCATGAACACCTGCATCACGTTCCTCCGTCGCTCCAGCGTCCGTCCGCAGACCGTTCCCATGACGGCTCAGGTGGCCAGCACTTTAGAGGCCGACGAAGAGACCACAAGTCAGCTCAGGGAACTCTACAAACTCATCAACCAGCTGGGGAAACTGGAACGCGCGCTGATTCTCCTCTGGCTCGAAGAGCGAAGCTATCAGGAAATGGCCGATATCCTCGGACTCACTAAGGCCAACGTCGCCGTGAAGCTCAATCGTATCAGAGAGAAACTCAAAAGAATGTCTAACAGTTAAAAATCTTTGTATTATGGAACTTGACGATTTAAAGACCAGTTGGAACGCTCTCGATAAGCGCCTGGCAGAAACAGAAATAGTAAACCTTCGCATCGTGAAGGAGATGATCTCGCAGAAGACCAAGACAGCCTTTGAGCGCCTTATGGGCCTCAACCTCTACACCCTCATCGCCAATCTGGTCGTTATGGCCCTGGTGTTGCCCTATGTGCTGATGAACACCCCCATCACCTTCACCACGTTTGTCATCGTAGAGGCAATCCTGCTGATAGGTCTTACGCCCCACATCAGGAAACCGATGCTGCTCTCAAAATTCGACCTCGACGAGAAGAAGACCAACGAACTCACCAGTCTGGTGTTGCGCTACAAGCAAGTGTGCAACGAAGAGACTTACTGGACTGTCTTCACCATCGCCTTTGGCTTTGCCGCTTTCCTCATCTCAGAGTTAGGCTTCAACGCCTCAGTTTACACCCTCAGTCCTAAGATCTGGCTCGTCGCAGCCCTCGTACTGCTCACCTTCGCCATCGCCTTTGCCATAGGCTTCTGGCACCGTCGCAGCCACGCCTTGCAGATGAAGGAGATCGAGCAAGGCCTCAAAGAACTGAAGGAGTTCGAAGAATAAACCTGCTTATATTTCATGCAGTGTTTGTGTTGTTAAAAAGTTAGAAAGGAACCTCCGTCCAATGTCGGGCGGAGGTTTTTGTTAGTAAGACATGGTACCTTTAAAAGTAAAACAACTTGTTTTACTTTGAGAGATGATATGCCTTAATCAGACAAACGTATAAGATTTCCTTATAAAGCCCTTTATTCTCCACAAAAAGGTGACCTCAAAAAAAATGAGGTCACCTCTGTAACTCATTTAAAAATATCGATTTACAAAGAAAGTGACCATAATTGGCATTTTTCATATTAAATAGTTGTAATCTACAGAACACCTATTGTTTTAACATTTCATTTCCTATATGTTTCCCTAATTAAATTAGGAAACTAATTTGGTGAAGGCTCATGTTAATGGGATTATTTTATTTAAATTCCGCTCATAAAATCCGTAACTTTGTAGCCTAAAAACATGCTTAAACCAATGGCTAACAGAAACATTATTCTCCTACATCTCTTGGAGTCTGATACATACGAGTTTTATGGCTCGCCTGCCTCTCTGTATGATAGACACGATGCACAAGAGTTGCTAATTGCACAAACCAGTCTAAACAATCATTTTAGCAAGATGGCTGCCCAAGGCAAAGACCTTGTGTATAAGAATGCCTATTGCGAAATCCGCAAGGGCAGTATCTACGTGAAACCCACAACAAGAGGCAGAAAAAAGGATATAAATTAGTTTAATTAGAAATAGAATGGCATTACCAATATTTGAAGAATTCCTTTACCCATTTTTACTAGCAACGAGTAAAAAGGATATGACTATCTCAGAAATGAGAGAATATATTGTCGATTATTTCCATCTTACAGAAGAGGATTGTAGCCTTCGTACAAAAAGTGGCAATATCACTCAGGTTTCAGACAGGCTAAACTGGGTTCGCCAATACCTTCGTCGTGCGCTAATGATAGAATTGCCCCAACGTGGTGTATATCGCATCACTCAGAGAGGTAAAAATTATCTCGCCACCCACAACTCTCTAACAAAGAAGGATCTGATGGAGTATCCAGAATTTGCCAGTTATGCAACGGGTACAAATATCGCAAAGCCAAGCCAAGAAGAACCCCCATCTTCTCAAACAATAATCCAAGAAGACTTGACTCCTACTGAGCAACTAGAGCAGGCATATCATAGCATCGTTGATGATCTTGCAGCCGATTTGCTTCAGAAGACTTTGGAGCAATCACCATATTTCTTTGAGCATCTTGTGGTAGATCTCTTAGTAAAGATGGGATATGGAGGCTCTTTTGCAAACTCTGCACAAGTCACTCAGTATGTTCACGATGATGGAATCGACGGTATCATCTATGAAGACAAACTTGGGCTTGATAAAATCTATATTCAAGCAAAGAGATACAAGTTGGATAACACGGTAGGTAAGCCTCAGATCCAACAATTCTCAGGTGCCTTGGATGAGCAGAAAGCAACAAAGGGAGTGTTTATCACCACTAGTTCATATAGCAAGGAAGCAAAGCAATATGTCCAGAATCTCAACAAGAAGATTGTACTTATTGACGGCCAGGAATTGGCTCGTTATATGATAGAATATAATGTGGGCGTAAGCACCAAACAGGTGTATGAAGTTAAACGAATTGACTCTGATTATTTTGAAGAATAGGAATGTTGAACTGACTATTCTTTAATGGAGTTAGACAAATAATGTGATGAATAAAAAAAGAGAATATAAAATGGCAGACCTTTTTGCAGGCTGCGGAGGACTTAGCTTGGGGTTAGAACAGGCAGGTTTCACTCCTTGGTTTGTGAATGAAATCATGCCTGGCTTTTGCGAAACATATAAAAGGAATCATTCCCTTTCGGATGATCACTATTATATTGGTGACATAAATGAGCTTAACAAGCATCTTGATGAATATAAAGAATATATAGGTGATTTGGATTTGGTTTGTGGGGGACCTCCATGCCAAGGTTTTTCTATGGCTAACAGACAGAGACTTCTAGATGATCCAAGAAATCAGCTATATAAAGCATATCTTTATTTTCTCAGTGTTACAAGGCCAAAATTCTTCATAATGGAGAACGTACGTGGTATGGCAAATAAAATTGAGGAGATAAAAGAGAACTTTAAAGAATATCTTGGTGATGATTACGAGTTTGATTATCGTCTTCTATATGCCCAGGATTTCGGAGTTCCTCAGAATAGAGAACGTTTTATATTTATAGGTAATAGAGTAGGCGTTCCTGTTGATAATATCTTCAAGGCAATAGAAAAACGCAAAAAGGAGCCATTCGTCTTGCGCGATGCACTCATAGGTCTGCCTCGTCTGGAAGCCAAGAAAGATAAGGGCAAGGTTGATGTGGAAAATGAAGAATCTGGATTTACAGAAAGAGAATTCGTCTATGAGGAGAATGTTTTCTACCATTTTATCAATGGTGATAGAAAAATAACAAAGTTGTATAATCATAAGAACAGGTACAACAATCCTCGTGATATAGAAATTTTCAGACGTTTACCTCAAGGAGCAAATTCGCTTCATGAGTCTATTGCAGACATCATGCCCTATAAAAGTAGGAATGATATATTTAAAGATAAATACTTTAAATTAGATGAGAATCAAATTTGCAAGACCATTACTTCACATATGAAGTATGATTGCAATATGTATATTCATCCTTGGGAACCAAGAGGTTTAAGCCCTCGTGAGGCTGCAAGAATACAGACATTCCCAGATGATTATGTGATTACTGGAGCCCAGAACTCGTGGTATGCTCAAGTTGGAAACGCCGTACCCGTAAAGCTTGCCAAAGCTATTGGAGAGGGCATAATGGATTTTATGAAATGACACATTTAGAATTATTTGCAGGAGTTGGTGGATTTAGAAAAGCCATGGATCATATTCAGCAGGACCTAGGTATGATCAATGAAATTATTGGTTATTCTGAAATCGATTCAAAAGCATCATCTACATACAAAGCAAATTACGATACTGAAGGAGAAATTGAAATAGGTGATATTGTAGAGTTTGTTAATGATAGAGTTCGTTTTGAAAATCTCCCGCATTTTGACCTTCTTACAGGTGGATTCCCATGCCAGACTTTTAGCATGATGGGCAATCAAGCTGGTTTTAATGAAGATAGGGGGCAGATGTTCTTCAGAATAATGGATATTGTACATGCTTATCACCCCAATTTTATTCTTCTTGAAAATGTCAAGAATTTGATGAATCACGATAACAAAAGAACATATAGAAGAATAAAGGAAGAGCTTGAGGCGGAGCATTACATCGTTCACGAGGATATTTTCAACACTAATAATTATGGCCTCCCTCAAAAACGAAACAGAGTAATTGTTTTTGCTCGTAGTGAAGAGTTTGGAGATTTTGGATTCTCATCAGATGTGGTAAGAAGACATTTCGATGGTTTAAATCATAACGAGCTCAGTATTAACACTTATGCCAGTACGGTAGATTTGTTGTCGCAAGAAGTTGATGGAAAATATTATTTATCGGACCGCATAAAGCCAACTATTTTGAGTAATGGTAGTGGCAATTTCGTTTCAAATTCCGACATAGACCAAGTTGTTGCGAGACCTCTTACTGCATCCATGCATAAGATGCACAGAGCTTGTCAAGACAATTACTACAGTGACATCTTTATTCATTCTCATGGAACAAATCGTCCCTCTGAGCACTTGGGTAAAGAAGAACTCGCAAATATTCCTATTCGAAAATTGACCCCCCAAGAAGCATTTATGCTCCAAGGATTCCCTCGCGATTTCGCATTAAATGCACAAAGAGCAGGAGTTGCCAATGGCTCACTATACAAACAAGCAGGAAATGCTGTTAGTATCAATACCATTTATGCAGTTCTTCATTATCTTATTTCTAATAATATAATCTTTGAATAATATGGCATTTTTCTTTTTTTTCTTCTTCAACGATGAGAAGCGAATTGGCTACAAAAAATTATCTCGTGCAGATTTAGGAATATCTGAATCTAGTAAACAGACCCACATTGGTCTATACGAAGGTGTGTTGGAATTCCTTGAAGATACAGACGTTGTAAAGTCTGCCATGTTAATCTACGATGGTTATTGTGATATTCTAGACTGTTCATTTGATAGAATCAAAACCCCAGAGGGGCGTTATAGAAGTCCTAAAATTAGAATAGGAAACGATACAAACAATTCTCTTGTTTATAAAATAAGAGATTTTGCCAAAAAAGATATCAATGCAGACTGGTATTTGGCATGGACAGGGTTGGAGAGTAAAGAGCTAGTTTTTTGGCTTATTAAAGGAGGGTCTGAAGATTATAAAGTTGCACAGTCCTTTTTTCCATCAGAAAAGTCTGTGTTAGATGAGACTTCACCTACTTTTAATATGGCTAAAGAATATTTGTTAAAGCGAATAAACTTTGTCAGTTTCGATGTGCAAAAAGATATTGAGGTTAAAAGTCAAATTGGCGATACTGCTCGTTTATATAAACCAAAAGATATTGAAAATGCAGAAAGGATATTTAAGGAAACAGGAAAAAAGGGTGAGGAACTTATTGCTCAATATTTGGATAGAGAAAAGAAGGCTGGAAACATCCAATCTTATATATGGGCTAACCAATCTAAAGAATCCGGTTTGCCATATGATTTTATTATAGATGACAAGAAGTTTGTAGATGTAAAATCTACTCGTTTTGACTTTGAACAATATTTATACTTTAGTGATGCTGAGATTGAGTTCGTTACAAAGAAAGATCGTTTATCTTATTCTGTATACCGAGTCTTCGACATGAACACAGATGAAAAGAAATTCAGAATTTGTAACGACTGTAATAATTATATGCAACTTATTAATTCTCCCATCATTAATATAAAAAAAGAGATGAATGTACATAATACGTTACTTGATACATTAAAGATAGGTGTAAGACCTAATGATTGTTTCGTTAATATTTTGAATCCAATAACACTATAAATATGGAAGAGATTGTTAAACACATAAATGACACAAACGCCAGCTATAGAGCAATGGGCGCAGGTGATGCCAAGAATACGGATCTGTTCTTGGATAATGAACATTATGATTTATTCAAAGATTCTGGAGACCAAATCACCGTTAGATACTCCAAAGATAATCTGACACAAGCGGTTCTCTTTATTGCGTCAATTTTACCTCGTAAATACGACAATTCTTCCGTACACAAAACTATTTCTTTCTCAAATGCGTTTGTGTATGACCAACTTGCATTTCTAGATGGCTTCTTTACTGTCGATGGTATCAAAGTTGGAAGTAGAACACAAAAATGGAATGCTCGTAAGGATGTCTTGAAGGCTAATGGAGATATCGACAAGCGTTTCTACTTCAACGGTTTGCTTGAAGACATTGAGTACATTAACTACAAAGGAGAAAGAAAATCAGCAAAATTTACTATACGTAATTACTTCGCTGGAGGTTATTCCGACTTTCACATAAAGAAAGCTAACGACGGTATATTTGATGTATGGATTACTAATACCCAAACTCCATATGATGATGGGAAAGACAAACATCATGAAATAATTGATGATCAATCTCTTCCTCTACAACAAATCTTCTATGGTGCTCCAGGTACAGGAAAGAGTCATAAGATAAAAGATGATGAGAATGTTAAGGAGGCAAATAAAAAAAACTTAGTATACCGTACTACCTTTCACCCTGACAGTGATTATTCTACTTTTGTTGGATGTTATAAGCCAAAGTCTCATAAGAAAAACTTGATTAGTGGAAACAGCATCAATGAAACACAATTGTTAAGTAGTTTCTTTGACAGCAACAGCCCGAAATATAATAGGATGAACAAGGCTCGTTATCTTTATGAAGCTCTTGTTCACACCAAAGATATCAGGGACTTGGGGTTAGATGCGCAGATGGTAGCTGACAAATTAAATGCAAAAGGTTTTTCTGGTTGTGCATATACTACAGAAGCTACTTGCATGTATAACATCTATGATTGGCTGAAAGAAGATGGTTATATAGTAGAAAACAAACTATCATATGAGTTCACACCACAATGTTTTGTAAAAGCATATGGAGATGCATGGAAACACCAGCAAAGTGGTGAGCCAGTATACTTGATAATTGAAGAAATTAATCGTGGTAATTGTGCTCAGATATTTGGCGATTTATTCCAACTATTAGATAGGGACAACAAAGGCTTTTCACGTTATGAGATATCGCCAGACTCAGACTTACAGGATTATATTTCTGAGTTAGGGTTAAGTATTACAAACATTACTGATACAGATGGCAATGATATTTCTGCTAAAATTGCAAACGGAGATTTGATGAAATTGCCGAACAACCTCTATATTTGGGCTACAATGAATACCAGTGATCAAAGTCTTTTCCCAATTGACTCAGCTTTCAAGCGTCGCTGGGAATGGAAGTACATCAAGATAAAGGAGGGCAGAGACGAGAATGGCAATAAGTTGGATTGGAAAGTTGATGTAAAAATGGACGAAGCAGGTAATCTGCTGCCTTGGTGGGCATTCATTCAGAAAATCAACGAAATTATTGCCTCGATGACATCAAGCGCAGACAAACAGTTGGGCTATTTCTTCTGCTGTGCCAAGGACGGAGTGATAAACGAAGAGACATTTGTATCGAAAGTCATCTTCTATCTGTGGAACGATGTGTTCAAGGATTATGGCTTCGAGGATGCTTCGCTGTTCCGCTATACCTCAAAGGATAGTGAAGGCAAAGAGACTGAAAAGGACCTGACCTTCCCCGACTTCTACGACGAGGATGGCGAAAAGGTGAACACGGAACGACTGACTGACTTCGTGAAGAAGGTGATGAACTGGAAAAAGACAAGCGAAGAGAATAGCTAAGAGAAATAAGTAGCAAAATATGGAAGGAAATATAGACATACTTGTTAAAGAATTATGTAAACTGCCCAAAGAGACAGGGTGGGTAGAATTCAAACATAACAATGATGATCCTAAAATGATTGGTGAGGATATTAGTGCCCTCGCCAATACAGCAACCCTAAAAGATCGGGATTTTGCCTACATGGTTTGGGGCATTGATGACACCACCCACAATATTATTGGTACTTCTGTACGTCTGGCTTTACAGAAGAGAGGGCAGGAAGAACTTGAGAACTGGTTAAGACATCAGTTATCGAAGAATGCAAATTTTGAGTTTTTGGATACAGAGATTGACGGCAATCATATAGAAATAATCAGGATCCATAAAGCATTGCTGACTCCGGTAGCATTTGAAAAGACAGAATACATACGAAGCGGGAGCTATACTAAAAAGTTGAACGAGTATACAGAACTCATGGCGCAATTATGGGACAAGCTTCGCAATAGTCGATTTGAAGATATGTGTCCAACCAAGGATTTGAGATATGCCGATGTGCTGAGAATGGTAGATTGTGGAGTTTATTTTTCTATGCTAAAGATTCCTCAGCCTACAGAAGAAAAGGAGATGATGCACTATCTTATAGAAGATGGAGTTGCTGTAAGGCTTGACAATGGTCTTTATGGAATTACTAATTTAGGGGCAATCTTGTTTGCCAAAGACCTGAATACTTTTCCTAGACTGGGGCGCAAAGCCATGCGAGTGGTTCAATATCAAGGAAGAAACAGATTGTTTATTCAAAAAGAAGAGACCTTTAATAGCGGCTATGCTGTTTGCTTCGAGGAAATAGTAAGATTTGTAAGTGCTCTTTTGCCAAGCAGCGAAGATGCTGCATCTGTAGCATTGACAACAAAGAGCAGATACCCTTTACCTTCAATAAGAGAAGCCATAGCCAACAGCCTAATCCACCAGGATTTATATATAACAGGAACAGGACCGGTCGTGGAAGTTTTTGATAACCGAATAGAAACGACAAATCCCGGCACACCCCTGGTGGATATCATGAGAATTATTGATAATCCACCTAAATCGAGAAACGAAAAAATGGCGTCTCTCATGCGTAGAATGAAAATGTGCGAAGAATTGGGTAGAGGATGGGATAGAATGGTTTTAGCATGCGAGATTCAATACCTACCAGCACCAAGGATAGAGGTCTTTGAAGAATCGACTAAGGTTACAATTTTCTCGGAGATGGAGTTTAAAAATATCCCTGCAGATGACAAGATTTGGTCATGCTATCTTCATGCATGTTTGATGTATATTCAAGGCGATGCATTGACCAACACCTCTTTGCGTGATAGGTTTGGTCTTAAAGAGTCGTCTGCAGGTAGTATATCTAGGCTGATAAAAGAGGCAGTAGATAAAAATAGGGTAAAAGCTCTCGATCCTAAAACAGCAAAACGCTATATGCGTTATGTTCCAATATGGGCGGCAATTTAATTTGCCGGTAATTTGCTAGAGAGAGTGATTTGCGAGGTGT